>Ga0066377_10000100_pt1 | contig 19215 bp, 19 predicted proteins | sample Knorr_S23_td_Sur_FD_70946 | JGI IMG/M metagenome (GOLD analysis project Ga0066377, IMG submission 70946) | Marine microbial communities from Southern Atlantic Ocean transect - Knorr_S23_td_SurfaceB_ad_5m_LV_B | ecosystem: Environmental > Aquatic > Marine > Oceanic | place: Southern Atlantic...
GGGATTCTGCATGAAAACTGTACTGTGAGGCCGGAAAAATTCTTCACTGACTCGACATCATACGAGCTCCTGCGCCCAATCGCGCAGGGAGGCATGGGCTGTGTGTACGAGGCCATGCAGAAAGGCAGTGATGGATTCAAGAAGCGGGTGGCGATAAAGATTATTCGCCAGGAGTATTCCAATCTCCCCCAGTTTCGCAAAAATTTCATCGGAGAAGCCCGTCTGGTAGCGGACTTGATTCACAGCAACATCGTCCAGACTTACCATTTGGGCTATGCCAACCAGCAGTACTACATGGTCATGGAGTATGTTCACGGGATCAACCTTGAGCAATTCATCCTGCAGCACCGGGCACTGGAAGAGGAAGTGCCCTGTGACATAGCGGCCTTCCTGGTCTCACGGGTATCCCGCGCACTGGCGTACGCGCACGTCCACAAGGACTGGGAGAACAAACCCTTGGGCATTGTGCACCGCGACGTCAGTCCCAAGAACATCATGCTTTCCTACGGAGGCGACGTGAAGCTGACCGACTTTGGTATCGCGAAGGCCTTCAACCTGATGTACAGCAAAGAGGGTGAAATCATTGCTGGCCGGAGCGACTATCTTTCGCCGGAGCAGGCCAACATGGAGGTCACTGACGCCAGGGCGGACATTTTCTCGTGCGGGGTTGTGCTGGCTGAATTAGTCCTTGGCTACAACCCGTTCCTGGGAGACTCGCCTGAATCCTCCCGGGAAAACATCTGCTCCATGCCAATGCCCGATTTCAAGGCGGAACGCCCGGACCTGACAACGCCCCTCCTGGATGTCTTGGGGAAGGCGCTTCAGCGTGACCGTGGGAACCGTTATCAAAGAGCCGCGGAACTCATGATCGAACTGGAGCGGGTTCTCTATTCAAAGGGATATGGGCCCACCAATGAGAAGTTGGCGTCCTATTTGAGATATATTTATCGAGGGGGCCAGGCATATGAGGATGATATATCTGAATTGCCTGTTAGCATAGCATTGAATCCTGAGCCGGATAAAACCTGATAGTCGGTCATGCCCACACAAGGATTCCAACAAGTCCAGAAGCAGACGCAGTCGATGGTCCTGGCTCCCCAGCTCAGGCAATCGCTCAAGATCTTGCAGGTTCCCGCGTTGGAATTGCGCTCAACCATCCTGGAAGAACTGGAGTCGAACCCGGCCTTGGAAGAGTTGCCTTACGACGATATTTCCCTCGATGGGGAACGTCCGGAAGAATCAAGTGCCGGAGAAACGGATTTCGGAGAGCCCGCCACTGAAGGTCCGACCGAAAAGGAACCAGCTTTGCCAGAGTCATCTGAGCGGCTCGATTTCAGTGATGAGTACGCCGTTCTGGAGCGGATGGGTGAAGACTTTCAGGATTACTGGCGCGAGGATGCCGGGGAAACACCGTACACATCGGAAGCTGCCCAAAAGCGACAGCATTTTTTTGATTCACTGACCACCGGCCGCTCATTTCAGGAGGAACTGATGGAGCAAGCCCGATTGGTGGAGGAGGATCCCAAGGTCATTGAGGGATTGGAGTTCGTTCTGGGAAGCCTCGATGACAATGGCTTCATGACATCGCATGCGAGTGACCTCGCCTTGATGGCACAATTGCCTCTTTCATCGATCCAAAAGGCGGTACAGTTGTTGAGAACCCTCGATCCCCCGGGAATTGGAGCTGAGAATGTACAAGAGTGCCTGATCCTGCAGCTGGAGCGAAAAGGCCTGAGAAACTCCATTGCTGTTAAAATCATTCAAAAACAATGGAACCTGCTTTTGCGGAGGCGAATCCCCGAAATTGCCCGGGCACTGAGGGTTAGACCTGCTGAAGTGGAAGAGGCCATTGAGGAAATTTCCCAATTGGATCCGGCACCGGCAAAGAAGTTCGCCGAAGACAACAACCAAGTGGTGACGGCGGATGTGACGGTTGAGAAGGATGACCAAGGTGACTGGCAAATTATCCTCAACAACGAATACATTCCGCGGTTACGGATCAATTCCGCCTACAAGGAGATGTTGGCCCAGGGAAAGTTGAAGGGGAAAGATCGTGAGTACTTGAAAAACATGTTTCGCAGTGGCCGATTCCTGATCAGTGCAATCGAGCAACGGCAGCAGACCATAGAACGGATTACGCGTAAGCTTCTCGAGTATCAGGACGCCTTCTTTGAAAAAGGCCGCGCCCACCTGAAGCCTTTGACCATGAGTCAGGTTGCCGACAGTGTCGGCGTCCATGAAACGACTGTCTCACGGGCCATCGCCAACAAGTATATACAAACCCCTCAAGGCTTCTTTGACATGAAGTTCTTTTTCACTCCCGGGTATCATGGAGATGATGGCCGGGAGGTTTCCAACAAGTCGATCAAGGACCGCATTGCCCGGATAGTCGAAAGTGAGCCCCCTCAAAAGCCCCTCAGCGACCAGAAAATCGTCGGCATCCTGAAAGATGAGGGCATCACCATTGCCCGCCGGACAGTGGCCAAATACCGTGAGGAATTGGGCATTCTGCCGACCAACCTGAGGCGCCAATATGGATAGCCCTCCTCTAGCCGGCCGCTGGCTTCTCATTGATGCCGCCGGTCCCAATTCCATTGCCGGGCTCATTGAGGAGGATCGGTGGGTTGCCATGGAGCAAACGGACAAGGGCTTTCTTGAATGGCTTGAGCCCGCCATTGAATCCCTTTTGTCAAAATCCTTGGCGCGGCTGCCAGACCTGTCGGGCGTCATCTATGCCAGTGGTCCCGGATCCACCCTCGGCCTGAGATTGTCCGCTCTCTTTTGCCGAACACTTCTTGGACTTCCCAACTTGAACCACTGGTCATGCTGGCAGTATCATAATCTGGAATTGGCGATCGTGTCCCATCAGAGCCGTGACAGCGAATTGGCTCACTCCATGGTTGCTCCGTGGCGCAAGGACAGGTGCCACTGTGTCAGCATTCAAGCCGCTGGACCCATGCAATTTACTCACACGGGCATTCACCCGGATGAGGCGGCAGGGAAACGGATACCCGGCGTGGTCCTGGGGCGCAAGCCACCCTCAGCAAGCCAGAATCTTGATTGGCTGCCCTATCCCATTGAGAGCATTCCCGTTCTTTTGGCCGCCTATCCCGAGTTGCTGACTCTTGTAACATCCCCCACTCCTTACGTAGCCGAGACCCCTGACTTTGTCCGGTGGAATCCCAAACGCCATACCGGGAAATGAGCCAGTCACCGGAAAATCTTCGCGCATGGGCGTCCATCAATCTCAGCGCACTGGAAAGAAACCTGAAGGCGATCCGCTTGGCGCTTCCCCCTCACCTGAATTATATCGCGGTTGTGAAGGCGAATGCCTACGGACATGGATTGGCGCCCGTGGTGACGAGGCTGATGCGGTCGGAGGCGGACGCCTTCGCCGTGGCGAATCTCAACGAGGCGGAAAGGATTCGCGAAGTCGGATCCGGATGGCCGGTATTGGTCCTGAGTGCGTTGCTTCCAAGCGAGTACAAGGAGGCGATTCGGATGGGTGTTCTCCCGGTTATATCATCCAAGGAAGAGTTGATCGGGTTTTCAGAAGCAGCCAGGGACTTGGGCAAAACAGTCGATATCCATCTGAAAATTGACACCGGAATGGGACGCCTCGGCGTTTGGTATCCAGATTTCCAGAAACTCTTCCATTCGCTGGACCAATATCCCCAAATTCGGGTGAAGGGACTGTGCACACATTTTTCCTCGGCTGATACTGATCCGGATTTCACCGGCTTGCAAAGACGACGCTTCATCGAATGCCTTGATGCGGTCCCTCAATCGATCAAACCGGAATTGCTGGTTCATGCAGACAACAGTTCGGGAATCGAGAGCTTTCCAAAGGACGGCCCGTTTAATGGCGTCCGCATTGGCTTGATGCAATTCGGCATAAGGCCAATTCCGGGGTCACTGCTGGGCTCGACCCTGACCGAGCCCGTCCTCTCCTTCCACGCCCGGGTCGGATTGGTCAAGGATCTGCCAACCGGTACAGCCGTCTCCTACGGCCAAACTTACCGTCTGAAACGCCCTTCGCGGATCGCCATCCTGACAGCCGGCTACGCGGACGGACTAACCACCTCACTTGGCAACAACGGACAGGTCATCATTAACGACACCCTGTGCCCGATCATCGGCCGGGTCACAATGGACCAGACAATCGTCGACATTACCGAGTTGGCCGAACCTCCACCACGAGGAGCCATCGCCACCTTCATTGGAAGCGGAAAAAGCACGTTCATCTCTGTATCACAATTCGCCGACTGGTCAGGGCAAATCGAGTGGGAAGCATTTTGTTCCCTCTCTGCCCGGACCCAGAGAATTTACCGGACGGACTCGGCCGTCTGAGAAGAATCTGGTAAATTGGATTGCCACCGGAGAGGAAGCGTCTATCCCTTGCCCCTCATGGCGAAAGTAGATTTGGACCTAGTTAAATTCATCCTGCAAAAGAACGAAATCGATGTCCGGAAGGTCAGCTCCATCATTGAAGACATCGAACAGGAACTGAAGATTCAAAAGGAGGAAAATCCTCCTGCCCTGCGCGTCCCCAAGCAATTTGCGATCATGATCAGTGATCCGGAAGGCACTCTTCCGTCGACCGACTACACCGGATGGGTTCTGCAAATGCCGGAGGAGGATTCACCCGCTATTCTGGAGGGGCAAATCCACAAGGCGGCCTACGATTTCAACCAGACCCCGAAAGGCAGACGGATGCCAGTGAGCTCAATAGGTGAAGCCTGCGAAGTCGTTCCGGCCCGCATCTTCAAGGAACACCAGGTTTGGGTAAAAACCAAGGAACCGGTCCTGATTCTTAAAACCGATAATGCGATCCCCATGGATACATCCGGGTTGAGTGAATAGGCGGTCCACCTATTCCCGCAACAGGCCGGCTGAAGATCCCGCCACGTGTGCGGATGCCCAAATCAAATTTTGAAAACCGCCCTCGGGCGACCCCTTCAGGTCGAGAATTTCCCCGGCAAAATACAACCCGGGAATGGGTTTGTAGTGCAGGCGGGATGGATCCAGTTCAGACGGGTCTATTCCACCAAACCAGGCTCGCTCCTGCGCCGGCAGACCCGCGCCATCAATGTTCACGCGACTGGCCTTCAGCCTGTTGGCCAGCACTTGAAGCTTTTTTGCTTTCATCCGTGCCCACAGATCGTCGGGATCCACCCGTGCTTCTTTCAACAAGGCCAGCCATGAACGCTCGGAAAAGCTGAAGAGTGGTTCGGCACCGATCCTTCGCCTGCCACCTCGCTCAGACTGGGAAAGGAGTTCCTTCAACACTTCCCCGCCACTCCGCCGGGGAACCCAGTCCACCTCAAGGGCCAGCCTGTGCCGGAGTTGCTTCCACTGGTCGGCCAATGACCAACTGAGTTGCGAGACGGCCTTGCCCTCCATTCCACGGGCCGAAAGCAGCAACTCCCCAAACGAGTCTTTCCCGCTCTTCAAGCACCTTAACCGCACCTCTCGCGACAATGGACCCATTCGCGTGCCAAACTTCGGACTGGCCAACCGCAGTCTGAGGAAGGCCGCCACGGGCGGGCGGACGGATAGCCCAAGCTCCTGGGCCAGCTTCAATCCATGGTTTCGTTCACCACCTGTAGCCATCAACATCCTCGATCCACTGACGGCATCACCTGCCTTGCTCCAGATGCGAAATGATCCATCCGGCTGGATCGAAACGGATTCCAAGGAGAACCCTGTTTGAATCTCCACATTTTGCTCCCGCAAAGTCGACAGCAGTTTCCTCCGCATTTCCAAGAGATTGGAAACCCGCCAAACTCCGTCATGCTGGTCCAGGGTGATTCCACAGGCGCTGAGCCATTCCATATTCAATTGGGCTGGCCACTGCTCCAGCAGGCGGGGCTCGATCGGCACGGAAGCCGAATCCGAAACGGAATCCTGCTGGTATTCCAATCGGGAGGTGCCCACCGGATATTTTGCCAGCCCCTTGCGGTCAACCCATGCCAATGGGGAAACTTCCTTCTCCAACACGATAACCTTGACGGCCGGACTTTGGCGGCTCGCCCAATAGGCACTGGATAGACCGGCCCAGCCCCCTCCGATTATAAGGATTTTTTTCAACTCGGGCATTTACAAAAATACTGGCTCAGCTACTTTAATGATCTCTCGTCGCAATGAATTCTAAAACGCTTAAAGAGGCAGTATGCCACCAGTATAATATTGAGGAAAGGGATTTTGAGAAATTCGTCCTGAAGCGGACCCTTTTCTTAAGAGTCCGGCTCATCCGCCCCTTGATCCGCTTTTTCTATCCGGATTACCTCTTCAACGAGCGTCGGCTGGTCGAGAAAATCGGCAAAACGACAAACTTGAGGGAGATCCAAGGTGAGGTGGACTTCTACCAGCACAAATATGTGGTGAACTTCGTCTTGAAGGAAGCTTTGCGCTTCCGCATTTCGGGGATGAAGATCATGAGCCTGGCCAACCAGGTTTTCGCAACCGAGAACGGCACTTCCACGACGACAGGCAATTCGCCTGCCTGATTCGTTCAGCCCTCACCCAGTCCGTAGGTCTCTATCCGCTTTCGCAGGGTTGTACGGGTGATACCCAGTATCGCACTCGTGCGCACTTGATTACCCTTGGTCTCTTTCAGGACACGAATCGTCAGTTCCCTCTCGAGTTCCTGCAGAAGGCCCTTGTCATACTTCTCCCTCAGCTTTTCATAAAGAAGGTCCATGCTTTGATCATGCGAAAGCTCGGAAAGGGATGCCTCCGAAGCCAAGTCCGGTGATCGCCCGGAGTCCTTTTCATCAATTGAATGGGAGGCTGGCGGAGGTTCAGCCCGTCCCTCAACGGCAGCCAGGATCTCGGCCGGCAAATCCTTTTTCAAGATGGTATCCCCTTGGGCGATAACGACTGATCGTTGAACCGTATTCTCAAGCTCCCGCACGTTACCGGGCCAGTCATAGCGGGAAAGCACCTGCATCGCCTCCTTGGAAACATGCACAACCTTGGCCCCACCTTTCTTCGAAATTCGCTGCAACATGAAGTCGACCAACTCCGGCACATCCTTGAGCCGATCCCGTAAGCTGGGGATGCGGATCCGCATGACGTTCAGTCGGTAATACAGGTCTTCCCGGAAGGTTTTCTCCTTCACCATGCTTTCCAAATCACGGTTGGTGGCGGCAAGCAGGCGAACATTCACTTTGACGGTCTCTTCGCTCCCCACCCGCTGAATCTCTCCCTCTTGGAGGGCTCGCAAAATTTTGGTCTGGGTTGGCAGGGCCATGTCTCCGATTTCATCAAGAAACAAGGTTCCTCCATCACACAGTTCGAACTTACCCAGACGGCGTTGGGTTGCTCCAGTAAAGGCGCCTTTTTCATGACCAAACAACTCCGACTCAATCAGGTTTTCCGGAATCGCAGCACAATTGACCGCCATGAACGGTTTCACTGAGCGCAAACTGTGCTGGTGAATACATCTCGACACCAACTCTTTGCCCGTTCCGCTTTCTCCAGTCACCATGACCGTCACATCGCTGGTGGCAACCTGGCCGATCGACTTGAAAACTTCCTGCATGGCATCGGAGGATCCCACGATGCCCTCCTTGTAATCTTCACTGTTGAGCAAGGGGGCGTATTCATCCTTGGATTGGGCAAGGTCGCTGTGGGCCTGTATGGCCTTTTCGGTCAGATCGAGCACCTTCTTTAAATCGAAGGGTTTGATGATGTAATCAAACGCACCGTATTTCATCGCCTCGATGGCAGTCTGGGTGGTCCCGAATGCCGTCATGAGGATAATCATTGCCTCAGGAAGTTCACTGCGAAGATGCTGCAACGCTTCCAGACCATTCATGCCACCCATGCGATTATCAAGGAAGATCACCTGATACCGGGAATTGCGGGCGCATTCGATTCCAGCCTCCCCACTGGATGCTTCCTCAATTTCAAACCCCCTCGACGCCAATACTCGATTCAGGGAATACCTGATTTCATCGTCGTCGTCGATTATAAGGATTTTGATGTTCTTCCTGTCCACCATATGCTTTCCATTGCAAGTCGCATGCCAGCTTCCGTCAAGATTTGTCCAAGCATCCTGTAAATTACGCTTACCTGGGGACAGGTATGGAATCCAGTAGATGCGATAGGATACTCTCTATCCTGCGCCGCTCCTCCACGGGATCGCTTCCATGACTGATCGTCTTCAGGCGGTGACCGCAAACGGGTATCAACATCGACATGATATCCTCGGGAACAACAAATCCCCGCCCCTTGTACAGGGCCCTTGCTTGCGCCGCCAGTTTCAATGACAAGGCACCGCGCGGGCTAATCCCGCATTGGAAGGTGCTTTCACTACGTGTCGCCACAACCACTTTCAACAAGTAATTCAACAGGCTCGGCTCAACAAATATTGAATCAACCAGTTGTTGCCATTCTGCCACCGTCTCAAGGCTTATGACCGGGTTCGCCTCAATGTTATCATAATGACGATGCCCCAATTCGAGAATCTCCAACTCATCGCGCTCATCCGGGTACCCCATGGCAAGCCGCATAAAAAACCGGTCCATTTGGCTGTCTGGCAATGCAAAGGTTCCCTCAAAATCCACTGGGTTTTGCGTGGCAAAAACCATGAAAGGGCGACCTACGGGATGTGTTTCCCCATCTATGGACACTTTTCCCCGGTCCATCACTTCCAGCAAGGCGCTTTGCGTCTTCGGGGTTGTCCGGTTGATCTCATCTGCCAGAATGAAATTGGCGAACACAGGCCCCTGCTTGAACTCAAAATCCTTCAACTTTTCGTTGTATACGCTCACTCCCAAAACGTCCGCGGGCAGCAGGTCGCTCGTGAATTGAATTCGTTGAAACGTCCCGTCCAACGCACGGGCCAGCGAATATGCCAACGTGGTCTTGCCCATCCCAGGGAGGTCCTCAAGAAGAAGATGTCCTTTCCCGAGCAGGCATATCAAGACATTCTCAATGACCTCTGGTTTCCCCCGGATGACTGAACCCATGCGTTCACCAAGTTTGTCCAGTTGAGGCTGAACTTCTGCAATGCGGCTCACCAAGTCTTTCATGCTCCGATGTGGTTAATATGTACCCGTCCCCCCCCCGATGGACATTCCTAACAGATCACATGACCCTGTTCTCGCAAGCCGTTTCCACCTTTAGTAAAAAAAATCCCCCTCAACGAGGGGGATTGCTAGAGTCATTAAGGGATAACCTGAAAGGTTGCTAGATTACTTCTTTTTGCGCCGAGTCGCCTTTTTCGCGACTTTTTTCTTCACAGCTTTTTTAGCCGGCTTCTTCGCTACCTTCTTGGCCACCTTCTTGGCTGCCTTCTTGGCTGGCTTCTTCGCTACCTTCTTCTTGACGGCCTTTTTAGCCACCTTCTTCTTGGCAACTTTCTTAGCCGGCTTCTTGGCAACCTTCTTGGCTGGCTTCTTAGCCACCTTCTTCTTGGCAACTTTCTTAGCCGGCTTCTTGGCTACCTTTTTCTTAACGGTCTTTTTAGCCACCTTCTTCTTGGCAACTTTCTTGGCCGGTTTCTTGGCTACCTTTTTCTTGGCGGCCTTTTTGGCTACCTTCTTGGCAACTTTCTTGGCCGGCTTCTTGGCAACTTTCTTGGCCGGCTTCTTGGCCACCTTCTTCTTGGCAACCTTCTTAGCTGGCTTCTTTGCTACCTTCTTCTTGGCGGCCTTTTTGGCTACCTTCTTGGCAACTTTCTTGGCCGGCTTTTTTGCGACCTTCTTAGCTACCTTTTTAGCTACCTTCTTTTTAGCCACTTTTTTCTTAGCAGCCTTTTTAGCAGATTTTGCTTTTTTTGAAGCTAACGCCATTTTGAGTTCCTTTTGTACGGTTTTCTTGCTTGCGGACTCCATCAAGGATTCCAACGCCATCCGAATCAAGTAAGCCATGCTCACCTTCTCGGATTTGGAGATTTTGTCCAGAGCGCCACGCTTGGTATCCGCTAACCGGACGGACAACTGACGACGTTTACCGCCCGCTTTGCTGGAGACCTTTTTGTAATCGAATTGATCGATTGCGTAATCGATGAGTTTTGAGAATGAGACATCCCCGATGCTCTTGCGAAGCTTGTCGAGACTTGCAGCCAGATCTGCATCAATCTCAAAACTCAGTGGTGTTGTTTTAATTTTCATCTGTGCTCCCATGTATTGGATTCAGAGTACTCGGATAGAGATGTTTACATTCTCCTGATGAAAATACAACAAAAAAAGTATTGATTAATTCATGCGCTTCGATCTAGCGAAACAAAGGACGAACCAGCAGGTGGAACAGATTGGAAATCGTATTCAAGAATAACTACAAAGAGGACAACCCCCCCACTGCAAACAGCGGGCATCCGCTATTGATGAATCTCAAAAGCATCCACTTCCATGCGCACACTTTCTCGCTTCACGCGATCTTCCCAGTAAAGCTCACTGAACATCCATCCGCTGAAAAACTCTTTAAATCCGCCGATACGGATTCGCTTGTAAGTCTGGTTGTCTTGATCAACGAGTTCCGCCTTCAGCATGGCGGCAAAATCTTCATCCAATGTAACGATCACCTTGGCCGGCAATTCTCCCGCCTCATCGTTTGCCAGAACAAAGCGGTGCGCAGGTCTGCCAATGTAGCGATCGGGACCCAGGTAAGTGATGTCTGTCCACTGAAGAAAGGGCATCAGGATATCATCCCAAGTGAATGGAAGTGAATCGATCAGGGTACGGGTCGTGTCCACTCTGTCGGGACTTGCCTCAGCGCAGGATTCCTCAATTACCGGCAACCCGTTGGCAAGCTTGATGGAGTGGTTCGTCTCCTCTCCTTTTTGATCAACCAGGAGTATCCCGGTAAGTTGTTCGGAGGCGGACCAATCCCCGGACAACCGCATGGCCAGAGTTGTCGATTTGCTTCTGGCGGGGCGATAAACGAGGAATCCTCTCAAAGTAAAACGCCCAAGCGCGCGGGAGGCTAAAAACTGGTCCCAGATTCTTTGTTCATCGAAAGCGGATAGCGCATCGGGATCTTGCCTGTTCGGAGGTTTGCGAAACTTGAACTGGGCGGACACGGTTGAGGTGAGGAACCCCGCCAAAAGAAGGACCATTATCACAGGGAAAGAAAAAAGCCTGAACCGGGTCAACCGGTACAGGCTTGAAAGTCTATTGTTGGTGCTGGTCCTCAACGTCACAGGAATTATGGAGATGGCGGGGTTTCGGATGAATCCTCCGGGGAAGTGGCTTCACCAGTAAAGGCATCGACCGTATCGGCAGCCTCAGCGGCCGCTTCCTCAACAACCGCCGGCGCTTTCTCAACAACAGTTTCCACCTCTACCGGGACGGACTCCTGCTGGGCAGCGACAATGTCAGGCAACTCGTCGGTGACTGCCTTTTCTGCATTTCCGACTTTATTCATGTAAAGAAGGAAGAGCGTCAAGGCGATCACGAAGAACGCCACGGCGGACCACTTGGTGGCCTTGACCAGAACGTTGGTTGTTTCGGTTCCGAAGGCGGATTCTGCGACCCCGCCACCGAAGGCGGATCCCATTCCGGCATTGGAGCTGGCCCGCTGCATGAGAATGACCAGGATCAGGAACAAGCTGATCAAGATCAGCACAAAAGTTAATAGGTTAATAATAATATCTAGCATGACGTGTGCCTCGCTGTGGAAAAACGTGAAAAGCTGGAGGGGACAGGATCAAGTTTCAAGTAAAATCTCCCAACCCATGCCAACCGGTGAATTTAATCAGTGCATCCCCATTTGTTCAATAATTCTCTGGAGATCATCATTCCCATGGTACTCAATGATGATACGGCCCTTTTTCGGCGTGTGCTTCAAAAGCACCCGGGTGCTGAAATTGGTGGACAATTGATTTTGCAGGTCCTCAATCGCCCTCACTTCCTCCGCCGGCATGCTGGCCCGCGCCTTGGGACGCACGCCCGCATGGGACTTGAGTCGCTCAACCTGACGCTCCAGATCCCGGACACTCCATCCCCGCTCAATTGTCTGGCGGGCCAGGAGCAAACGGTTGTCGGCATCCTCCACCCCCAGCAAGACCTTTGCATGGCCAACCGAGACCAGACCCTTGGTCAGGTAAGCCTGGATCTCCCGCGCCAACTGGAGCAGCCGAAGTGAGTTGGCCACCGCCGCTCGGCTCCGCCCAACGCGTTCCGCCACCTGCTCCTGTGTCAGGTCGAAGTCTCTCATCAGGCTGGCGTACCCCATGCTCTCTTCAATGGGGTTCAAATCCTCCCTCTGCAGGTTCTCAATCAAGGAAAGGACAGCGCTTGAGGATTCGCTTGCCTCCATGACGCGGGCAGGAATGAGCTTTAACTTGAGCTTCTGGCAGGCTCGCCAACGCCGTTCACCAGCGATGAGTTCGTACCGGTCTCCATGGGGCCGCACGACCACCGGTTGCAAGAGCCCCTCCGAGCGAATGCTCTCTGCCAACTCATTCAGGCTTTCCTCGTGAAAATCGCGCCTTGGTTGATGTGGATTTGGAATGATGCGACCAATCGGCAGCTCAAACAAGCCGACCGCAGTTTGCCGGGACTCCTCCACGGGCTCCAACTTTTTCGCGGGAACAGCGGGTTGCTTTGCCGTTTTTTTCTTCACCGCCTTCTTGCCGGTTTTGCGGGCTGCCGTCTTGGCTGTCTTTTTCTTTACCTCAACGGTTTTTTTCGCGGTCGGCCTTGATATGCCACCGCTGATCAACGAGCCTAAGCCACGTCCCAATCCTGTTTTCTTTGCCATAGTCCTTATTTCTTTAGGGGAATGAATAGTTCCTGTCCGGGGTAAATGGTATCCGTCGAGAGTCGGTTGGCGTTGCGTATCCAATCAACCTTTGACCCCAGCGCCCGGGCGATGCGAGCCAGCGTGTCTCCACTTTTCACGGTATAGGAAGTTCCCGTCTGAGGATACTCATCATTAAAAACAACGACCTGTTCCAATTGAGGTTGCCCTTCCATGGAACTGGCCAGCGCATTGACCGCTTTTTGCGTTTTCTCGGCCAGGGCTTCGATCTCTTTCGACACCTCATTCACCAGCGCTTGCCGTCCGGTTTCGTTGACCGCTTGAATTTTCCGCTCGAATTCCTTTAGGACGGTATTCAGCTGCTCGGCGGTCACGCCATCACTGGCTCCCTCCAGTTGAGATTGAACCAACTGTCGCATTTCCTTGTTCTCCCGTCGCAGGGCCTCCACTTCCAATCGAAGGGATCTGACAAGCTGGTCGATCCGGTCCATGTCGCTGCGCAAATTTGCCAACTGGACATTGGTGGAGCTCATTTGGGCAAACACCGGCACCGTTTGAATCGCGAACAAAAGGAACAATAAAATGGTTAGTCGGAAAGACCCGCTTTTCATACTCAACGGTATTGCCATAAATCAGCTCGGGGTCAACGACCTATGTACGCGTTGGCCCAGTAATTTCACTTCCGCTTGTAGGGAAACGGGCGATCAGCCTCCAGAGGGCGCATCGGCCTCGACTCGAGGGTGATTCCGTGCTCGAGCGGAAAGCCTCTGAGGAAGTCCTCCACCCCCAGGGGCTTGCCACCCGGCCGCTGGAGTCTCAGGGGAACGATCCAGCCTTGCCCGCAGGCTATCCGCAGACTATCATGCCTGAGGTCAATCATCCCGGGAGCCACCCCCTCAGAGGATGACCGGTCGACCCGGGCAGCGTGTATCCGGATCTCCATGTCCCCGTACGGGAAACTGGTACCTGGCCACGGCTGAAACGCCCGGATGCGATTATGCAACACCGTTGCGGATTCATTGAAATCCAAATGGCGATCCGTCTTTTCCAGAATACGACAATAGGTGACCTGCTCCGGATCTTGCTCGAAAAATTCCAGTGGCCCCTTGCCCAGCCGATCCAGCCCACTTTTAACCAGGCTGACTGTCGAATTCGACATCGCTTGGATCACGTCGGCAACAGTGTCATCCTCCCCGATGGGAATCCGTTCCATGCCAGCGACCGGACCCGCATCCAGTTTTGCAACGATCTCCATCAGGCTGACCCCCGTTTCCGGCAACCCGAGCGCAACCGCGGTATGAATGGGTGATGCCCCACGCAGCCGCGGCAGGATGGAAGCGTGGACGTTCAGGATCCCAGCCGGTGCGCATTCGAGAATGCACTTGGGGAGAATTTGCCCGTAGGCCATGACAAGAATCAAGTCGATTCCCCTGTCCGCAAGCAAACGAGCCTCAGCTTCCCCGCACTTGCCGGGTTGCTCCACACCAATGCCGTTTTCGAGCGCCCATTCCTTGATGGCGTTGGCCTTCAAATGCATGCCCCTTCCATGCCGGCGATCCGGCTGGGTAAAGATGACGTCGAGTTCACATCCCGCGGGTTTCCGGTTGAGCAATTCGTCCAGCATCGGAAGCGCAATCGGATCAGAACCCATGAACGCGACTCTCATCAGCGAACCTTCTTGCCGGGTCCGGAATAGCGTTTTTCCTTCCCCTTCAACTCAAACTGCAATGGGCAACCCTCCAGTTTGAAATGCTTGATAAACCCGTTCTGCAAATACCGCCGATAGCTGTCCACCAGCTTGGTGGCCCGGTTACAAAAGATGCGGAACACAAACGGCCGATTGCCGACCTGCACCGTGTAATACGCCTTGAAACGCTTGTTATCAAGGTAGCGCGGCTGCCGCTTTTCAATCATCTTGTGTACCAGCGCATTGATCTTCGCCGTAGTCAGCGTGCGTCCGGATGTCTCCCACACGCTTCGGGCTACCTTCAAAACACGATCCATGGCGAATCCTCGCATGGCGGAAACGAACAGGACAGGGCTGTCCGGTAAAAAGAAAATCTCCCGCAAGGCTTGTTTCGTGTAATGCTTCCGGAAGGCGTCCATGTTTTCGTACCCATCCGGCTGGTTTGCCCGGAAACGGTCGATGGCGATGTCCCACTTGTTTATCACCAGAACCACTGACTTGCCGGCATCGATGATTTCACCCGCCATGGCTTTGTCCTGCCGGGTCACCCCTTCCTCCGCATCAATGACAAGGAATACGATGTCCGCTGACTCAATGGCATGGCGCGTCCGGACCGTACTGAAATACTCGACTGAGTGGCTGACCCGCTTGCGCCTTCTCAAGCCAGCCGTATCAACCAGCCTGAATGGAAGGATCTTGTCGTCTTTCGACTTAAAATCGAGATCCAGCATGACGCTGTCGCGAGTGGTCCCCGGGACCTCGCTGACGACAAGGCGCTCATCCTCCAGAAGGAAATTACACAAGCTGGACTTGCCCACGTTCGGGCGGCCGACAAAAGCCAGGTTGATCCGGTACGGTTCATCCTCCTTTTCCACTTCCGGTGCAGGACCAATGATGCCCTCGATCTCCTGCTCAAGCTGACGGGAATTATATCCGTGCTCGGCGGACAGGGGAATGACTTTCCCAAAGCCCAGTTCCTCGAACTCGACCGCGCTCCCCTCCATGCCCTCGTCATCAATCTTGTTCACCACAGTGAGAATTTTCTTCCCGCTCTGGCGCAACTTCTCGGCGATGGTTTCGTCGAGGGGGGTCAGGCCTTCCCGGCCATCAAGGACAAAACAGATCAAGTCGGCCGCTTGCACAGCCAGCCAGACCTGGTCCTCCGCCGCGGCGATCAGCTTCTCGTGGTCCATGTCAACCACAAGGCCGATACCACCCGTATCGAGAAGGTTGTAGTGATTATTCACTACAGTTGAATTCACATCCCGCGTCACGCCCGCCTGGTCGTGAACGATGGCCAACCGCTTGCGGGCCAACCGGTTGAAAAGCCGGCTTTTGCCTACATTGGGACGCCCCACCAGGGCTACTGTTTGCAATTTTCTCATATCGCTTTACAAGCTGTTCACGAATCGCTCAATGCGGTCGCAGGCTTCCTCAATTTTCTTGTAGCTGGTGGAAAAGCTGGCCCGGACAAAACTGGAACCGTCCTTTCCGAAGGCGGTTCCGGGAACCACCGCCACCTCTCCCTGCTGGAGCAACTGGGTGGCAAATGCCTTTCCATCCAGACCTGTTGAAGTCACATCCGGAAATGTATAGAAGGTTGCCTGCGGCAGATGGCACTTCAATCCGATTTCATTGAGCCGCCGAACCAGGAAATCCCTCCGCAGCCGGTAGGAATCCCGCATTGAGGCAACAGCATCATCCGCGTTGGACAAGGCTTCCACTCCGGCTTCCTGAACAAAGATCGGCACACTCATGATGGCGTACTGGTGTACTTTCATCATGGCCTCAATGATCGGATGCGGAGCACAAGCGTACCCAATCCGGAATCCGGTCATGGCGAATGCTTTCGAGACGCCGTGAAGGAAAACGGTCCGCTCACGCATTCCGGGAATGGAAGCGATACTGTGGTGCTCCCCTTCGTAAGTCAGCTCGGCATAGATCTCGTCACTGAGGACGATCAGGTTCTTCTCAATGGCGAACTTGGCAATGGCTTCCAGCCGTTCCTTTTCAACGACCCCTCCGGTCGGGTTGGTCGGGAAATTCAAGATCAGGATTTTTGTACCGGGTTCCCATGCCGCCTCAAGGTCTTCCGCCCGCAGGGCAAAATCATCCTCGGGACGCGTGCCCACAGCAAGCGGAATGCCCCCGGCCAATTGGATACTGGGAGAATAGCTGACGTAACACGGTTCGTGATACAACACTTTGTCACCCGGATTAATCAGGGCCCGGATTGCCGTATCCATGGTCTCGGACACCCCGATTCCGATCAGGCACTCCTCCTCAGGATTATAGGACAATCCAAAAATCCGCTCAACGTACTCAGTCACCGTCCGGCGAAACGAAAGCAGCCCAAGGTTGTCGGTATAGCTCGTCCGCCCTTTTTCGAGTGAATAGATGGCTGCCTCGCGGATATTCCAGGGCGTAACAAAATCCGGTTCCCCGATTCCAAGGGAGATCGCCCGTGGCATCTGCTGGACAAGGGCAAAGAAATCCCGGATGCCGGAGCGTTGAAGGCCCCGCACATGACGGGCTATGAAATCATCGTAGTTCATGGCTCGGTCAATTGAGCGTTACGGGCTGATAGCCAGCCGGTCATGGGATTCGTCACCACCGTTGATGAGAAATCCGTCCACCTTGTAGCATTGCAGCATGAAACGGGTGGCGGTGGACTGCACAGCACCGAGAGTGGCCAGCTTTTCCGAGACGAAGGTGGCCACCTCAAGCAGGTTCTTACCCCGCACAACGACCATTAAATCGTATCCACCGCTCATCAAGTAGCAGGTCACGACTTGGTTGAAACGGGAAATGCGCTCGGCGATCCGGTTGAACCCGCCTTCACGTTCGGGCACAATGGATACTTCGATCAAGGCCTGTACTTCATGATCGGCAACCGCCTTTGGATTGACCACGGGACGCCATCCAAGAAGCATTTCCTCCTCTTCCAGCTTGGCCAGGGTCGCTTCGATTTCGGCGTCAGTGACGCCCAAAACAGATGCCATGGCCTCTGTTCGCACAGCTTCCCCCTCCAGCAGTAATTTCAGCACATCTTTAATCATAACCCGGCACTATGGGCACTCGGTCGCCTGCATGCACGTTTTTTTTCGGCCTATAATTCCACTAATTCCGGCCCCTTTGCCACAATCCGCTCAGGTGTCGCTTGAATTCCTCCCAAAACCGCCCCATGAATGTATTTCCAATGGCGCAGGATTCATCAGAAAACACATCAGAGGCGATGTCCGTGATCGCCGGATTGATTGGGCCCGAGGCGAAGGGAATCCCGCTGGAACAGTATATCCAATGCGCCCTCTACCACCCCCGAATCGGCTACTACATGAGGCATGGGGAACGTGTCGGGCGCAGCCCGCAAACCGACTTCTACACGGCATCGAGTATAAAGGGGCTCTTCCCCCGCTTGGTCCTGGAATCAGTTCGCTCCTTGCTGGACGAGCCCTTGATCGACTATGTTTTTGTGGAAGCGGGCCCAGAATCGGCGGGAGGCATTCTCGGGAACGTCCACGATCACCCCTTCAAGGATATCCAATTGATCCGGCCCGGTGACTCCTTTGATATTCCGGAAAAGGCGATTGTGTTCTCCAATGAATTGTTTGATGCCCAGCCCTTCCAGCGGTTTGTCCGGCGCGATGGCAAGTGGATGGAAGCAGGTGTCACCATACGCGATGGCTCATTGGCCAGCATCTTGCTGGAAACGGAAAACCTCCCGGAGTTGCCTGAGGATGCGCCGGAGGGGTACACCATCGACTGGCCCCAGCGGGCAAATACCCTGCTGGGAGAAATTGCCGGGAAAAGCTGGGGCGGATTGTTCGTCGCCTTCGATTACGGGTTGGACCGGCGGACCCTGTTCACAGAACGTCCGGAGGGAACCGGCAGGACCTATTCCAGCCACAGAATGGGATCCGACCTGCTTGATCGACCGGGTCAAATTGATATCACCTGCCATGTTGTCTGGGATGTCATGGAATCAATTCTTGCGGAACACGGGTTTGATAACATCGAACTGAGCCGTCAGGAGGCCTTTTTCATGCGCTATTCCCAGCCAATCATCCGCGAAATCCTGGAGTCCTCGCCAATTGGATTTTCTCCTCAAAAACAGTCCCTGATGGAGCTTCTCAACCCCGGAAACATGGGGCATGTGTTCCAGGTATTGTCTGCCCGGCGGAACGATTTTTAAAAAAAACTTGCCATCCCCCCACAGCCACCTACGTTGACCCGCTTTTCTACAGGAGCATAAACCATGTCACGAATTTGTTCAGTCACCGGTAAACGTCGCGTCAGCGGCAGCAGAATCCACCGCAAGGGTCTTACCAAGAAAAGCGGCGGGATTGGAACTCACATCGCCAAGATCAGCAAGCGCACATTCAAGCCGAATGTACAACGGGTCCGCGTTCGCATGGCCAATGGCCAAGTCAAGCGGGTCTGGGTTTCCGCCAAGGCACTCAAGGCGGGACTCGTCGAAAAAGCATAAGGCGATTTTAACTTTTAATCAAAACCGGCTGGGATTCCCCGCCGGTTTTTTTGTGCCTAAATGGATGGGTCAAACCAGTCCAGCGTGACCCCCAGGGAGGCTACTTCACCAATTATCACCACGGATGGGGCTCCAAGCCCGGCTTCCGTGACTTTCCACTGAATATCCACCAAGGTTCCACACACAGTCCGCTGTTTTGCCGTGGTGCCCCACTGAACAACTGTGACCGGTGTTTCCGCGGAGCGACCACCCTTGATCAATCGCTCGCAAATCTCCTCCAGACGCCCCATCGACATGTACAGTGCCAGTGTGGCGCCACTCTTAGCAT
>Ga0066377_10000103_pt1 | contig 18980 bp, 18 predicted proteins | sample Knorr_S23_td_Sur_FD_70946 | JGI IMG/M metagenome (GOLD analysis project Ga0066377, IMG submission 70946) | Marine microbial communities from Southern Atlantic Ocean transect - Knorr_S23_td_SurfaceB_ad_5m_LV_B | ecosystem: Environmental > Aquatic > Marine > Oceanic | place: Southern Atlantic...
CATCATTTTATTGAATACAAATTTTTTATTTAATCAAACATTGGATTATAAAAATAAATTGTTAGAAATTTTAAAATTAGAAAATTTTTTAGAGATTTTTCCTGACAAGCTAGATTTACAAAAAGATGATCCAAAAAACAAGTTATGGGAAAGTGATGTTGAAAAATGCTGTAATCTCAGAAAAGTAAAACCTTTAAACAATTTTTTAAAAGGTTATGATGCATGGATATCAGGAAGAAAGTCTTATCAGGGAGGAGAAAGATTAGATCTTCAGCCTTTTGAATTTAATAATGGTAAAATAGTGGTTAATCCACTAGCAAATTTTGGACAGAAGCAAGTATCAGAATATTTTAAAACCAATAACCTTCCGATACACCCATTAATCAAAGAGGGCTATCTTTCTATAGGATGTACCCATTGTACTCACAAATCATCTAACAAAAATGATCCAAGGTCTGGCAGGTGGATAAATCAAACAAAAACGGAATGTGGAATTCACTATAAAGTAGATTAATATGGATAGACATCTTAAAAAGCTAGAAAATGACAGTATTTATATTTTTAGACAAGCATATCGGTCTATTGATAACATAGCCATGTTATGGTCTTTAGGAAAGGATTCAAACGTAATGGTTTGGCTTGCATTCAAAGCTTTTTTTGGCAAAATTCCATTTCCACTTGTGCATGTAGATACAAAAAAAAAATTCAAAGAAATGTATGAATTTAGAGATAGATATGAAAAAGAATGGAACTTAAATCTTATTAAAGGAGATTGTCCACCTGTTGAAAAAATTGATCCCTCACTACCTCCTGCCGCAAGGTCAGCGGCCAGAAAAACAGACGGTTTAAAAAAAATTTTAAAACAATATAAATTTAAAGGTGTTGTAGCTGGTATTCGAAGGGATGAACAAGGCACAAGAGCTAAGGAAAGAATATTTAGTCCAAGAGATGAAACCGGAAAATGGGATATTAAAAATCAGCCTCCAGAGTTTTGGGATCAGTCAAATTTTAATTATCCAGACGGAGTTCATATAAGAATTCATCCTTTGTTAGGGTGGACTGAAATTGATATTTGGAAATACATAAAAAGCCAGAAAATCCCTGTGGTTGACTTATATTTTTCAAAAAATGGAAAAAGATATAGATCTTTGGGTGATAAAGATATTACCTCACCTGTTAACAGTAATGCCAAAAATATTGATGAGATTATTGAAGAATTGCAAACCACAAAAGTTTCTGAAAGGTCAGGTAGAGCAATGGATCATGAACAAGAAGATGTTTTTGAAAAACTGAGATCAAAGGGATACATGTAAGAATGAAAAAATTTAAAGATATAGAAGAGATACCTAAAATCGTAATTGTTGGACACGTTGATCATGGTAAATCTTCATTAATAGGAAGGCTAATGTATGAGTTAGATCAAGTTCCAGATGGAAAATATGAAGAGTTAAAAAAAGTAAGTGAAAAAAGAGGGATGGATTTTGAATTTGCTTTTTTATTAGACGCCTTACAGGCAGAGAGAGACCAAGGAATAACAATTGATACTACGCAAATCTTTTTTAAAACCAAAAAAAGAAATTATGTTTTTATAGATGCACCTGGTCATAAGGAGTTTATTAAGAATATGATAACAGGCGCAGCATCAGCAGATATTGCTATTCTGATCGTTGACGTAGATGAGGGTATTAAAGCACAGACAAAAAAACATGCATATATTCTTAAGTTATTAGGTATAAAAAAAGTAATTACACTTTTCAACAAAATGGACAAAATTAACTATGATGAAAATAAATATTTACAAGTAAGAAAACAATTAGAAGAATATTTAACTAAAATAAATATTAAGGCATTAAATAATATACCCATATCAGCAAAAATTGGAGATAATATATCAACTAAGAGTAAAAAAATTAGTTGGTATGATGGAAAGCCTCTTGTCAACGTTTTGGATAATTATAATTGTAACGATAATCAAATGGAAAATATATTAAGATTTCCTGTGCAAGATATTTATAAAGTATCAGATAAGAGAATTATTGTTGGGAGAATTGAATCTGGAAAGATAAACCTTGGAGATGAATTATTGGTTATGCCATCAAATGAAAAAGTAAAGATTAAGTCTTTTGAGGAATGGCCAAAACCAAAAAAAGAATACAATACTGGAGATTGTTTAGGATTAACATTATCCGATGAAATTTTTGTTGATAAAGGAAATATAATTTCTCATCCAAACAAGCCTCCCAAACTAATGAATACTTTCGAGGCTAATTTATTTTGGCTCAATGACAAGAAAATGGATTTGAGTAAAAAATACCAATTAAAAATTAATACCGGTGAGTATACTGTTAATATTAGAAAAGTTAATAAAATAATAGATACAGAGAGTTTAGAGTCAACAAATAAAAAAATACCAAATAAAAATGATGTAAGTGAAGTTGTGATTCACTCCTCTCAACTCATACCAATGGATGATTATAATGTTTTAACAAAAACAGCAAGGTTTTGTTTGTTGGATGAAAATGAAATTGTTGCTGGAGGTATAGCAAGCTTACAAAACTATCCTGATCAAAAGGAACTTAATAGTAGTTCTAACATTAAACCAATTAATTTTGATGTTACAGAGGTTGATAGAGCATCTAGATTTAATCATAGATCAGGAGTCATTTGGATGACCGGTTTGTCGGGTTCAGGAAAAAGTACAATAGCCAAAGAGGTTGAAAGAAAATTATTTTCAAAGGATTTTAATGTTTTCGTTCTCGATGGGGATAACTTAAGAATGGGTTTAAACAGAGGCCTTTCATTCTCACCAGAGGATAGAACTGAAAATATTCGAAGGACGGCTGAGGTTGCCAAATTATTTACGGATGCAGGTTTTATAGTAATTGTTTCTCTTATTTCTCCATATAGAAGCGAAAGAAAAAAAGCTAGAGATATAAGACCAGAATATTTCAGAGAAATTTATGTAAAATCCTCATTGGAAGAATGTATAAAAAGAGATGTAAAAGGATTGTATGCAAAAGCTATAAGATCTGAAATAAAAGATTTTACAGGAATTTCTGCACCATATGAAGAGCCACTAAGTCCAGACCTGACTGTAGACACTGAGCAGGAAGAAATTGAAGAAAGTGTTTTGAAGCTTGAAAGCTTTATCATAGAAGAATTCAGTATAAAAAAGTAGTTGACAAAATTAATTAAATAATTAAGTTAGCACTCGTTAGGTATGAGTGCTAATAAGGCTTTACCTATCTTGAATTGTCTAACAAAAGGAGATTCTATGAAATTCAAGCCACTACACGACAGAGTTGTTGTAAAACGCCTTGAGAGTGATGAAAAAACATCGGGAGGCATAATTATTCCAGATACAGCAAAAGAGAAACCAAGCGAAGGAGAAGTCTTAGCAGTAGGTCCAGGTGAAATTACTGAAGATGGTAAGCTTAAACCTATGAATGTAAAGAAGGGTGATAAAATCCTTTTTGGGAAATGGTCTGGTACCGAAGTTAAATTAGATGGTGACGATCTTTTAATTATGAAAGAATCCGACATCATGGGTATTTTAGAATAGAAAGGAAAAAATTATGTCAGCAAAAAAAATATCATTTGGTTCTGATGCACGTGATTTAATGATTGCTGGAGTTGATGCTCTGGCCAATGCAGTAAAAGTAACATTAGGACCCAAGGGAAGGAATGTTATACTAGACAAATCATTTGGTGCTCCTCGAGTTACAAAAGATGGTGTCTCAGTTGCGAAAGAAATAGAGTTAAGAGATAAGTTTGAGAACATGGGTGCTCAAATGGTTAAAGAAGTTGCCAGTAAAAGTTCTGATGCAGCAGGTGACGGAACAACTACAGCAACAGTACTAGCTCAAGCTATTGTTAAACAAGGAGCTAAAGCAGTAGCCTCTGGTATGAACCCAATGGATCTTAAAAGGGGTATTGATTTAGCAGTAGACAAGGTCTTAACTGATCTAAAAACAAGAGCCAAAAAATTAGGATCATCAGGTGAGATTGCCCAAGTTGGAACCATCTCTGCCAATGGCGAAGAGGAAATTGGAAATAAAATTTCTGAAGCTATGGACAAAGTTGGTAGGGACGGAGTTATTACTGTAGAAGAATCTAAAACTAGAGATACGACCCTTGAAACAACTGAGGGAATGCAATTCGATCGCGGTTATCTTTCCCCATATTTTATTACTGATGCAGAAAAAATGATATGTGAATTTGAAGATCCTTTTATCCTTCTTAATGAAGGTAAATTGTCAAACCTTCAAGATTTACTACCACTTCTAGAGTCAGTTGTAAAATCAAGTAAACCACTTTTAATTATTGCTGAAGATGTTGAAGGTGAGGCACTTGCGACCCTAGTAGTCAATAAGCTACGAGGAGGCCTTAAGGTTGCAGCAGTTAAAGCTCCTGGTTTTGGTGATAGAAGAAAGTCTATGCTTGAAGACTTGGCTATTTTAACAGGTGGTCAAGTTATAAGTGAGGAGCTAGGAATTAAGCTTGAGAATGTAACAATTAATGATCTTGGTTCTTGTAAAAAAGTTAGAATAGATAAAGAAGACACCACAATTGTTGGAGGAAGTGGACAATCTTCTGACGTAAAAGCAAGATGCGAACAAATCAAAACTCAGATAGAGTCAACAACTTCTGATTACGATAAAGAAAAACTTCAAGAAAGACTTGCCAAGCTTTCTGGTGGTGTTGCTGTAATTAATGTCGGTGGATCAACTGAAGTTGAAGTTAAGGAACGTAAAGACAGAGTTGATGATGCCTTAAATGCTACGAGAGCGGCAGTTGAAGAGGGTATCGTCCCAGGTGGTGGTACGGCCTTACTTTATTCTAAAAAAGCTCTTGATGGGTTAAAAGGTACAAATGCTGATCAAGATGCTGGCATTGATATTGTGAGAAAGGCACTAGAAGCTCCTTGTAGACAAATATCAGAAAACGCTGGCGTAGAAGGCTCAATTGTTATTGGTAAGTTATCAGAGCAAAAGGACGTTAACTTTGGTTTCGATGCTCAAACTGAAACATATACCGATTTAGTTAAAGCGGGAATTATTGATCCTGTTAAAGTTGTTAGAACGGCACTTGAGAATGCCTCTTCAATTGCTGGTTTGTTGCTAACAACTGAAGCTATGGTTGCCGAGTTACCTGAACCTAAAGAACCAATGCCTCCAATGCCAGGTGGTGGCATGGGCGGCATGGGTGGCATGGGCGGTATGGGAGGCATGGATTTTTAAAACCATTCCAAACTGTCTAGTTACTTTGAAAAATTTAAACCCTCGAAATGAAAGTTTCGGGGGTTTTTTCAAGGTTGATAATATAAGCCGCTATCCATTTTTAGGCAATCCAACCAATATTTCTTTTTTGCACTTTCTATTTCAACAGAATTAAACCCACACCTCAATAGAAAAATATATTGATCAGGAAGTATATGTCCAGATGCTCTTATTTCATTTTTAAATTTGAATTCAACCCGTAGTTTTTTTGCTTCAGAGAAAGGTCTACCATCCTTAAATGTGAGAAAATTAAATTGAATTATTTTAAAATAATTAATATCTTTTTTTACAAAGTTTATAGATTCATCAGAATTTAATTTAATTCCAATATATTTTTTTTGCTTAAGGATCGTGCTATTTTCTAACCATTGTTTAACGGTTACAATTACTTTCTCAGAATTCGACTTGGGTAATTTATCAATACTCTCAAGAATAAAATATTCATTCTGATAAACTTCTGCCTTATTTAGAATTACTTGTTTCATAAAGGTCTTTTTTAAATGGATCTATCCCAATTCTGTTAAATACGGTTAAAAAGTTTTCATTTTTAGTTTTTTTATTATTTTCAAAAGTTTTAATAATTGTTGTGATAGCTTTCATCAGTTCTTTTTCCGGAAAAGATGGGCCAACAATTTGACCTACGTTTGTGTTTTCGTCTGCAGATCCTCCTAGGGATATTTGATATGATTCTTCCCCATTCCTGTCTAAACCAAGAATTCCAATATTTCCTACATGGTGATGACCACATGCATTAATGCATCCAGAAATTTTTATTTTTATTTTACCAATTTTTTCTTGAATAGACTGATTTTTAAAATATCGACTAATTTTCTGTGAAATTGGAATTGATCGTGCTGTAGCTAGTGCGCAATAATCCATTCCTGGACAGCAAATGGCATCTGTAATAAGTCCAATGTTGGGTGTGGCAAGGTTGATACTTTTAAGTTGATTCCATACATTAAATAAATCAGAGTTTTTTACATGTGGGAGAACCAAGTTTTGTTCGTGTGTGACTCTTATCTCTCCATAAGAAAATTCTTGTGCAATTTTTGATAATGTTTTCATTTGATTTGCAGTTGCATCACCTGGAGGTTGATTATAAGGTTTAAGTGAAACCATTATTATAGAATATCCACTTAACTTGTGCTCAATAACATTTTGATTTAACCAATTAGTATATTGTTTATTTTTTTTTAAAGGGATTTCAGATTTTATTGGACCTGAAATTGGTAATTTAAAATAATTTTTTATTTCTTGAATTTCGTTTTCTTTTAAAGATAGTTTTTTATCAGCAAATTTTTTAAATTTATTTTCAACTAAAGATTTTAATTTTTTTTCTCCAAGCTCATTGATTAAAATTTTAATCCTAGCTTTATATATGTTGTCTCTTCTTCCCATTTCGTTATAGATCGAGAGTATTGCTTCGAGGTAATTCAATAAATCTTTTTTTTTAACAAAATCATTTATTTTTTTTGCAATAAATGGACTTCTTCCTTGTCCCCCACCAACGAAAACTTCAAAACCAACTTCATTTTTCTTTTTTACTAGCTTTAATCCAATGTCATGTACTTTCATTGCCGCCCTATCAGTATCACATGCAATTACTGCTATTTTAAATTTTCTAGGCAAAAAAGAAAATTCGGGATGAAAAGTTGACCATTTTCTGATTATTTCGCACCATGGACGAGGATCCTCAACTTCCTCATTGTTAATTCCTGCAAGATGATCACATGAAATATTTCTTATACAATTACCAGATGTTTGAATTGCATGCATCTCTACATCAGCAAGCTCTTCAAGAATTTTTGGGACATCCTCTAACTTTGGCCAATTAAATTGAATGTTTTGTCTGGTTGTAAAGTGTCCATATCCTTTGTCGTATTTTTCTGAAATTTCTGCCAGCTTTTTAAGTTGTATGTACGATAATTCTCCATAGGGAATTGCAACTCTAAGCATATATGCATGCAATTGTAGATAAAGTCCGTTCATTAACCTTAGGGGTTTGAATTCCTCTTCAGTTAAGTCACCATTAATTCTTCTTTTGACCTGAAATAAAAACTCTTTAGTCCTATTTTTCACAATTTGTTTGTCTTTTTCTGAATACTGATACATAACTAAATTTTAATGGTCAGTCCCTTATATCTAATAATATCTCGAAGTTTTTTTATTTTACCTTCATCAGTTAGCTCGACAAATAAAGGTGATATGATTATACATTTATTTTCAAATTTTTTTGCAATATTTTCATATTTTTCTATTTGATTGCGACTAATTTTTTTTGCTTTTTCTATTTTACTTGACCAACTCTTACCATCATAATAAACAACACATCCTGTTTTTAGATCATTTGCGGAGAGGAAAAAAAAATCACCTTTAAGTTTTTTAGCCATATAAAATTTAGATTAAATTTAATATTAAAAAATAAAGTGTTTTTTTAATATTACAAGAAAAAAATGCAATACATATATTATTACATTATTTAAATGTACAATTAAATATTTTTAGAGCTTGATAATAATATCAAACTAAATAGTTTAATAACAGTATGACTGAGAATAACTTAAAGCTTTGGCCATTTATTGAGGCAAAAAAATTACTCAAACGGTTTGAAAACTCAAAAAAAAATGAATGTATATTTCAAACTGGTTATGGACCATCTGGTCTTCCGCATATTGGAACCTTTGGGGAAGTTTTTAGAACAACTATGGTAATAAAAGCATTTAAATATTTGACGAATATTCCAACAAAATTATTTGTTTTTTCTGACGATATGGATGGTTTAAGAAAAGTACCCGAAAACATACCTAATCAAGATTTGATCAAGGAGAATTTAGAAAAACCTCTTTCATCAATTCCAGATCCTTTTGGAAAATTTAAAAGTTTTTCAGAACACAATAATAATATGCTTATTAATTTTTTAAATGAGTTTGATTTTGATTTTGAGTTTAAATCTGCAACAGACTATTACAAATCTGGAAATTTTAATACAGGCCTAGAGGCGATTTTTGAAAATTATGAAAAAATCGTAAATATAATTTTACCCACTCTTGGGAAAGATAGAAGAGAAACTTATTCTCCTTTTTTACCAATTTGTAAATCTACTGGTAAAGTCCTTCAGGTAAAAATTAAGGAATTAGACAACAAGCGAAAAAAAATAATTTTTCATAATCCCAATACGAAGTTAGACGAAGAATGTTCAATTTTTAATGGTGAATGTAAACTGCAGTGGAAAGTTGATTGGGCAATGCGTTGGTATGTTTTAGGAGTAGATTACGAAATGAATGGAAAAGATTTAATTGAATCTTATTTTCTATCAAATAAAATTAATAAAACTATCGGTGGATTAAGTCCAGTTAACTATACTTATGAACTTTTCTTAGATGAAAAAGGTGAGAAAATCTCAAAGTCAATTGGTAACGGAATTTCTGTTGAAGATTGGTTAAGATTCTCAAATAAAAAGAGTCTTGAGTTGTTCATGTTTCAAAACCCAAATAGAGCAAAAAGATTGTTTTTCGATGTGATTCCTAAAACAACTGATGAACTTCTGAAGTTAAAAAATGATTATGATAATTTAGTAAAAGATCAAAAATTAAATAGCCCTATTTGGTTTATTGATGGACAAAATGAAGAAAAAACACCAGATAAAATTTCATTTAATATGATTCTTAATTTAGCTAGTGTTTGCAATGCCGAATCAAGCCAGATATTGTGGAGTTTCATTGAAAATTATTATCCAAATATCGATAAAGATGAAAATAAACTTTTAAATCAACTTTTGGAGTATGGAGTTGTTTTTTATAAAGAATTCATTTTGCCCAATAAAAAATATCGTGATCCTACAGATAAAGAAAAAGAGGGATTTAAGAGATTAATTCAGATTTTAAAAGAGTCTTCTCCAAACGATGAGGCAGAGGAAATTCAAACAAAAATTTATGAAATTGGTATGTCACTAAAATTTGAAAATTTAAAGGAATGGTTTTCTGCTTTCTATCAAGTGGTTTTGGGACAAGGTCAGGGCCCACGTCTTGGTTCATTTATAAAATTTTATGGAATTAAAAAAACTATTATCTTGCTTGAGGAAAAAGTTAATTTATGAAATCTGAAAAAGAAAACTTTGTTTACAGAGTAATGCTAAATAGTGAGTGGGACGAATTTAAAAAAAAAAAAAAATTCTTTGGAAATCATCTAGATCATCAATCAGGATTTATTCACCTATCTACGAAATCACAATTAAAAAATACAATTGACAAATACTATAAAAATGAAAAATCAATAATTATTTTTAAAGTCAGTGTAAAAGATATTGAAAAAAAATTAAAATGGGAATTATCAAGAGATAACGAAATTTTTCCTCATCTGTATGGATTTATCAATTTCTTTGATGTAAAAAAGATTGAATTAACTCAATAAAATTTAATGAATTACAAATTAATTTCTAAATTAAGTAAACCTCTATCACCAGAAGTTTTGCATAAACTTTTTCTATTTTCCTTAAAACTGAGAGTTTTTAAAAAACAAGCAAAATTTTCAAATTTACAAACAAAAGTTTTTGGTAAATATTTTGAAAATCCAATAGGTCTAGCTGCAGGGTTTGATAAAAATGCAGAAGCTATTTCTGGTTTATTTGATTTAGGTTTTGGCTTTTTAGAGTTGGGTACTGTTACTCCCATGCCTCAAAAAGGAAATGACAAACCTAGAGTTTTTAAAATACCTGAATATGAGGCTGTGATTCAAAGACTAGGGTTTAATAATAAAGGAATTGAAGATTTTATTAGAAATTTAAAAAATTTTGACAAAAAGAAAAATCAAATTTTAGGAATTAATATTGGAAAAAATAAAAATTCAGAAGATGATTTTTCTGATTATGAGTTTCTTTATAGTATTGTTGAAGGGTATGCAGACTATATAACAATTAATATTTCGTCACCGAACACACCAGGCTTAAGAGACCTACAAAAAAAAGAAAATATAACTAAATTAATCTCAATACTTCCCCCAAAAACGAAAGCTACTTTTATTAAAATTTCTCCTGATGTAAATGATAAAGAATTGAATGATTTATGTAATATAGCTTTAGAAAGCGATAAAGTAGATGGACTAATCCTTACTAATACAACAATCACAAGACAAAACCTTCTTTCAAAACCAGTCAAAAACTCATGGAAAATTGATGAAGCTGGAGGATTATCTGGACCTCCATTAAGAAATCTTAGTAATCAAATTATTCATAAAGTATATAAAAAAACTAAAGGAAAAATAGTTTTAATTGGTGTAGGCGGGGTTTCGTCTGGTAAAGATGCATTTGAGAAAATTTCTTTAGGATGTAATTTGGTTCAATTATATACATCTTTAATATATCAAGGGCCTAACCTTATTTTTGATATATTAAATGAATTAAGCTATTTGCTAAAAAAAAATAACTTAAAAAATGTTTATCAACTTGTTGGAACAAATTTAAAACCATGAAAAGGTGTATAAAATTAAATAACTTGTCCGATATTAAGGACCTTTATGATGTTTTTTTAATAGATTTATGGGGTGTCATACATAACGGTATTGCAGTATTTGAAAACGTAATCCCAGTTTTAGAAAATTTAAAACAAAAAAATAAAATGGTTTTTTTTATTACTAATGCTCCTAGGCGTTCATCAGTTATATCTCAGCAATTAGAAGAATTTGGGATAGCCAAGGGTCTTTACAAAAAAATTGTATCTTCAGGTGAATTGACTTGGCATAACATTAAAGAAAAATATCAGAATAAAAATTGTTTAATGATTGGACCTCCCAGAGACAATCACTTGATTGAAGGTTTAAATGTGAAAATTGTTGATAAAGATTCAGATGTTGACATAATTTTAAATACAGGTCCTTGGGGTGATGATGATTGTCTAGAAAATTACACTGAATTATTAGACTGTCTTGCTAAAAAAGGGTCAAATATGATTTGTTCAAATCCAGATAAGACGGTTGTAAGAGGAGAAAACTTTATGATTTGTGCAGGTCTTCTTGCAGAATATTATGAAAAAATTGGAGGAAAAGTAGAATATTATGGTAAACCTTTTAAACAAATATACGAGTATTGCTTTAATTTTTTTGAAAAAAAAAATAATAAAGTTTTAGTAATAGGTGATTCATTAGAAAATGATATAAAAGGGGCAAATAATCTTAAATTTGATTCCCTGTTAATTACTGATGGCATCCACAGAGAGGTAAATAATAATAACGATGTTGATAAACAAAAATTAGATGCTTTAATTAAAACAAAAAATATTTTTCCTGATTTTTACATGAGAAAATTAACTTAAAAGAGTAGAAAATTGGCAGATCAAAAATATAAAGACTGGTTAGATTTAGCACAGAAAGAACTCAAAGACAGAAATATTGAAGATCTTTATTGGCAAACCCCAGAGGGTATTGAGGTTAAGCCACTTTATACAGAAGATGATCTAAAAAATCTTAGTCATCAAATTGGATTGCCAGGTCTGCCCCCTTATACAAGGGGACCAAGAGCGACTATGTATGCAAATAGGCCATGGACTATAAGACAGTATGCAGGATTTTCAACTGCTGAGGAATCAAATAAGTTTTATAAAGAGGGTCTGAAAAATGGAGTAATGGGTCTTTCAGTCGCATTTGATCTTGCAACGCATAGAGGCTACGACTCAGATCATCCTAGAGTGGTAGCAGACGTAGGAAATGCTGGAGTAGCAATAGATTCAGTCGAGGATATGAATAAGCTTTTTCAAGGTATTCCCTTAGAAAAAATGAGCGTTTCAATGACAATGAATGGTGCAGTTATTCCAGTACTAGCATGTTTTATTGCATCGGGTATAAATCAAGGATGTCCTGAAGAAAAGCTTACTGGAACAATTCAGAATGATATTCTAAAGGAATTTATGGTTAGAAACACTTTCATTTTCCCTCCAAAACCTAGTATGAGAATTGTGGCAGATATCATTGAATATACCTCGAAAAATTTACCAAGATTTAATTCAATTTCTATAAGTGGTTACCACATGCAGGAGGCTGGTGCCAATCAAGTGCAAGAACTTGCTTATACACTTGCTGATGGAAAAGAATATGTTGATGCAGCACTTAAAAGAGGTCTTGATATAGACGATTTTGCACCTAGACTTTCTTTTTTTTGGTCAATAGGAATGAATTTTTTTATGGAAGTAGCAAAGATGAGAGCTGCAAGATTTATGTGGAGTGAAATTATAAAAAAATATAAACCAAAAAATAATAAAAGTTTAGCTTTACGTACACATTGTCAAACTTCTGGAGTATCTCTAGTAGAGCAAGATGCATATAATAATATAGTTAGAACTACAATTGAAGCGATGGCAGCTGTAATGGGAGGTACACAGTCTCTTCATACCAATAGTTTTGATGAGGCTTTAGCCTTACCAACTCCATTTTCTGCAAGGATTGCCAGAAATACTCAGTTAATAATTGCTGAAGAAACAGGAATTTCAAATGTAATAGATCCGCTTGCTGGTTCATACTACGTTGAGAGCCTTACATCGGAGATGATTAAAGAGGCTAATAAATTAATAAAAGAAATTGATGATGCTGGTGGTATGGTAAAAGCAATTGAAATGGGTATTCCAAAAATGAGAATTGAGGAAAGTTCAGCAAAAAAACAAGCTAAAATTGATTCAGACGAGGAAACTATTGTAGGTGTTAATAAATATAAACCTACTGAAAAACAGGATATAAATATTCTATCAATTGATAATGATGAGGTCAGACAGAGACAGATTAATAGTTTGAATAAACTTAAAGAATCAAGAGATAAGAATAAAGTAGATGACTTCTTAAAAAAAATTGAACAAGCCGCAAAGGATGAATCAAAAAATCTATTAGAAATTTGTATTCAAGCAGCAAAAAATAAATGTACCGTTGGAGAGATGACATCAGCAATGGAAAATGTTTTTGGACGACACACACTATCTACAAAAACTATAAGTGGGGTATATAGCAATACTGCAAAAAAAACAGAAAAAATGAATTCAATAAATTCTCATATAGATAAATTCATTGAGACTAATGGTAGAAGACCAAGAATGTTAGTGGTAAAAATGGGTCAAGATGGTCACGATCGAGGAGCTAAACTAATAGCAACTGCCTTTTCAGACCTAGGTTTTGATGTTGATGTTGGACCTCTGTTTCAAACGCCTACAGAGGCAGCTATTCAAGCAATAGAAAATGATGTTCATGTAATTGGAGTTTCCACATTAGCCGCTGGACACAAAACGCTTGTTCCATTGCTTATAAAATCTCTGAAAGAAAATGATGCAACTGAGATTAAAGTAATTTGTGGTGGAGTAATCCCACCGCAAGACTATGACTTTCTTTATGAACTGGGTGTAAGCAAAGTTTTTGGACCAGGCACGAATATTCAAGAAGCAGCTATTGAAATTATTAATTTGATTTAGTATTATTAACCATAATGGTTAACCATGAGGCTAAAAGAATATCTTAAACTTAACAAAATCAGTAGCAAGGAGTTCGCTAATACAATTGGTATTTCTCCAGTTTCTTTATCAAGATATATCAATGGAGAAAGAATACCAGAAAAAGATATATTTTTTAAAATTTTTAAAAAAACCAATGGTTTTGTATCCCCAAATGATTTCTATTTTATAAAAAAAGAAGATCTAGAATTAACTCAAGAGGAACTGAGACTAATAAAAGACATGTCTCAAGAATTGAAAAATGGTTCTAAAAAAGCTCTTGCTAAAACTATTACTCTTGTTGAATCAACGTTAAAAAAAGATAAGTTAATGGTTCAAAAAATTTTTGAAAATTTCAAAATAAATAATAATTCAATACGTATTGGTATCACAGGAGTACCTGGTGTGGGTAAGTCAACTTTTATTGAATCATTGGGACTATTTTTAATAAAAAATGGTTTTAAAGTTGCTGTATTAGCAATAGATCCTTCGTCTAAAGAATCTGGAGGATCAATACTTGGAGATAAAACAAGGATGGAAAAGTTGTCTGTTAATCCATCTGCTTTCATAAGACCATCTCCAAGTGATGGACATTTAGGAGGTGTTGCAAAAAAAACTCATGAATCTATTTTATGCCTCGAGGAGGCTGGATTTAACGTTATCTTCATAGAAACAATGGGTGTAGGCCAAGCTGAAACTGCTGTTTATGATATGGTTGATATTTTTTTAGTTCTATTACTTCCAGCTGGTGGTGATGAACTTCAGGGAATAAAAAAAGGTATTATTGAATTAGCAGATTTGATCATTGTGAATAAAGCGGATAATGATCTCAAAAAAACGGCGGAAATTACCCAAAGAGAATATAAAAATGCACTTTCTATAACTGGGAAACCCAGACAAAATCATTTTATAGATGTTTTAATATGCTCATCATTGAAATCTGAAGGGTTAGAGGAGATTTGGAGTTTTGTAACAAATTTTATTAAAAAACAAAAAAAAACCAAAAACTTTTACGAATCTAGGGAATCCCAAAAAATTAAGTGGATGTGGAGTACAGTAAATAACACAATTAATCAGATAATTTCTAAGGATATAACAAAAAACAAATTTGTAATAGAAATTCAGGAAAAAGTAAGAAATAAAAGCCTAAGCATATTTAAAGCATCTCAACTTTTAATAGATTTTTTAATAAAAAATAAATTTTAACAAAGTTGATTTTCTTCCTTTATTGTGGTTATAGTACCTTTATGAGTAAAAGATGTAATATAACTAATGTAAAGCCGATGGTTGGTAATAATGTTAGTCATGCTGTAAATAAGACCAAAAGAAAATTTTTGCCAAATCTTCAAAACACGTCATTTTTTTCCGAAATTTTAGGAAAAAAAATAAGGTTAAAAGTTACTTCTAAGGGTATCAAAACTGTTGAAAAGAATGGTGGTATTGATAATTATTTGTTAGGTCTTAAAAACTCAAAGTTAAATGATGAAACAAAAAAACTTAAGAAGGCAATTACAAATAAAAAATCTTAGGCATTTTTTGTTCCTAAAAACTTCATCAGATTGTCAATAATTATATCACCTAGATTCTCAACATTATCTATAATAAATGCATTTTTATAATACTTTGAGACATCGTGTCCTATTCCAATAGCAACCAACTTAATTGATTTATTATTTTGTATATTATTAACAATTTCTTTAAGGTGATTATCTAGAATATCTGGTGGATTATTTGATAGAGTTGAATCATCAACAGGAGCACCATCAGATATGACAATTAAAATTTTTTTTTTTTCTTTTCTATTAATTAACCTTTTATAAGCCCAATTAACAGCTTCACCATCGATATTTTCTTTAAGTAGACCATCTTTCAATATAAGACCAAGGTTATTTTTGCAGTTATTCCATGTAACATCCGCATCTTTATAAATTATGTGCAGTAGATCATTTAGTCTACCTGGTGTTTCAATTTTACCAGTTGATTCCCACTTTTTCTTAGCCCTTCCCCCTTTCCATTCTTTAGTGGTAAAACCTAAAATTTCTACATTAACTTTACATCTTTCAAGTACTTTAGTTATTATTTCTGTTGTAATTGCAGAGGTGATTATAGGCTTGCCGCGCATAGAACCGGAATTATCTAATAATAAACTTACGATGGTATTTTTTTCAATATTTTCGTTTTTACTCTTAAAAATCTCAAGGTTTTGAGGGTTGGCAACTAAATTAGCTAATCTTGATGAATCAATATAACCTTCTTCTTGATCAAATTTCCATGAGTTAGTATTTAGTGAGCTGAATAATCTCTCCAATTTTTTTACTAATTTGTTTATTAATCTTTTATTTTCATAATATTCGTTTTCAAATTTTTTTCTTAAAACGTTCAACTCACTTTTTAAGGCAAGATTTTTTGCATTTACTGATAAATCAAATTCTTTTGTAAAAATTTTATAATGATGATTGATAGATTTTTTTTTTTCTAAAAAATTTCTACTTATATTATTATCCGATTGTTTGCTTTTCTGTTTTTTGATTATCTTCTCATTAAAAGGAATTTTTTTAAGATTTTTTTTATTTTTATTTTCTTTTGATTTAATTTGATCTTCATTTTTAAGAGTTTGATTATCAGGTTCTTCAACATTGATTTTAATTTTTTTAACTATTTCTTTTGCCTTAATGAAATATGATTCTTGGTTAAAAATAAGTTTTTTCAACTCCTCAAAATCATTTTTTGTTAATTCAGGAAAATATGTTTTAAAGTTTTCACTTTTTACAAATTTGCCCTCAAATTTATTTAAGATAGTTTGAAAAAATAAGACATGTTTTTTATTTAAATCATAATCAAAAAAAATATTAGGATTTTTTAAACTTTTTTGGATGTTTTTTTTACAGCCGATAAAATCTTCGAAACCTAGTTTTAAACATCTCGCAACACTAATTATTTCAAATAATTTTTTTCTAGTTTCTTGTGTTGGACAATAATAGTCATAAATTTTTTTATCTTTATACCTTTGGTTTAGTGCTTTAAAATCATAAACACCTCTGATTTTATGAAAAAGGTCAAGTGAAATCTCATTTTGATTTTTTATGTTAAAATTATTGTTGTTGATTTCTTTTTGCAGATAATTAAGTCTATTCTTTGAAATGGAATTAGCAACAATACTCTGATTATTCAAAAAATCTTTTTTTTGTTTTTTAAACAAGATCTCTCCCAAAACATCTTTGATAAAATTCACTTATAATTTTTTTATCGTTTTCATCACATCTATTAAAAAAGGTTAATTTAAAGGCTACGTCAACATCATTAAAAATCTCAATGTTCTGAGCCCAGATAATTGAAGTACGAGGGGACATTATTATCGATATATCAGAAGATCTAAATGCATCTCTAATCAAATTTGCAAGCTTAACGATTGATTTAATTTGATCCTTTTTCTTTTTAGAAATTTTATTAATTTTTTTTATTATTATTTCTTCTTCAATTTCCGGTTTTAAAAAATTTAAAGTTGTAAAGATATTCCATCTATCTAATTGACCCTGGTTTAGATTTTGTGTTCCATAGTATAGACCCGATTCATCACCAGCACCCAAGGTATTGCATGTGCCAAAAATTCTAAAATGTGCATTCGGTTTCAAAACGCTATTTTGATCAAGTAGTGTTAGCTTTCCGTCAGATTCTAATAATCTTTGAATAACAAACATTACGTCTGGTCTGCCCGCATCATATTCATCAAAAACTAAAGCAACAGGATTTTCAATTGACCATGGAAGTAAACCTTGTTTAAAAGTTGTAATTTGTTTTTCATCTTTGAGGACAATTGCATCCTTACCTAATAAATCAAATCTACTAATATGGCCATCTAAGTTTATCCTTAAACATGGCCAGTTAAGTCTTGCCGCAATCTGTTCAATGTGTGAAGATTTTCCAGTTCCATGCAAGCCTTGGATTAATACCCTTTTATTATATTTAAACCCCATTATGATGGACAAAGTTGTTGCTTCATCAAATACGTAATTTTTATCAATTTCAGGTACAAGATCAGTTTTTTTTGAAAAATGCGATACAGCTACTCTTTTTTTTATACCAAAAAGCTCATCTGAATATGAGATGCTATCTAATTTTTGAGGCTTGTTTTGATTATTATTCAATATCATTTTATTTTTGCAAAAACTTCATTAATTTACTGTATGATTTATTAATTTCCTTTATATTATTTTCTTTGTTGAGGAAGTTTTTATTTAAGTCTGGGTGGTATTTTTTAACTAACTCTTTATATCTTTTTTTTAATTCTTTTTCATTAAATTCATCCTTAAAATTAAAAATTTCTAAACATTTTGATATCTCAGCTGAAAATTTTCGTTTTCTGTAAATGTTTTGTTCATCTTTTCTTTTTGTAAAGTTTAAATTCTCATGATCAAAAGAATATTCAAATTCAAATTTAATTTTTGAGCTAACTCCCTTAGAAAATGGTCTAGTTGGACGACCAATGAAAAAATCATTTTTTTGATAATCATAAATTTGAGTTTGACTTTTACCAGCAAAAAAATTCCACCTTTTATTATACTCTTTAACATGAGCGAGACAAAATATATATTTTTCTTTACAGTTTGGAGATTTAGGTGCGATATACTGCCCAGGGTTTTTACACTCTTTAACATCACACTGTCTTTCTTTTTCTCCAAAAATTTTGTTAAAAATATACTCAATTGACTTTTTTTTCATAATGTATTCTATTACTTTATATATGAATGAATCAACAATTTACAAAAAACTTAGTGATTTTTTTACACCTGATCATCTTCAAGTTATAAATGATTCTGAAAAGCACAAAGGCCATTCTGGAAGTCCAAATACCGGAAATTCACATTTTTCTATAATAATTAAGTCAGATAAATTATTATCAATAAATCGGGTGGCTGGGCAGAGATTGATTTATAATGTTTTGAAAGACGAAATGCAAAATGGCATACATGCACTTTCAATAAAGATTATTTCTTAACTGCCGTACCCAGTTCCAAACATAAATTCTTGGTGTTTCTTAAGTGAATCTTGAAGCTCATTATTTGCATAATCATAAAGATCTCTCATAGAAAGGATTCCTACTATTTTTTTTTTCTCAACAACAGGTAGATGCCTGAAGCCTTTAGATTTCATTATTTGTATAGCGTCAAAAGTTGTTTTATCAGGTTGAATAGTCTCAACATTTTTTGTCATAATTTTTGATATTTTTGTTTTTTTTGGATCAAGA
>Ga0066377_10000104_pt1 | contig 18910 bp, 22 predicted proteins | sample Knorr_S23_td_Sur_FD_70946 | JGI IMG/M metagenome (GOLD analysis project Ga0066377, IMG submission 70946) | Marine microbial communities from Southern Atlantic Ocean transect - Knorr_S23_td_SurfaceB_ad_5m_LV_B | ecosystem: Environmental > Aquatic > Marine > Oceanic | place: Southern Atlantic...
GAAGATTCAAAAGAGTTCTGGGACGAAACATCTAAAATAAGTCCAAGAGCTAAAAAAGTTGTAGATGCATTTAAATTATACGCATCAACAATGGAAAAAGCAGGTTATCCTTACAGATAATTTTATTATTAGGCGCCTCAATTGAGGCGCCTCTTTAAATTCAAGGTTTAGAGGTTACACCACCGTCGACAACAATTTCACTTCCAGTAATGTAGCTAGCTTGATCACTAATTAAAAACATCGCAGCATTTGCAATGTCAGATGGTTTACCAACTCTATTAAGAGGTATTATTTTTTCTAAATTTTTCTTTGCTGATGGGTTTTTTTTCCATCTTTTTTGCATACCAGTTTCAATAGGACCAGGCAAAATCACATTTGATCTAATATTTTTTGAAGCAAATTGAATAGCAAAAGATTTTGACAATCTAATCATTGCAGCTTTTGAAGCACCGTATGCATCTTGAGGCTTATCATCCCCTGACAACGCATCAATCGAGGATATGTGTACCATTGAGCCGAAATTATTCTTAGACATTTTTGGGATAATTAGTTTAGATAAATACATCATTGATTTAAGATTAATGTCAAATACTCGATCCCAAACTTTTGGATCAATATCAACAGACGATACATCTTTACCAAACCATAATACGCCAGTAGTATTTATTAAATAATCTACTCGTTTATTTTTTTTAAAAAAAGCATCTATAATTGATTTTAATTTTTTTAAATTAGTTACATCCACTTTTTTAAAGGTACAATTTGAGTAATTAGAAAAAAATTCTTTTGAAGGACTAATAATATCCAACATTAAAACATTAATATTATTATTTAACAAATATTTAGAAATTTCTAACCCCATACCCCCAGCAGCACCAGTTACAATTGCAGCATCGCCTTTAAAAGTTAGTTTCATTATTGCTCTTTTCTAAAATGGAAGCTTTTAGGAGCTGTTAAATTTTCATAAGCAATTTCAGATAACGAGCATCCTTTTCCAGTTTCTTTTACTCCTGTCCAAGATAAAGCAGGATCTAAATAATCACATCTATTCATAAAAAAAGTTCCAGTTTGTACTTGATTACCAACTTTTTCAGCTACATTCATATCTTTAGTCCAAATAGAAGCGGTTAAACCATAAGGACTATCATTCATTAATTGAATAGCTTCATCCTCGTTTTTAACTTTCATAATACCCACACATGGACCAAAAGTTTCCTCCGTCATAAATTTCATATCATGATTAACATTTGTTAATACTTGTGGAACTAAATAATTTTTGTGCTCGTTTGGAAACTTAAATTTATTTTCATCAATTACTTTTTTTGCTCCTTTTTGAACCGCTTCACTCATTTGATTCAAAATAAATTCTGCTGATGATAATTTAACAACTGGACCTAAATTCGTTTCAGGTTCTAAAGGATTTCCGAGCTTGTAGTTATAAGTGGTAGATATAAATAATTCTAAAAACTTATCATATATTTTTTCATCTACATAAATTCTTTCTACTCCACAGCAAGATTGGCCAGAATTAAAGAACGATCCATCAACTAAATTTTCTACAGTTTTTTCTAAATCACAATCGTATCTTGCATAAGCTGGATCTTTGCCGCCAAGCTCTAAAGCAAGATTAATAAATTTTGTATGTGTTGCTTTTTGAACTTCATATCCCCCTTTTACAGAACCAGTAAAGGATACAAAGTTTACTCTTTTATCGGCAACAACCTTTAAACCATCATCATGATTTAAATGAAGATAATTAAATACATCTTTAGGTAAAGTATTTTGTGCAGATTGATAAAGCTGTTCAGCACACAAAGGAGTTTGAGCAGAATGTTTTAAAATAACTGAGTTACCTGCAGTTAAAGCTGGTAGTATTGAATTAACTGCTGTCAGATAAGGATAGTTCCATGGCGCAATTACAAAAACTAAACCAAGCGGTCTTCTTTTAATAAAGTTTTTAAAATTATTGTCTCTAGTTACATCTAAATCTGCCAGTTTTTTTTCAGCGATTGAAAGCATATAGTCCGCTCTTTCTTTAAAGCCTCTTAATTCTCCTGGAGCCTGAGATATAGGTCGTCCAATTTGTCTTGATAGTTCTTCGTTAATAATTTTATCCCTAGATAAAAAGTCTTTAACAAAATTTTGCAAAGAATTTACTCTTTCCTTAATGCTTAAAGCCGACCAATCTTTTTGAGCTTTTATTGAATTGTTAATAGTTAAATCAATTCTTGATGAGTCATAATTTCTCTCTAATAAAACAGTATTGTCGATGGGAGTAATAGTTTTAAACATAATTATTATGGTTAAATTTATTTTAGAAAGTGATATATACCATCAATTTTTCTAAAAACACTAAATATATAGTATGCAAAAGTACAACTGGAATTATCCAACAACAATCTGGGCTGGAGAAAATCGAATAAAAGATCTTGGCGCAGCTTGTAATAAATTAAACATAAAAAAACCTTTGCTAGTAACCGACAACGGCCTAGCACAATCTCCAATTATATTAGATTGTTTAGCAATGTTAAAAAAAGAAAATTTTTCAATTCAAATTTATTCAAATGTAGTAGGAAACCCAACGGGCACAAATGTTAATGAGGGAGTTGCTTTTTATAAACAAAATAACTGTGACGGTGTGATTGCTTTCGGTGGTGGTAGCGGTCTTGATGTTGGAAAAGCCATAGCGTTTATGTCGGGTCAAACCTTACCCATTTGGGATTTTGAAGATGTAGGAGATAATTGGACTAGAGCAAATTCTGAAACGATTGCTCCAATTATTGCAGTGCCAACTACAGCAGGAACTGGATCAGAAACAGGAAGAGCTTCAGTTATATTAAATGAGGAAACTGGAGTTAAAAATATAATATTTCATCCAAAATTTTTACCATCCATAGTAATTTTAGATCCAATTTTAACAATTGGCTTACCTCCAAAAATTACTGCAGCAACGGGCATGGATGCTTTAGCGCATAACCTAGAAGCTTATTGTGCTCCTGGATTTCATCCAATGGCAGATGGAATTGCTTTAGAGGGAATGAGATTAATTAATCAATGGTTATTAGAAGCAGTTAATAATGGAAAAAATATTGAAGCAAGAATGAATATGTTAACTGCTGCTAGTATGGGTTCTACGGCTTTTCAAAAGGGATTAGGTGCAATCCATTCTTTGAGTCACCCAGTTAATGCACTAAATAATGTTCATCATGGATTATCAAATGCAATTTTTATGCCGTATGTTTTAACATTTAATAAAGATGTAATTGAAAAGAAAATTATCAAAATTTGCGAGTATTTAGAATTAAAAGATAAATCGTTTCAAAGTTTTATTGATTGGGTTTTAAAATTAAGAAAAGATCTAGATATTCCTCATAAATTATCTGATGTTATTAAAGAAGAAGATTTTGATCTTGAAAGATTATCTAAAATGGCTCTCAACGATCCTTCAACTGGAGGAAATCCTAAACCGTTAACTGTTGATGATATGAGATTAATGTATCAACATAGCATGTCTGGAGATTTATTTTAATTTTAAAGTAATTTAATGGGTTCATTAAATCTTTTGATTGTTGAAGGAAATATCAAAAAAGATACTGATATTTTTATTAAAGCTGCAGGATGTTCAGTTGCAGAAAATTTTAAAAATCTTGCATTAAAACTAAATCCATCATCCAATATTGACATAGTACATCCTGGTAATGATACCGAAGCATCAAATACTTTAAAAAATATTGATAAATATCATGGCATTGTTTTTACAGGAGGCGCAATGAGAATTAACGATATGACTGATGAAATTAAAAAGCATATCGATTTTGCAAAAGAATGTTTTACTCATAATAAAAAAATTTTAGCTATTTGTTGGGGGCTTCAAGTTTGTGTTACAGCAGCCGGAGGAAAGGTTGCGCCTGGCAAAAATGGAGCACATATTGGCATTGCATCAAATGTAAAAATTAACGAAGAGGGTAAAAAAAATAATATCTACAAAGATAAACAAACAACATTTACAACACCTGCATTTAATTTTGATGAAGTTTGTGAAATTCCAAAAAATGCAACCCTACTTGCAAGCGATGATGTAAATAAAGTCATGGGTGTATACTTTAAATCAGGAAATTCAGAAATTTGGGGCTTACAATATCATCCTGATTATGAATATTATCAGATGATTAATCTTTCAAATTTTAGAAAACAAAGAATATTAGAAAAAAAATATTTTAATAGCGATGATGATTACCAAAAACATATCAATTATATTCAAGAGGAAGATCAAAAAGTAGTTTTTCAACATAGATCTTGTGAAGTAAAAAACTGGCTAGAATTAATTAGCGATTAAATAAAAGTAAATAATTATAAAATTTAAATTTTAATATTTAATCTTTTACTACCTGAATTTCACATTCCAAATTATCACGCCAAACTACCAAAGATAAACATTTATTATTGTAAGTTGTTAGAGAATGAGGTTGAAAACTTTTATGAAATCTAGATTTTAAAGGAGTTAGGATTTCAGATTGATCTCCTTTACTTTCAAACTTAGCGCTTCCACTTATTACAAAATATAATTCTTCAGCTTCATGATTGTGCCAAGTATAAAAATTTTCAGTATCAAAGAAAATTACATATAAAGCCATTTTATTTGTTACAAAATGACCAGTGGGGCCGAATAACTCGAAGTATCCATATTTATCTAAAAAATCTTTACCCACATCCTTTTCATCGTAAGTTTGCTTCCAATGAATAAATGAGGAAAGTTTTTTTAGATTTTCATGAATTTCTTTTGTCTCTATAGAATTAGATTGCCAATTTTCTAATTGTTTTATAGGCGAAATAGGGTTCGGTTCTAATTCATTATATTTTAAATCTATTGGTAGCTTAGCAAAGTTAGAAAGAACTGTGTTGTTATTCCATAATTTAAATATTTCATTCTTAAGATTTAAAAAAACTTGTTCTTTATTCACTTAATTTAAATATTTTGTTTTTTACTTTGACATAAATAAAAAGTGATTTCTTTATCAGGGTTTTCACTATTTATATTTTTAGTTATCTCATGAATTAACTCACCAGATTTACGATCTAGTACGGCAGATTCAGAATAATTATTTTCATCGTTTACCGCTCTAAATAAAATTACTGATTTATTTACAACTTTAACTTCTAATTTATTATTGTCTGATTTTGTGTTGATAAAATCAGACAAGCCTTCAATTAAAAGCGTCTCTGGTTTTTTTGAGGTGACACTTAAGTTTGAAATACTTTTTGCCTTTATTTCTTCCTCGTTATAGTTATTTAAATCTTTAAAATCTGTTCTAGTAATTGTTTTTTGGAATTTACAAATTAAATCAAATTCAAAGTCATCGGATATACTAATGTTTTTTGCAAAAACGGTATTAAACCATAACAAGTACAAAACACTGATTAAATAAATCTTTTTCAATTTTTTCTCTTTTTTTCTCTTTTAAACTTTCTTTTTTCTTTAAGAGATAGTTTTGGTTTTTTCATTACACTAGAATCTTTAAATGATTTACCGCTATATCTTTTAGACATTTTTAATCATACACCTTGTTACCAAAGAAAAGCACTACATTTTTGACCCATAATATTGTCATTAAAAACTAATTCAGCGGCATCCTCTTTAATTCCATAGCAAACAAATAAGGGTATTAAATGCTCTTCTCTTGGATGACAAAACCTTGCAAAAGGAGCATTAGTCCAATTGGTAATTTCTTTTTCTCTTTGTGTTTCATCAATTTTTTTATTGGTAAATGTATCTATCAACCAATTATTAAACTTTATGTTTTTCTCTTTATTTTCTTTATCTTCAGATCCAGTCATTAAAGATCTCATATTATGAAAGGACATTCCAGAACCTAGTATTAATACATTTTCATTTAATAAATCTTTTAAAGCTTTTCCTATTTCAATATGTTTTTTAGGATTTAGATTATTTAATAATGATAATTGAACACAAGGAATTGATGCATCGGGATATATCATTTTTAAAGGAATAAAGACACCATGATCAAAACCTCTTTCATCATCCAAAGTGCACTTAATATCTTTTTTTAATAACAACTCTTTTATTTTATTTGCTAAATTTTTATTTCCTGAAGCTGGGTATTTAATATTATATGTTTCATCTGGAAAACCATAGTAGTCATAAAGTAAAGGTGGATTAGTATTGCTAGTCACTCTTACCTCGTCACTTTCCCAGTGAGCAGAAATTATTATTATAGAACTTGGTTTATTTATTTTTTTTTTAATATTTTCTAAAAATTCAATCATTTTTAAATGACCTTTGTCTTTTAAAATGGGAAGAGGACCTCCGCCGTGTGGAATAAATAACACGTTGCTATTTATTTTCATTTTTAAAAAAATTTATTCTCTAAAGTTTACAAACTCGGTGGGTAAACCAATATCAATCGTTTTAATAATTGCTATGGCTTCTTGCAAATCATCTCTTTTTTTTCCATCTACTCTAAGTTCATCTCCTTGAATTTTAACTTGGACTTTAAGTTTTGAACTTTTTATTTGAGTGATAATTTTTTTTGCATTTTCTTGATCAATTCCTTCTTTTAATTCACTGATTTGTCTAATCGAACCACCAGATGCACTTTCTGAACTTTTAACTTTTAAAACTCTTGGATCCACTTTTCTTCTAATTAAATGAGTTTGCATTAATTCATTCACTTGTTTTAGTTTTAAATCATCAGGTGCTAAAGTTGTGATAGCTTTCTCTTTTCTCTCAATTGAAATATGAAGACCTTTAAAATCATATCGATTACCTATTTCCCTTAAGCAATTAGCAACCGCATTATCAAATTCTTGATAATTAATTTTACTAATAACATCAAAAGAGGGCATATTTTTATATTAACACTTACTATTTATTTAATATAGTTCGAACTGTTAATTTATTTCCATCTAAATCACGGATATATGCATAGTAATTGCCATCACCTCTTACGCCAGGCGCACCCTCATCCTTTGCACCATTTGCTATAGCAGTTGAATGAAATGCATCGACTTTTTCTTTAGTATCAGTCTCTAGAGCTATCATATTGCCATTACCAATAGTTGCAGGTTTGCCATCATAAGGTTTTGTTACATAAAATACCTTTTGATTAGGTTCATCTTCGTGACTAAAGGAATGATATTTTTCAGATTCAGCAAACAATTTTAAATTAATCGTTGCTAAAACTTTTTCATAAAAAGCACTTGCTTTTTTAAGATCATTGGTGCCAACCATTACAAAAGAAATTACATTCATAAATTAATGATATCAAATTTATAAAATGACTCAATTATGGAATTCTTAATTATTAGATTAAAAAGGAAATAAATAGATATCTAGCAATTTTTCCAATGCTAACCAAAACTAGAAAAACAATAAATTTAATTTTCATGGTTCCTGCAATATAGGTTAATGGATCTCCTATTACAGGTACCCAAGCAAATAATAAAGACCACTTACCATATTTATTAAACCAATTAGAAGCATTATCGATTTGTTTTTTTTTAAATGGAAACCAACTTTTATTTTGAAACTTTAATGACCAAACACCTAAAACCCAATTAAACGAAGATCCAAGAATATTTCCAAAACTTGCAAAAAATAACAATAAAAATCTATTATAATTTTCGGTTGCTAATAACGTTGCAAGAATAACCTCTGAAGAAAAAGGCAATATAGTTGCGGCTAAAAAAGAAAATGAAAATAAACTTAAATAACCTAACATTATAATTTTATTTAACTTCTTAACCTTTAGACTACAAGTTTAGAATATCCTCATTGAGCATAGCTTTAAGATTTGGTAATCTTTGATTGTTAAAAAGCTTAAAAAATAACTATTAAACTTTTTATTTAAGATATCTTTTTTTTCTTTTACAGATGAGGATGAAGATGACTTTAAGTTCTTAAGATGTGTTGAAGCATCAACTAATAGTCAAAATACTAAATATTTTGAAGTCTCGATTTCAAAACAAATAATGATTGAGCGAAATGGTTATAGTTTCACTTATACAAGAATAACGCCATTTTTAATTCAAGCAGAATTACAAGGTTTAGCTAAATTATCTTTGCATCGTCACTTAGGAACTTTAGCGTATTCTAATTTAAACACAGATGGGACTGTTAAAGAAAATCAAGTGTATCAGTGCGAAAGTTTAAAAAGATTAATATAAACTTTATTAATGCTATTTTCTTGGTAAAAATATTTTATTTAAATAAATTAGTTAAGTTGTATAAAAAATAAAATTTTTAATTATTATATTTTGAAACATGAGAAAAAATAAAATTAAACAAATGATGTTAGATGGTAAGCCGGTAATTAATGGATGGTGCACAATCCCAAGTACAGTCTCTTGTGAGGCAATGACACAGCAAGGCTGGGACTCTCTTACAATCGATATGCAGCATGGATTGATTGATTATTCAAATGCTTTACCAATGTTGCAAACAATTTCAGCTACAAATTTAACTCCGCTTGTAAGAGTTAATTGGAATGAGCCAGGACAAATAATGAAAATTTTAGATGCAGGTTGTTATGGTGTAATTTGCCCTATGGTAAGTAATAAACAAGAAGCTGAACAATTTGTAAAAGCATGCATGTATCCTCCAAAAGGTTATAGAAGTTTCGGTCCAGTTCGTGGATTAATGTATGGAGGAGCAGATTATCCCGATCACGCAAATGATGAAATTTTAAAAATTGCTATGATAGAAACAAAAGAGTCTCTTGAGAAATTAGATGAAATCATGTCCACACCCGGAATTGATGCTATATATATTGGACCTGCAGATTTGAGTTTAGCATTAGGTGAAAAGCCTGGTTTTGATAGACCGGAAAACTCAAAAGCATATTCAGAAATTCTAAGAATTTTAGAACATGCTAAAAAAAATAATATTTTTGCAGGTATACATAATGGTACTCCAGAATATTCGTTAAAAATGATAGAAAAAGGTTTTAATTTTGTAACCATAGCATCAGATCTTAGATTTTTAAGTTCAGAAGCAAAAAAAAATGTAGATAAAATTAAAGGAACAGAAATTAAAAAAGAAAGATCAGCAACTTATTAATTATTTTGTAAAAGTTTTACTAAAATAATAAAATTTAAAAATAAAATGGTAAATGTATTAATCAGTGAATTTATTGATGAAAACAGTTTAGAAAAACTAAAAAAAAAACATACAGTATATTACGATAAAGATCTTTACAGTGATCCTGAGAAGCTAAAAAATAAAATTAAAGATTTTCATTCCATAATTGTTAGAAACAAAACTAAAGTTGATAAATTCATTTTAGAAAATGCTAAAATATTAAAATTTGTAGGTAGATTGGGTGTTGGTTTAGATAATATAGATACAGAATATTGTAAAAAACATAACATTCATGTGCAGCCTGCAACAGGAATGAATGCGGACTCTGTTGCTGAATATGTAATTACTTCTGCAATGTATTTAATAAAAAATATGTCTCTTTTCACTACTGAAATTAAAACTGGCAACTGGCCAAGAACAAAATACAATTCTAAAGAAATAGCTAATAAAGTTATTGGTATTATAGGTTTTGGTACAATAGGAAGAAAAGTTTCTATACTTGCACAAAAATTAAGAATGAAAGTATTTGCTTTTGATCCATATCTTAAAAATATTGATCAAGATAAATTTGAAGTTCAATTATTAGAAATTAATGATTTATATGCTCAAAGTGATGTTATTTCACTTCATCTACCTTTAACTGATGAAACTAAAAATTTTATTAATAAAGATTCTTTAAATAAAATGAAAAAAAATCCTATAATTATTAACTCTTCAAGAGGATCAGTTGTAAATGAAAATGATCTAATAGAAGCTTATAAAAATAATCTAATTAGTGGTTTTGCTTTAGATGTTTTTACAAATGAGCCAATCAATAAAGATTTTAGTAGTCAAATTACTAATGATATGAATTGTATTTTAACTCCGCATATATCTGGTGTTACACTAGAGTCTAATATTCGTGTTAGTGAATTTATAACAAATGAGTTGATAGATTTTTTTAATTAAGAATCTCATTTAGGAATACCAATCTTCCTTCTTTAATTGATTTTTCAGCTGCTTCCCCTATTGCAACTGCAACCAATCCATCATTTAAAGATACCTCTGGTTCTGATTTATTCTTAATTGCATTAAGAAAAGCTAAATGTTCATAATAAGTTGAACCATGATGATGTCCTGCCTCAATTATTTTTTTATCAACTTCAATGTTTTCTTTTTTAGTTTCACCATTTCTCATTCCTATTCTTAGTACTGATGATAATTTTCCAGACTCGTTAGATGGTACGGCTGTTTCAAGTTTTCCAATTGAACCAACAGCGGTAAGTTCCTCCTGCATTTCTGAATTTTCAGCAAACATGCAAAGTTCCAAAAGACTTCTAGTACCATTTGTAAAATTGACTATTACATAAGCATTATCGATAATATCTGGAGTTTTGGCATTATAAGTTTCATCAAGATGATTCACATCTTGCTTTCCACTAGCATAAACACTGATCGGTTCACTTTTAATGATAAATCTCATTAAATCAAAAAAGTGACAGCATTTTTCAACTAGTGTACCTCCAGTAAATTTTTCAAATCGATTCCAATCATTAACTTTTTTTAAAAATGGAAATCGATGCTCTCGTATAGATAACATTTTAAGGTCACCAATTTGTTTTCTGTCTATCAATTCAATAAATTTTGATACTGGGGGCATATATCTATATTCCATTGCAGTCCAAATTATACCTGGATAATTTTTTGATAATTTTTGTATTTCTAAACAATCAGCTGTCTTTGTGCATAAAGGCTTTTCTACTAAAATATGTTTTCCTGATTTCATGACATCTTTTAAAATTTGGATATGAGTAAAATTTGGTGATGAAATTAAATAAACATCTGCCAAATTTTTATCAATCATGTCTAAATGATTTTTAAATTCAGGTACTTTTGTATCTAATAAATTTTGACACTGATCTAATGAAGGTTGGTGGGGGTCTGCAAAACAAGATACTTCAGCCTTTTCTATAAGAGCTATATTTTGGACATGTTCACGAGCCATAGTGCCAGCACCGATTATTCCATATTTTATTTTTTCCATTAGGATCTCTTTATCATATTGATTAATATTTTAATCAATAACTAAACCACTGGGAACTTTTTTTGGTTTACCCAAAGGCCGATTATTTTCAGATTTACCAGTTAAAGAATTTAAAAACTGAACCAAATAATTAATCTCTTGGTCGGACAGTTCTAAAGGTTTAATGTCTATTCTTGATAAAATCCTTTCTTGTTCTTTTTTGTCAGAGAAAGTTACAAAATCAATTTGTTCTAACCATTCAGCTTTAGGTAAATTTGCCATTTCTGGTCTCCAATTGTTATACATCTTAATAGGGTTTAAATGATGTCTAATAATTCCTTCAATAGTTGGATAAGCTCCATTATGGCCATACGGTCCAGTTAAAGTCACATTTCTTAACGAAGGTGTTTTAAATTTGTACATATCATTTATATCATCTGTTTCACCCATTCTACCAACGTCTCTAGCATAAGGATCAAATTTTCTAGTTCTTCCTGGTCCAAATTGTGGAATGGCAATAGAATAAAATTCTTGATTAGTAAATAAAGATCCCGAATGACAAACACTACAATTAGCTTTGCCATAAAATAGATTCATACCTTTTATTTGATCTAGAGTTAAAGCTTCTTTGTTGCCATTAATATAATCATCAAAAGGTGAGTCGTAAGAAGTCCATTCATGGATTTCAAATGCTGAAATAGAATTTGCAATATGGGTTATATTGATGTCTAGAGAACTGTCGACATCATCAAAAGCTTCAATGAATAATTCAACATATTCTGGAATGGCTCTAATTCGATTTGTAATCACTGGCCAAACAGTATCAATTCTTCTGTGAGATAATCCAATAATTTCATTTTCTCCAGGGTTACCTGCCATTTCAAATTGTCTAGTCATTGGAAACAAAGCTTGCGCTGCAAGTATATTATCTAAACCTTTAGGCAGCCATTCTTCAGCTGGAGTATTAAAATGATTATCGAATAGATTTGAAACACTAATTCTTCCATCATGTAATAGTGTGGTAATTTCTTTAGAACCTAAATTCCATAATCCAGGAGCATTTCTTGGTATCCTTTTTTTAATCTTATCTTTACCAATACCAGCGGTTCTATTTTGTCCCAAACCAATTCCACCTTCTCCTATTCCTAAAGAAAGACCATCAGCACCTCCTAAATCAATATTATGACAGGTTGCACAAGCTATATTATTGTTGGCTGATAAAATTTTGTCGTAAAATAATAATCTACCTAATTTTGCTTTTTTTAAATCAACTTCAAAGAAATCATCATTTGTTAAAGGTTTGGGTAACTCATTTGCATAAGTTAGGTTTACTGAAAAAGAAAATACAATTATAAATATTAAAGATTTTACATGATTAAATATATTTTTATAATTTTCTTTATTCCTTCGATTGTTTTTGCGGAAATTGAAAATGCCAGAGATTTGATGGAAGCTGGAAAATTTAAAGAAGCTATGGAAGAACTGCTTCCAGCTGCGCGATCGGGTAATGCAGATGCTGAAGAACTTATAGCTGTTATGTATGCCATGGGGCTTGGTGTTGAAAGAGATGATGTGAGAGCTTTCGATTGGTATCTTAGATCTTCCTTGAAGGGGCATCCTGGAGCTCAATCTGGAGTAGGGTGGTATTATGAAGTTGGAAGAGGGCTTCCAGCCCCTGATCTTGTTCGAGCTTACACCTGGTATGTCTTGTCCGCCATTGGTGGAGATCCTGATGCCGCTATTTCTCAGGAAGAAGTTGTAAAAAAAATGACTCCTGAACAAATTGAAAAAGCCCATATCTTAATTAATGATTATAAATCTTGGATTTATCCATTTAGATAGTGGGACAGATTTTTAGTCTGTCCCAAAATATCTATTTGATTATAAGTCTTTTTTATAATCTGCAGATACTCTTTTCTCAGCAGCTGCAACAGCTTTTGTCAAAGCGTCAAAAATTTCTTTTCCGCCTTTAACATTGCCTTTGAACCAGTCATATACTGGAGCTGCAGCTTTTTTGAAGTTTGCTTTTTGATCTGGAGTTGGAACATATAAATCCCCACCACCAGCCACAAAGTCTTCATAAGCTTGAATTGATTTTCTTTTTGGAGATGCAAAAGTTGCTTGTTGTAAAGCATAAAATCCGTCTGTAACAACTTTCTTAAGATCTTGTGACATAGACTCGTATTTTGCATTATTCATCCACCAAAGAGCACCCATATACGCATGACCATCAAGGGTTACGTATTTAAGACCTGCATCTGGAAACTTCATATTCATAATATCAGTAATTCCATTTTTAGATCCTTCAACAACACCTGTTTGAAGTGATGTAAATAACTCTGGCCAAGGTATCGGTGTAGGTGAAGCTCCAAGAGCTTTTACTAGCTCTTGTGGTAAGTCAGCAACAACTGTTCTGATTTTTAAACCTTTTAGATCAGATGGTTCTGCAACTCTTTTTTTTGTGTTTGCAAAGTTTCTCCATCCTCCAGTATTTCCAATTGTCATTAATCGAATTGAGTTATTAGAGTCTGCAAGAGCCATTTTTCTCATTGTTCTAACAAAATCACCAGCCATGACATCTTCCGCAATTCGGTCATCAGCCATTAAATATGGTAAATCTAAAACTTGAACATATGGAAAAACTCCAGCTGCGCCGCCTGACGTAGAAATATAAATATCTATACTCCCATCAGATACACCTTGTAAACATTCAGCACCTTTTGAACAAAGCTGAGTTCCAACAAAAAGCTCAACTGCTATTTTGCCGTTTGATGCAGCTTCAACATAATTTTTAAACACTACTGCACCATCATAATCTTCATCTTGATCATTAGAGTTCATTGTCATTCTTAAATTATAATCTGCAGCTGTTGCAGATAGAGTAAATCCTAATAACAATACTAATGATAAACAAGATTTAAGTAACTTATTTAGCATTTTTATTACCTCTCAATTAATTATTAAAAATTAATTTTACTGACAATTGATGTAAGAGTCTAATTTAATAATTATTAAAAATTATTGTTATTACTTAGCAAAACCTGTCATTAAAGGTATTGTCATGGAGATTGCTGGAAAATAAGTTATTAAAAATATCACAATGACCTCAACAGCTAAGAAAGGCAATATTGCTTTAGCAATAGTTTCAACTCTTTCACCTGAAACTGAAGAAGCAACAAATAAAACTAGCCCCATTGGAGGAGTTGCCAGCCCTACAGTTAAGTTAACCGACATAATCATCGCAAAGTGTACTGGATGCACTCCTAAATCTACAAAAACTGGGCCAAGGATTGGACCTAATATTATAATTGCGGGACCTGCATCTAAAAACATCCCCACGATAAATAAAAGTATATTTATTAAAAATAATAAAATGTAAGGATTGTCAGTCAAATCTAATACAAATGCCGCCAAATGTTCGGGTGCATGAGATAAACTTACAACTGTTTTAAAAGCCATAGCCGCCCCGACTAATAAAAGTACTACAGAGGATATCATGGCTGCTTTTGTTAAAACTTTAGGAAGATCTGTCCATTTTAAAGATTTCAATACAAACAAACCAATAAACATGGCGTAAGCAGCTGCAACTGCTGAAGCTTCAGTGGGTGTAAAAATTCCCCCAAGAATTCCACCTAAGATTATTACTGGAGTCATTAATGGAAAAAAAGCTTTAAGAGAGGCTTTGCCTCTTTCATTCCAAGTTGCTTTTCTAGTTACTTGAGGAAAATTATATTTGTTTGCCATAAATTTAACTGCGATCATTAAACTTACACCAACCAAAATACCCGGAATTATTCCTGCTAAAAAAAGCGCTGCAACACTTTCGCCCATCACATAAGCATAAATAATCATAATGCCTGAGGGTGGAATAATTGGACCAATTACAGAACTAGCTGCGGTGATAGCTGCAGCAAATTTTTTTGTATAACCTTGTTTTTCCATTGCAGGGATTAACATAGAACCTATTGCAGAAGTATCTGCTACTGCAGAACCTGATAAACCTGCAAACAACATTGAAGATAAAATATTTACATGTGCTAGACCGCCTCTTAAATGACCCATCATCGCTTGGCTGAATTCAACTAATCGGAGAGTTATACCACCTCGATTCATTAATTCACCAGCAAGCATAAAAAAAGGAATTGCCATTAACGGAAAACTATCTATGCCATTATAAATATTTCTATACAACATTGCAGCATCACGACCTTGATCATTCAACCAAAGCAATATTCCTGGGGCTGCTAATAAACTAAAAAAAACTGGAAGACCAATTAATAGAAATAATAAAAATAATGGTAGAAACCAAACTAGCATTAATAATTTTCCAATTTCTCTTTGTCAAAATCCAAAGGTAAATCTATTTTTGAAAATGTGGATAGAAAGCTTCTTAAAATTAATTCAACATTAACAGAAATTAAAAATACTATCCCAACAGGCAAAGACATATACATCCACGCCAGTTTAATATTTTCTGTTTTGCCACCAATTAAACTTAAAGGAATTTTTATTGATGACGAGTTGAAGATCCATCCTGCATTGATATGTTTAATTCCTAATTGAATACCAATAATTAAAACTCCTAATGAAACTACCAATAATAAAATGAATAATAAATTTGATATAATTTTTGGTAAAAATCTATCCAACATATTTATAGATACAAAGCCTCCCCATCTATAAGCTGAAGGGGCAATAAAACCTGTCATCCATAACATTAAAAATCTGGCCAATTCATCAGGCCAAGGTAGGGCGTTATTTAGAACATATCTAAAGAAAACTTGTATCATGATTACAATCACCATTAATAAAATTGCTATCCAAGCTAATTGCCTGCCAATTCTAAGAAAAAAAGTGTTTATTTTTTCAAGGTAATTAAACACAATTAATAAAAACTTTATCGCAGGATTCATGGTTAAAGGTTATTTTAACATGAACTGCTTTTCAACTTTAATTGTGGGTTTGAATGATTAATAAATTTAAACAACTTAAAATTTTTATAGACTGGCTCTAAAAAATCATATTTAACTCAATTTTCTATATTAAAGTTTTATGGCTGATAAAAAGAAAATATTAATTATCCAACGAGTGCATGAAAAAGGAATGAATTTAATTGAAAATCATCCTAATTTTGATGTTGAAGTTACAGAAGATCAATCTATAGAAAATTTAAAATCTAAAATTGTTGATTGTGATGCAGTTGCTGTAAGAATTGCTCAATTACCTGCTGAGGTGATTAATTCATCATCTAAACTGAAAGCTATTTCCAGACATGGGGTGGGTTATGATAATATTGACTTAAATTCGGTAAAACAAAGAGATATTAAAATTTTAATTACCGCAAACGCTAATGCAGTCACCGTATCCGAGCATGTGATGAATGCACTTTTAAATATTTCAAAAAGAAAAGATCTTTATGATAAAACTGTTAGAGACGGCAAATTTGCAGAACGTAGCCAATTACCGAAAACGTTAGAAATTTGGAAAAAAAACTTTTTAATTGTTGGTTTTGGTCGAATAGGAAAATCCTTAATCAAAAGATGTCTCGGATTTGAAATGAATGTTTATGTATATGATCCTTATGTGGAAAGTGACACGATCGAATCTTTTGGGGGTAAAAAAGTTGAAGATCTTAAAGAGGCAGTAACCATGATGGATGTCATTTCATTACATATGCCTCTAACTGATAAAACAAAAAATTTAATTAATTATGAATTATTAAAAACAATGAAAAAAAACTGCATATTAATCAATGCTGCTAGAGGTGGTATAATAAATGAATTAGATTTAGATCGAGCCTTAAATGAAGACTTAATTTTTGGAGCTGCTATAGATGTATTTGAAAAGGAACCACCAGATTTAAATCATCCATTGTTAAAAAATAAAAAAGTTTTACTAAGTCCACATACTGCCGCTAATACAGAGGAATGCATGATGAGGATGGGAGAAGAAACTATTCAAAATATTATAGATTTTTTTGAAGATAAAATTGATAGTGCTAAAATAGTTAAATTAACTTAATCCAGCATCTACGATAAAATTTTGTTTAGTACATCCTGACGATTGATCAGAAGCAAGAAATAGTGCAAGATTAGCGATATCTTTTGGTAGCAATTGTCTTTTTAAACATTGCAAGGATAATATTTCTTTTTTTAATTTTGGTTTTAACCATAATTTAGTTTGTCGTTCTGTTGCAACAGAGCCCGGAGAAATTGCATTTACTCTAATATTATTTTTCCCTAATTCTTTTGCTAAAGATCTAGTAAAACCAAAAATTGCAGATTTTGCTGTAGAATATACGATAAAACCACTAGCGCCTCTGATCCAGTTAACCGAAGATAAATTGATAATTGATCCTGATTTATTTTTTATCATGCCATTTTTAACAGCTTGAGCTGCAAATAAATAATGCTTTAAATTTAAATTTATTCGGTTGTGAAAATATTCTTCTGTAATTTCGTCAATAGTATGTCGATCATCATTGCCAGCATTATTAATCAATACATTAACGTTACCAATTTTTTTAATCGTATTTTGTAATTCTTTTATATTGAGAAGATCACAATTAAAATATTTAGGAACTTTTAATTTTTTTTGTTTAATTTTTTTAATTAATTTATTAGCCAGAGTATCATTTATATCTAAAAAATAGACGCTACTACTTTGTTCACAAAAACTTTCAACCAATGCTGCACCTATTCCAGAGGCTCCTCCAGTAATTAAAATTTTTTTATTTTTTAAATCAAAGTATTTTGCGCTCATTTCAAATAAGTTTTTCAAATATATAGTCTGTTTTTATTACATATTTTTTATTAGGAATTACAAGTGTTGAAGGAAACCTTTTTTCATTTGGAGAATTTGGAAAATGTTGAGTTTCCAAACAAATACCTTGAAATGGCGATAGAGATTTAGGGTTTTTGAGCTTTGTTAATTTATGGCCTGTATATAATTGCAAACCTGGCTGGTTAGATTTTAATTTAAGTTTAAGCTTAGTTTCTTTATTGATTAATAATGCAACTGTTTGCATTTTTTTTGAATTTAATACAAAATTTATGTCAAAGTTAATTTTACCATTTAAAGTTTTATCACCAATATTATTTATTTTTCTAAAATCAAAATTGGTATTTTTGACAGATTTTTTAACTCCTAATGGAATATTTTTCTTATTCACCGGCAGGTAATAATCCGCATTTATCTTTAAATCATGGTTAAAAATTTTAGACTTTTTATTTGGATTAAAATTCCAATAACTATGATTAGTTAAATTCACATGTGTGGGTTGATCTGAAAAGTATGTGTAGGTACAAGAAAAAATATTTTTTTTTATTTTATATTCACAATTAACATTAAGTTTACCTGGAAATCCTTGATCTAAATGTTTTGAGATTAAATTATAGATTATTTTATTCTTTGAAGAGTATGCAATATCCCATAATTTTTTATCAAAACCAATTTTTCCACCATGCAATGTATTGGTTTCATCATTTCTACTTAAATTATATTTTTTGCCCTTAATATAAAAAAATCCACTTTTAATTCTATTAGCATAGCGTCCACAAGTAGATCCTATGTATTGATGATTATATTTGTAGTTTTCAATTTTATCTAAATTTAAAACTAAATTTAGATTAAGTTTTTTAAACACGACTTCAAAAATAGTCGCACCAATATTTATTGTAGAAATTTTTAAATATTTATTTTGAATTATGTTTTTTTTAATTTTGTGATTATTAAGTTTAATATTCATAAATAGTCACTTATTTTAAGATTAATAAAATCTATTTTAAAATAGTTCGAACTGCTAATTTATT
>Ga0066377_10000106_pt1 | contig 18696 bp, 15 predicted proteins | sample Knorr_S23_td_Sur_FD_70946 | JGI IMG/M metagenome (GOLD analysis project Ga0066377, IMG submission 70946) | Marine microbial communities from Southern Atlantic Ocean transect - Knorr_S23_td_SurfaceB_ad_5m_LV_B | ecosystem: Environmental > Aquatic > Marine > Oceanic | place: Southern Atlantic...
CAATCCATGCAGGGTGCTGAGGAGCTTGCCAATGTCCTCACGGCTTACCCGGTAATACACTTTTTGATGTTCCTTCCGGGTTTCCACCAGTCCGTGGTGCCGTAACTTCGCCAGATGCTGGGACAACGCTGGGCCGCTGAGGTCGATCCGCTCCAAAAGCTGGCCCACCGTCAGTTCACCATCACTGGTCAGATGACAAAGCACACGCAAACGATCTCCATGGCTCATCAGGCCCAATACCTTGGTCGCTTCTTCCAATCCGGGATTTCCCACTAGTTCGCTGCCTTCACTCATAATTTAGAAAATGCTTAATTTAGAATTGACTAATTAAGTAAAACCTTAAATTTGTTGGATATGCAAGAAAAACCGGAAAACAAAATGAACGTGGACCAGGCGGTATTCATAATGGCGGGTACCCTGATTCTAATAAGTCTGTTGGTGGGCGTATTGTGGACCCCCTGGGCATTGTGCTTCACGGCGTTTGTTGGAGCGAACCTGCTTCAAGCAGGCTTTACAGGGTTCTGTCCCGCTGCTAAGATATTCCATTCACTGGGGTTAAGGAGCGGTTGTGCCTTTTCCGACAAGCGCTGAGGTCGAGAAAAAATCATGCATAAGTGGTTACAATTAGGGTTCGCCAATCTGGTGCTGCTGACGGTTGTGTCGGCGCAGCCTCTGACACTTGAGGTGGCGATCCGGATGGCACTGGAAAACAATCCTGACGCGATGCTTGCCCGGAGCCGTCTAATGGAGTTGGAATCACACGAAACCCTGGCCTCCTCGGTGAACTACCCAAGAATATCGGTCCGGGGAAATTATCATCAAACGACGAATCCGATGCAGGGTTTTGGGGCAATCCTTTCGGAAGGCACCTTTGATAATTCACTTGATTTCAATGATCCCGGGCAGATTGACCAGTTCACAGGGGCTGTGGAGGCACGCTACCGGATTTATTCAGGCGGTGAACGGAATGCCGCAATTGAGTCAGCCAGACAAATGCGGGCAGCCGGTTCGCATGATCTGGAAAGTGCGGAAATCAACTTGGAGGCAGCGGTTGTCGAAACCTACTTCGGAATCCGTCAAAGCGATGAAATTTTGAGATCGATTGATTCCGGCATCCAGCATTTGGAGGAGAACTTGCGAATAAGCCGGGTACGAGAATCGAGCGGGGAGTTGATCCGGTCTGAGCGCCTGAATCTGGAGGTGGAGCTGGCAGCAAGACGTCAGGATCGGCTTTCCCAACAACATGAATCAGAGATGATGCGTATCCGAATGGCGTACTTGCTTGGATTGCCGGCCGGTGAGTCAATCGAACTGGCTGATGAGGACGCATCACTGGAGAAAATCGCTTATCCCAATTCTCCGGGAATTGAATCACGACCCGAGTTGCTGGCTGCGGAGGCGATGGCCCAAGCGGCCTCTGAGCGAGTCAGGGTAGCCCGTTCCGGACGAATGCCGAAGATGGATGCCTATGCATCGTGGCAAGCCGACAAGGGTTGGCGGCGTGAGGGAAGCGAGACAAGTTGGACAGCCGGCTTGTCCCTCCGAATGGATATTTTCGACGGAGGGGCTACACGCTCTAGGATTGGGGCAGCCAAAGCACAAGAAAGAGCGGCGATGGAACACGTAAGGAAAACGCGCCTGCACCTGCAAATGGAATTGGAGCAAGCCCTGCGGATTCACGAATTGGCGAAAGGCCAGAAGGCGGTTGCCGTAAAGCAAGTGGAGCAATCCAGGGAAGTCGCCCGCCTAAGCCGAAATCAATTTGCAGCGGGCAAACTCCTATCCACGGAGTTGATTGGCGTGGAAAGCCGTCTGGTGGAAGCAGAGGTCCAACTGGCTCTGGCTACGTCGAGGGAGCGGTTAAGCTTGGCCCGATTGCGTCAGGTTTCAGGTCACAGGATTTTATTTTAATCAGTTATGAAATCACACCTATTTATCATTACATGGATATTTCTCTCCGGATTACTGGCGGCAGGTTGCAATCGTCATGACGATTCACCCAGCAATGCTATCGCCCAAAGCATGACCGTTTCAGTCATGACGGTGGAGATGCGGGAACACGAACGCCACCAGTGGTTGCCGGGCACCGTCTATCCAGTGGATCAGGCCGTCATTTCCAGCAAGTTGATGGCCACCGTTGAGGAAACCCGAGTCACCATTGGACAGGTTGTCAATGAAGGGGATGTGCTGATGACATTGCGGGCAAACGAGATCGATGCGCGGGTGGAACAAGCAGAGGCAGCTCTGGCCCAGGTAAAGAGAAACTTTTTGCGGGAAAATGCGCTTTTGCAGCAAAACGCGACAACGGCGGAAACGGTCAGGACATTGGAAGATCAAATCCGCGTGGTTGAAGCGCAGCTTGAGGAAGCGAGGACAATGCAGCTGTACAAGATAATCAGAGCCCCGTTTTCGGGCACGATCACCTCCAGAAACGTCCGCCGGGGAGACCTGGTCACTCCCGGTGCTCCGCTCTTAAGACTTGATGGTGCTGGGCAATATGAAATTCTAATCCAAGTTCCTGATTCCTTGTCGATTATGGAATACGGGAAGATCATTCTGATTGAAGCTGATGGTGAACCGATCGAAACACAGATCAAGGAATGGTCACCGGCGGCCGATCCGGGCAGCCGATCCCGACTGGTCAAATTGACGGTGCCAGAAGGAGCCCTTTTGCGATCTGGACAGTATATCCGGGCAAGTTGGCCAGCAGGGATGACGAAATCCCTGTGGGTGCCTGATTCCGCCATACGGCAAACGGGGCAACTGGCCCATCTTTATACTGTAGTCGAAGGAACTGCCCGGATGGTCCTGATTCGAAAAGGCAAATCATTCGATGGAAAAACACAGATAGTATCGGGCCTGAATGCCGGATCCTGCGTGATTGTGGAACTTCCAGCGGGCATGCGTGATGGAACTCCTGTCGCCCTTGAACAATGACACCGGAAATTAAAACAGGATATGCCGGCAGGCTGGCGTCGACCTTCCTTGAGTCAAAGCTGACCGTGATAGCGGTCATCGCATCCATTCTTCTGGGCTTGTTTGCCGTGGTCCAACTGCCACGGGAGGAAGAACCTCAAATTAAGGTTCCCATGATTGACGTTTTCGTCAGCATGCCCGGCACTTCTCCGCAGGAAATAGAGAACCGCATCACCCGCCCCATGGAAAAACTCCTCTGGGAGATTCCGGATGTGGAGTATTTGTATTCCACTTCAAATCCCGGTAACGCCATGGTGGTCGTCCGTTTTGAAGTCGGTACGCCTTTGGAAACCGCATTGGTCAGGTTAAACCAGAAACTGCAGACCAATTTCGACCGGATACCACCGGAAGCGAGTGCTCCCCTGATAAAGCCCAGAACCATTGATGACGTCCCAGTGCTGGCCCTCACATTGCATAGCAAAGACTACGGGCATTTGATGCTGCGTCGACTGGCGGCCCAGTTGGAGGAGTCACTGAAGTCAATTGACCAAGTCGCGGAGACAACCGTGATTGGGGGCAACCGGCGACAAATAAGGATCCAATTGAACCCTGCCGCCATGGCCGCCCACAACTTGAATCCCTTGGATTTAGCAGGAACCCTGCGGGCAGCCAACGATAGCCAGCAATTGGGTGAGTATGCATTCGACAACCAGTCGGTCGTCCTGGAAACCGGCAACTTCCTCATGGGTGATGAGGATGTGGGACGCATCGTGGTCGGCGTTTATTCTGGAAGCCCGGTCTACCTGAAGGATGTAGCGAATATTGAGGACACATCCTCAGAACCTGACAACTACGTGCTGCATCTTGATGCCGATGGCAATACGGAGGCAGCAGTCACTATCAGTCTTGCCAAGCGTCCCGGCGCAAACGCCATTGATGTGGTTAATGAAGTCATGGCAAAAGTGGAATCCCATCAGGGGACACTTATCCCCGCAAATGTTGAAGTGACGGTGTCGCGGGATTACGGGCACACTGCGGCGGAAAAAAGTAATGAACTTCTGCTACACATGGGAATAGCAATCTTTGGTGTGGCCTTGCTGATACTGCTCTTTCTCGGATGGCGTGAATCACTGGTCGTTCTCCTGGCCATTCCCTCCACCCTGGCCCTGACGCTCATGGTGTTCTATTTGTATGGATACACCCTGAACCGGATCACCTTGTTCGCCCTCATTTTTTCAATCGGTATTCTCGTTGATGACGCCATCGTTGTCGTGGAAAACGTGGTTCGCCATATACGAATGGGGTCAAACCGGTCCAAACCGATCACGCAAGTGGCAGTGGAAGCCGTTGATGAGGTTGGTAACCCAACTATTCTGGCCACATGGGCTGTTATTGCGGCAATTCTTCCGATGGCGTTTGTTGGTGGACTGATGGGACCCTACATGAGGCCAATCCCGATCGGTTCAACCGCTGCCATGTTGTTTTCCTTGGTCATTGCCTTCACGGTGACACCGTGGGCTGCCATCCGCCTCTTAAAGAGACACGCTCCGCAAGATCCTTCACCGGATAACCACTCTTCCAGTGGAGGGCATGACGTCCCCAACGACATCTTCACCCGTGCCTATCACAAAATCATGGATCCCATGCTGGACAGTCCGGCATGGCGATGGGCCTTTCTTGTTGTTGTCGGAATTCTATTAATGGGATCCATTGGTCTCGTCGGGTTGGGAAAGGTTGAGGTGAAGATGTTGCCGTTCGACAATAAATCGGAATTTCAAGTCATCATTGATGCACCGGAGGGAACAACACTTGAGGAAACCACTCGCATCGCCCAGGAAATGGCCAATGCCATTCGATCTGAACCGGAAGTGGAAAACATTCAAATCTACTCAGGAACAGCTTCGCCTTTTAACTTCAATGGTCTGGTCCGTCATTATTTTCTCAGGAAAGGGCCCACCGTGGCGGACTTGCAGGTCAACCTTGTGGCAAAACATCACCGGGATGAGCAGAGTCATGCCATTGCTGGCCGCATCCGTCCCGAGGTCGCACAAATCGCCCGCAAATACGGGGCATCGGTAGCCATAGCGGAAGTGCCCCCCGGCCCACCCGTCCTGCAAACCATTGTGGCGGAAATTTATGGTCCGGATTCCGCCGAACGGATTCGGCTGGCGGGGCGTGTTCGGGAAATCATGTCAGGTATTGAAGGCGTAGTTGACCTGGACTGGTATGTGGAGGAATTCCGCCAGAAGAAAGTGTTTGTCACGGACGAGGCAAAGGCGGCTCTGCACGGGCTGTCTGACCAAGAGATAAACCAATCCATTGCCTTGGCCACTGGTGGACTCAATGTGGATTTACTGCATCTTCCCGATGAACGTGAGGATGTCATGATTCGGCTGGAGCTTGCGGATGAGGATTTCAGCAAAGTGGAAGATGTTCTTGCATTGAACATTCGCCCTGCGGGACATCCGGACATGCCGCTGATCCCACTCACGGAGTTGGTGCAAATCCAGAGTATCCAATCAGATCAACCGCTCTACAGGAAAAACCTCAAGCCGGTGACCTATGTGACGGCCGATGTTGCCGGGGCCATCGAGAGCCCGGCGTACGCACTTTTCAAGATCAACAAGGCGTTAAGGGGAATTGATGCGCGTGAGTACGGCGGATCCAAGTCCGCCCTGCCCTTGTATCACCTGAATCAGCCATTTGACGATCTTGAGCCGGCCATCAAGTGGGACGGTGAGTGGCACATCACCTTGGAAGTTTTCCGGGATCTTGGTTTAGCCTTTGCGGCAGTACTTGTTCTTATTGCCATGCTCATGGTCGGCTGGTTCCGCAGTTACAAGACACCCCTTGTCGTGATGGCCGCCATTCCCTTCTCGCTTGTCGGAATCCTGCCTGCGCACTGGGCAATGGGGGCGTTCTTCACCGCTACTTCCATGATCGGGTTCATGGCAGGTGCTGGTATTGTGGTCCGCAATTCAATTATCCTGGTTGACTTCATCGAATTGCGAAGAAAACAGGGCCTGCCATTGCGAGATGCCGTCGTGGAGGCGGGAGCGGTTCGCTTCCGGCCAATGCTCTTGACCGCCTTGGCAGTGGTTGTTGGAGCCAGTGTTATTCTCGCTGACCCGATTTTCCAAGGCTTGGCAATAAGCCTGATGTTCGGTGAAATAGCATCGCTTGGCATCAGCCGGATGGCGGTGCCCATTCTCTATTATATGAGCGCTGACAAGGCTGAATAGTAAAACGAATCAGGCCTTGATCAGGCCAATTGCTTCGGAAACGTCCAGTTCACCATCGTATACGGCCTTGCCGGTAATGACGCCATTCAGATTGCTGTGCTCGGATGCAATTTCCTTGAACCGGCGAATGTCATCCAGGGAGGCAACTCCACCGGAGGCGATCAGGTCGATGTCCAGGGTGCTCAGCATTTCCACCTGCGCTTCAAAGTTCGGACCAATCATCATCCCGTCCCGGGAGATGTCCGTGTAGATGATCGTATGGATGCCGATCTCCTGCACGCTTTTGGCAAATTCAACCGCGCAGAGATCGACTGACTCGATCCAGCCCTTCACGGCCACTTTCCCGTTTTTGGCATCGATCCCGACCGCGATCTTCTCCGGATCAAATTGGCTCAGGCATTCCTGAAGAAAGTTTGGATCCGTTACCGCCTTGGTACCGATGACAACCCGCTGTACCCCCATGTCCAACCAATGCTTGATGACTTCCAGTGAGCGAACGCCGCCTCCAAGTTCCACTTTCAAGCCGGACTTGATGATTGCCTCCACGGCATCCCCGTTAGCCTGCTCTCCTGTGAAAGCGCCATCCAAGTCGACCACGTGAATCCATTCCGCTCCCGCGTCCTTGAACTGATTCGCTGGAATGGATGCATCTTCCGCGTAAACTGTCTCGGCATCGGCCCGCCCCTGCTCAAGGCGAACCACTTTGCCCCCCTTCAGATCGATTGCTGGATAAAGTATCATTATCCCGAAAGTGAACAGGAATCCGGTGTTCGACCAGTGAAAATTGCTGATTTTGAGGACTTCCCGATTAATTTGAAAAATCTTCAGCTTGGACTGGAAGCTTTCGATTCCGCACCTATAGTTCCTGTCATGGAAAATAATTCTGTTGTCCCCGAGTTTTTAGTGGATCTTCTCAATGCACGCTCCCCGTCCGGGTACGAGACGGAAGCACAGGCGGTTGTTGATAAATATGTCCAACCCAAGGCGGATGCCTATGAAAAAGACGCCCTGGGTAACCGGATCGCCACGGTCAAGGGGTCAGGCGGACCCACCCTCATGATGACCGGCCACATGGACGAGCTTGGACTGATTATCACCTACGTGGATGACAAGGGATTTCTCTATTTCAACACCGTGGGCGGTATCGACCTGACCACCATCTCCGGTCGCCGCGTTTCCATCCTGACACGGGATGGCGTTGTCAAGGGCGTCACCGGCCGGCGCGCCATCCACTTGCTGACTGAGGAGGAACGCAAGAAGGTGCCGGAGAAGCACAATCTCTGGATCGATATTGGGGCAAACGACAAGAAGGACGCGTTGAGTCGTGTCCGGATTGGGGATGTTGCCGTCTATGATCAGGCATTTGAATTGATGACGGGATCCGTCGGCATCGCCCGGGCGTTTGACGACAAGGCGGGTTGCTATGTCGTATGCGAGGTGCTCCGGCGTCTGGCGGATGACAGGGAAGGCTTGCAGGCGAGCGTCATTTCAGTCGCCACCAGCCAGGAGGAAATCGGATGCCGTGGGGCCCGTGCTGTCGCTGGTAGAGTGAAGGCCGACTTCGCCATCGCGGTCGATGTGGGCCATGCCACCGATCACCCGGAATGCGATAATCGCCGATTTGGGGAATTCAAACTGGGGGGTGGTCCCATCATTACTCGCGGAGCCAATATCAATCCTGTCATGTTCAATGCACTGGTCGAACTGGCTGAGAAAAACAAGATCCCCTTCCAGATTGAGGCTGACCCTCGCCCAACCGGTACCGATGGACGTGAGCTCCAGATGGCTCCTGGCGGACTCGCCACCGCTGTTGTCTCCATTCCACTGCGCTACATGCACACGCCGAGTGAGATTGTCGATTTGCAGGACGTTGAAAACACGGTCCGGCTGCTTGTCGCCTACGCCAAGTCACTTAAGCCGGGTGACTGCGGGGACTGGTGACCCCCCCGGTAGCTGCGCAACCGGGGGCTACCTGAAATCAACCCCACAGGGTAACACCCTTTTTGTCTTCGCTAGTAGCCCCTGGTTGGTAGGCAACGCCGATCTACCAGGGGTTGCGTTTGGGAGGCAACGCCGACCTATCAGGGAATTCGCCTGCCGTGACTGCTTAAGCCGCGTCTTCCTTTTTGTCCTTATCCTGCTTGTATTTCAGCTTGGGCTTGGCCCGTCCGGTAACAACTGCCTGGGTAATGATCACTTCCTTTACATTCTCGTAGTCGGGGAGTTGATACATGATTTCCAGCATGATTCCCTCCATGATGGAGCGAAGGGCGCGGGCACCTGTTTTCAAGACGAGAGCCTTGTCGGCGATTGCCCGGATGGCATCCTTGCGGAAGGTCAGCTTGACACCTTCCATTTCGAAAAGCTTCGTATACTGGCGGGTCAGCGCGTTACGGGTCTGGGTCAGGATATGCTCAAGGGCATCGCGATCCAGTTCCTCCAGCACGGAGACCACCGGCAAGCGACCGATGAATTCCGGAATGAGCCCGTAGCGGACAAGATCTTCCGGTGCCAGCTCAGTAAAGATGTGTTCCCCGTCCCAATGATTATGTTCGGATTCTTCCCATCCGATGCTGCCCTTGCCAAGGCGTCTCCGGATGATGTCTTCCAGCCCAACGAAAGCCCCGCCGCAAATAAACAGGATGTTGCTGGTGTTGATCTGAATGTACTCCTGATTGGGATGCTTGCGCCCGCCTTGTGGAGGTACGTTGCAAATGGTTCCCTCTAGAATCTTCAGGAGTGCTTGCTGGACACCCTCCCCGCTCACGTCACGGGTAATCGAAACATTGTCGGTCTTGCGCCCGATCTTGTCGATTTCATCCACATAAATGATTCCGCACTCGGCCTTTGCCACATCGTAGTTGGCCGACTGGAGAAGCCTTAGGACAATGTTTTCCACGTCTTCACCGACGTAGCCAGCCTCAGTCAGGGTCGTGGCGTCAGCAATGGCAAAGGGGACCTCAAGCAAATCGGCCAGCGTACGGGCGAGCAGGGTTTTTCCGCTTCCGGTGGGACCGGCCAGGAGGACATTGCTTTTCTCGATGCGAACGCCATCCGAACCTTCATCTTCGGCCGCGGTCTCATCCCCTTCCATCTTGATTTTCAATTCGGATTTCAGGCGCTTGTAATGATTGTAGACCGCCACCGAGAGAACTTTCTTGGCGTGGCCTTGGCCCACGACATCCAAATCCAACATGGCGCTGATTTCGGATGGCTTTGAAAGTTTGAATGGCTGGCTGGAAGCACCTTGATCCTTTTGGGCATCCGCGCCACCGAGTTCGCGTTCGATAATCGTTTTGCAGACATCCACACAGGAGTCGCAGATATAAACACCCGCCGGGCCAGCTATGATTTTGCGGACCTCCGACTGCGATTTACCGCAGAAGCTGCAGAATGTCATCTTTGAGGATTTAGCCATTTTTGAGGATCAATCTCTGACGACTACTTAAATTGGATCACTTGGTCAACAAGTCCGTACTCCTTGGCCTCTTCAGCTGTCATGTAGAAATCGCGATCAGAATCCTGTTCGATCTTTTCCACATCCTGGCCGGAGTGCTCGGCGAGGACCTTGTTGATGGTCTTCTTCCACCGCAGGATCTCACGGGCAGCAATTGAGATGTCCGCGCTCTGTCCAGTGGCTCCACCGGTAGGCTGATGAATCATCATGCGGCTATGCGGCAAGGCGAATCGCTTGCCGGGAGTTCCTGCTGCAAGAAGGACCGTAGCCATGCTGGCGGCCTGGCCCATGCAGTAGGTTTTGATCTCACAGCTGAGAAAGCGCATTGTGTCGTAGATGGCCATGCCATCCGTCACGCTGCCACCGGGTGAGTTGATGTACAACTGGATATCCTTCTTTGGATCCTCCATTTGCAAAAGCAGCATTTGGGCGATGACGGCATTGGCCACATAATCATCAATCGGAGTCCCGATGAAGATAATGCGGTCCTTCAGCAACCGGCTGTAAATGTCCCAACTCTTTTCAGTACGGCCGTCGCTCTCGACGACGTGCGGCAAAGGCAAGTAGTAACTCATAGTCCTACTGTGTGGCTAACTTTCCGGAAGCGCAATACGGATTACGCTTTTTCCTCAGATGCCGCCGGAGCGTCCCCTACCTTTGCTTCCTTGAGGAGCACTTCGAGGGTCTTGGCGAACAAGATCTGGCGTTGCAACTGCATCAGCTGACCACGGTCCTTGCGCAATTCCTTGGCCAGGTCCTCAGGTTTCTGGCGGCGCTGCATGGCCATGCTGTAGACCGCACGGGAAAGGTCCTCGTTCTCAACGGTGACCTCTTCCTTCTGGGCAATCTTGTTGAGGATGATCTGCAACTTGACTTCGCGCTGGGCGGTCTTCTGGGCACCGGCGAAAATCTCATCCTTGTGCTTTTCAAATTCCTCCTCAGCGATTCCCATTTGCATATTCTGGCTGATAATCCGGGACATGGCGTTCTGGGTCTCAGACTCGAGCGCGCTCTCCGGCAAGGCGATGTCAACCGCACCATCAAGGAAATCGAGAATCTGGTTGCGCTGGGCTTCCTGGGATTCCTGCTTTTTGCGGCCTTCCAGATCGTCCATGATCTGGGCCTTGAAATCCTCGATACTCTCGGCATTGACGCTCTTGAGGAATTCCTCGTCGATTTCCGGCAGCTTGCGCTCACGGACTTCATGGACTTCAACTTCGTAGCTGACTGTCTTCCCCTGCAAATCTTCCACAGCGAAATCATCAGCAATAACCTGCTCCACGGTGGTCTTGTCCTCAGCCTTCATGCCAACCAAGGCATCAATGACGGCCGGGACCCCGAACTGCTTGGCCTCATCGGTTCCAGCTTCTTCCCAGCCATCCTTGACCGCACCCCATGCCTGGACACGCGGGTTGTCTTTCAGGGATTCGCCAATGGGCTCGCCATCGATCGTCCCTGTATACGAAACCTTGACGTAATCGCCTGCGGCCGCTTCACGCTCAACCACTGCGAAGTCGGCGCGCTGGCGACGGATGCGATCGATGGTCTCATCGATTTCAGCGTCACCGACCTCAACGGCCGGGGGTTGCGTTTCGATTCCCTTGTATTCGGGCATCTCAAAGGATGGATTCACGTCGATCGTCAAATCAACCGATACTTCCTGTCCACTCAGGAAATCTCCCGGTTCCGGGAATTCCACAACCGTGTAAACATCCAGGTCATCCTGCTTCATGACTTCTTCATAAGCGGATCGCATGACAGCATTTTTCAGCTCCTCATTGATCTGCTTGGCGTAAAGCTGGCGGATGCGTGCCTCGGGAGCCTTGCCCGGACGGAAACCCGGGATTTTGGCTTGTTTCATGAAAGACTTCAAAATGCGGGATTCCTCCTGCGTCACTTCGTCTCCACTGATGGTGACGACCACGTCTTTTCTGGTTTCGCTGATGTCGTTAATGGTAACGTTCACGGTCTGTATCTTTTTGATGTTAAATCGACTTGGAAAACCGGCCACTAAAGGAGTTCAGGTATAGACGGTCAATCCAAATTGAAAATTTAGGCTGGTCCTGGAAATTTGTGGATTGGGAATACGATTTGAAGGGGCAAAGGCCCATTCAGCAGATTCATGGCATGCCGACAGGCATGCAAAGAGGGTAGCCCCGGGTTGAGCCCCGAGCTTGCGAGGGGCGACACCCGGGGAATACGGAGATTATTAATCCCTCGACCCTGAAGGGGTCGCACCAGAATTCGATTAAACCGAGCACCCAGATTCAGGCATTTGTTCGAATCGTCACTGGAAATGGGACAATGTAAAAAATGTTTCATATGCCATCCACGTATACAAATCTCCATTATCACATCGTTTTCAGCACAAAAAACCGTCACCCGCTGATTCTCCCTCATTGGCGGAACCGGCTTCACGCCTATCTCGGTGGGATTATTCGAGGAATTGATGGGATACCGGTTGAAATAAATGGTGTTGCTGATCACGTCCACATCCTTGCCGGTTTGCGCTCCAAGCATTGTTTGGCGGATGTTGTCCGGGAGGTAAAGAAAGTCTCTTCGCAGTGGGCGAAGGAGGAGATCACCGGATCCGAATTTGCATGGCAAAGTGGATACTCAGGATTCACGGTTAGCCAGGGATTCCTGCATACGGTCAGAAGATATGTCCAGAGTCAGGAAGAACATCATCGTGTGAAAACATTCCGGGAAGAGTTAATAATGATGTTGGAGGAAGAGGGCATAAAATATGATCCGCGTTATTTGGATTGAGGTGCGACCCCTTCAGGGTCGATTGCATCTTTTTTCCGAGCAACCCCGGGTGTCGCCTGCATAGCTCCGCTGCGCTGAGCGACGCAGGCTCAACCCGGGGCTACATTCCCGCATCCCTGCCGGGATGCTCTGCAAAGCTGGCATTAACTTTCCTCAATTTTCCACGATGAACCGAAAATTTAGGAGGAGGGAGCCCGGGGAGAGATTTAATTGTAACCAAAGGGGGATTTACTTCGAATAAGGAATTGTTATCAATAAAACGCACATGGCAGCAATTGAACTCCTTGATCTACGGGTGGACTACGGCGATTTTACCGCTGTAAAAAACCTCTCCCTTTCCATTGAGAAGGGGGAAATCTACGGACTGGTGGGCCCCAACGGGGCCGGAAAGACCAGTACCCTGAATGTATTGGCGACCCTCCTGCTTCCCACCTATGGCAGTGCCCGCATGGCCGGGTTCGACCTCGAACTGGAACCGGACGAGGTGCGCGCCCGCTTGGGGTACATGCCCGACCTGGCACCGATCATCGGGGATTTGAAAGTATGGGAGTTTCTCGACTTGTTTGCCGCCGCGCACGGTATGGTTGGCAAAGAGAAATCCATACGGGTCGACACCTGCCTGGACATGGTCAAGATGAATGGGAGCCGGAATGTTCTCTGCGGAACCCTTTCCCGAGGAATGACCCAGCGCGTGGTGCTGGCCAAGACCCTTCTTCACCGTCCGGAGGTGCTTCTTCTGGATGAACCGGCCAGCGGAATGGATCCCATCGCCCGCATCGACTTGAAGGACGCGCTGCAAGCCGTCGCCTCGGAGGGTTCCACCATTATCATTTCCTCACATATTCTCAGTGAACTGGCCGAGATGGCCACTTCCATTGGAATCCTTCACAAGGGTGAATTACGTGAACACGGTCCTGTTCATGAGGTTCTTTCCACGCTTGAACACGAGACCAGCGTGGTGCAGATCGACTTGTTGGATCGTGTCAGTGAGTGCAAGGACTGGCTGGGTTCACGGAACCTGTTAGCGGTGTCCCCCAATACACATCCAAACCGCCTTCAATTTGACCTGAATGGGGGCAAGGAGGCCCAGTCAGAGTTGCTCAAGGATCTCGTCAACGCCAACTTCACCATTCACGGATACCAGGCGAAAACCTCCAGTCTGGAAGATGTCATGCGCGCCATATCCACCGAATCTGATGCTTAATTCGATCAATAATCACCACAGAATGCGCAAAAGACACAAATGAAAGATGCCTGATTTTTTGTGCGTTTTGTGCCTTTTGAGGTTCCTAATATTTTATTCTCAACATGATCCATCGTAATCCAATTTTCATCCGCTTTTGTCGCTCTGAGTTGCGTATCAAAAAGGCTATCTTCTGGTACCTGCTCACCTTGATCGTGACCGCCTTTACCGTCGCTGTGGTCTACGGTCCGCAAATTGCCCAGGGGCGCGACTCCATTGTTGCGGCCCGGTCCGCCTTCCTGCCCATCCTGATTATCCAGGGGGTCATTCTCCTGTTCATGGGAACCGGCAGCGTGGCCAGTGGCATCACGCGGGAAAAGGTCGATAATGTACTTAATTACCAGCGCCTGACGCCCTTGCCCATTCATGCGAAAATCATCGGTTACTTGTTTGGTCTACCGGTACGGCACTACGTCATGTTCGGAATCACCCTTCCGTTTCTTGCCTTCGTCCTGATCGTCGGGCGGATCCCGCCGAGTGCGTTCATCCCTTACTACCTGATCTTTTTTACCTCCACGCTTCTGTACCATACGACAGGGCTCGTCGCCGGGATGATCAGCAAGCGCTGGCGCTGGTCGGCCCGCATTTCCCAGGGGCTGATCATCCTTCTCTATTTTGTCCTCCCACAGCTTTCGCACATTGGACTCGTCTTCTTGGAATTTCTGACAGTTCGTCCGGTTTTCATCGAAAACATTTATCCCGTCATTGGTCCCTCGGATCAGATCCATATGAATGAATTCGGACTCTTTACAGGCAATTACGTCCCCTTCTTCAACATGGAGATTTCCGGGACCCTGTTTTCATTCATTATTCAAATCGGCCTGATAACCCTCTTCTCCGGCATCATCGCCCGAAAATGGAAGGCGGATTCCGTCCCGGCCATCAGCAAGCCAATGGCCATGGCCACATTTGTCGTCTTTTGTACCATGTCCCTGGCCAACATCTGGCCAAACCTGACTCGCGCGGACAACGCCCTCCCCATTTTTAATTCTAATGGTCAAATTGCCGCTGAGGCCGCCGTTACCGCCATTCCCCTGATCATGGCCCTGACAACTACCTTTTTGGTGTTCGTCCTCATGACCAGTGCTCTTCCCGATCCCATGCAATTCAAACATGGAAAAATCCGCGCTCATCGGCTCGGTCTGGGACACTTGTCTTCATGGGAGGATGCCTCAAGCGGGTACCTGTTCACCTCCTTGGCTTATGGCGTTCAGGTTTTGCTCATGGGGATCATCTTCTACTCCCTTCAACGGGCGGGCTACTATGACGAAATCGAGATTTCCCCGGTCAAGGGGGCGTGGATCCTCCTCGCCACCGGGCTCAGCTTATTCTATTTCCAGGGACTGAAGGAAAACTTTGGGGCGGGCAAGCTCGCCATGTTCGTCCTCCTTGCATGGGCTCTGCCAATTCTCGGGGCCATCCTCATTATGGCTATTGGGCAAAATGAAGAACTTATCGGAATCACCCTGATCGTCACCTCCCTCTCTCCCATTATGATCATTCCCCTCAGTGTGGCCCAGATGGTCCCACGCGAGATCATGGAATCTCACGGTCCCGAGGTCTACCGCGCGTTCGGTACCGGCGTCCTTCTCCTCACCGCCATGAACGCCTGGTTGCATTGGAGGATGCGTCGTAGGTTATTATAAGTCGTAAGTGGTAGGTCTTAAGTCGTAGGTCAATACCGCCATCCGCTCGATGGTAGATCGTTAAAGGTCTCTATTTTCAATATCCCGGAGGGATCTAAAGACGGTAGCCCCGGGTTGAGCGAGCGCAGCGAGCGACACCCGGGGATAATGACGGGACACCCGTGGATGGCGAACGACACTCCACCCTCCGGAATACACGTACAAAAAACCCCGGCCGTTTCCAGCCGGGGATTGAAATTGTATTGTGCGGCGTGCTCCTAGCGACGGCGCCAGAGAACAAAACCGAGGGCCAAGAAGCCAAACAGCGCAGCAAAGTGTGCTGGCTCAGGGACGAGGGCCATTTTCAAGGTACTACCTTCTGCAGCAACAAAGTTGTTGATGTTTGTACCGGCAATCACTGAGAACCCGGGAGGATTAGTAAGATTAAAGGTCGGAGCTGAACTTGACCAGATACCCCATTCAGTAGCGAGACTGAAGTCGGAATTGTTAGCAACCCAGACAAATATCTTGTCGCCCGCTGTTCCAGTTGACGGGGCAAAGCCTCCTGTGATTGATCCACCTGTTGAGGAAAGTGATCCGATAGGAGTGAAGAGTGCATCTACAGATGAGAAATTGGTTTGAAGAACTCCAAGGGAATCATAGGAGGTCTCATCGAAGAGTCCAAATTGAGCAACCGTACCATCGACAAGCGCCGTACCATCATTGTTAAGAATAGAACCACCTTCGGAAAGGGCGACTTGGACCACACCCAACTGGGCGACTGCAGCCGTGGAAACCGTTAAGGCAAAGGCTAGAATGATGAGTGATTTTAATTTCATAGATTTAAACTAATTAGTCGTGAGTTTGGAGGTTGTTTAAAAATCAATTAATAGCCGGCTGGAACAAGCCAGTAAAGGTCAGAGGCAACAGTGCCAACGAAGCCCAGCCTGCCGTCAATCGTATCGGTCGTCTCAGTAGAGAAATCGGAGGACATGCCGACACCAGTATTGAAATAAGTTGTCGGGGTGCCAAACGATCCAGTGGGAGCATAGACACCGATTGCATCAAACGATGCCAAACCGGACTCTAAGCCTACATTGGCAATACCAGTTTGGACGGGAATCATGGTCCCGATAATGTTTACTGCTCCGGCATATAGTGGCACCTGAGTTGGAGTTGGTTTCACGCATCCAAAAGTCGTGAACGTCCGCACGCCTGCGAAACCAGTGACAATTCCACTGCCAGGATAAATCGGGCGGTCGTCATTATTCGTGGTACCGAAGTCGATAGACCAGCCAATACCAGTCAAGAACAGTGTGTCAAAGGTGTTGTCAGAGTTGTAGAAAGTAACTGCATCAAAAAGCTGAACGTCCGAATTCTCCGTTAAATCAGCGATAGTCATGTGCTTTCGGATTGAGACAGAATCGCCAGACACAACACCGAAATTTGTATTCAGAAGGCCAGATACTACAACATCCGTCGCCGTATTCGAAATGATGTCGAAAATGTAGGCTGATCCTGCACCGTCAATGACCTCGAGGTAATAAAGAGGATAGAGAGCGGACTCATCGAAAGCACCAGAGGAAAGACCTGCAAGAGATAGTGTAGTTGTTCCAGCACCCTCAGAGAGGCCGGTTGTGGCACCTTGCAATTCAATTGAATGCGTGAAGGACGGTGCAAGAAGCACATTGCCAGCTGCAACCGTAAATGACTCCGCACCAACTATATCAGTGGTCACAGCGCAAAGTGGAAGGGCTCCGGCGCACAAAACGCTGCACAGGGAAAACCGAAGTAATGCTGTTTTCTTCATAGTTAGGATAATTTTTGTCTGTAATCAATGGGCCTGTAAAGGCTTTTCTACGCCTAAAACGCGGGTTTATGTGATTTTTACGTTACAAATTATACCACATAGGGCAACCGCAAGTGGCATAAAAAAGCCCCGACTTCCTGAGCAAGAAAAGTCGGGGCTGAAATTCGTAAAATTGGGGCCTGGATTAGTGGGAGGTATCTACCACTTCGCCCTTTGGCTGGCCGATTTCATCAAGGAGATCCCCGAACCACTCGAGCTCGATATCGAATGGCTTACCGCCCTTGATGCGATCGAACTCGATAGCGCGGAGAACATTGTTCTGGTCCTCATCGTGACCGATGACTCCACCCTCACGGCGTAGAGCGCATTCGACGGCCAGGTCGGAACAGGATTTGATCAGGCGTAGGTCCTCCTCGTTGGCGGCGGCGGCGCGCGAATAGTACCCACTCTTCTGAACCATGACCTTTTCGGCCCCGATCTTCTTGGCGAATTGCTCAGCGAAGTACTTGCCCGGGTTGACGGCGTCCAGCTTGACGTGCCCGAATGCATCCCGGGGGACTTCCTGTCCATCGGTTTCCATCTGCTTGACGATGTCGGCCACGCCGGCGCCCTCGGAAACGAAGATGTTCACGTTGTCGATTTCATCCATGATGCCCTTGAGGCGCTCAGCCTCGGCATCGATGTTGATGGACATTTCCGGAATGTAGATTCCGTGAACGTCAAAACGCTCCTTATCGAGCCCGATTTCCGGTATGTATCCGTCGTGATCGATCTCGCTCATGTACTCGAGCGCGGTGGCGGCGGTCAGCCATCCGCAGTGGCGGCCCATGACCTCGTGGACGATCAGCATGCGCGGATTGGCGTTGTGCTCGCTGACCACATTCTGGAAGAACATGGCGCCCTCCTCTGCTGCAGTCCATGCGCCCAGGCTCTGGCGGATCGGGAAAACGTCATTGTCGATGGTCTTCGGCAACCCGATCACGGTCAGTTCGTAATCATTGTCCTTGAGGAACTTGGCCAAGTCGGCGGCTGCCGTGTTGGTATCGTCTCCACCAATGGTATGGAGTACATCGACCCCATCCTTGACCAGCTGGTCAGCGGCCACCTTTTGGGGATCTTCCCCGTCCTTGACGAGGCCACGCTTTACGCAGTCAGCCACGTTGGTCAGCTTGACCCGGCTGTTCCCGATAGCGGATCCCCCGAACTTGTGGAGAATACCGGCATCTTCCCGGATCACATCGGTGACCTGAATGGAATCGCCGAGCAGGAGCCCCTTGTAACCACTGCGGTAGCAGATGATTTCAATTCCGGGATCAATCTCGGTATAGCGTTCAATGAGCCCGCCAACGGCACTGTTCAGGCACGGGGCCAAGCCCCCAGCGGTCAAGATAGCAACTTTCTTCGGTTTCATAATTTAAAAAAATCTTAGTCTTAGTCTTAGTCTTAGTCCCAAGCCCAAGCTCAATCTCAAGCTTACCCAACCAGGTTATCCCCGGTCATGGCGGCCGGGATCTCGATGCCCATCAGATGGAGGGCGGTGGGAGCGATGTCGGCCAGACGGCCGTCCTGTTTCAATGCCAACCCTTGCAGGTCCTTGCCATAAACAACCAGCTCCACCGGATTGAGGGTGTGCG
>Ga0066377_10000107_pt1 | contig 18582 bp, 20 predicted proteins | sample Knorr_S23_td_Sur_FD_70946 | JGI IMG/M metagenome (GOLD analysis project Ga0066377, IMG submission 70946) | Marine microbial communities from Southern Atlantic Ocean transect - Knorr_S23_td_SurfaceB_ad_5m_LV_B | ecosystem: Environmental > Aquatic > Marine > Oceanic | place: Southern Atlantic...
GCGCCGATCCGATGCGGTTGGGCCAAGTCCTGACCAACTTGCTGGAAAACGTGAAACGCCATGCCACGGGGGCGACGCAAGTGCGCATTTCCACAAGGATTTCCGGGGGGAGTCTCATTCTGGGCATCGAGGACAATGGTCATGGCATCCCGGAAAAGGACCTGCCCCATATTTTCCAGCGCTTCTTCCGGGTCGATAAAGGCCGCTCAAGCGAATCCGGAGGCACCGGCCTGGGCCTGGCCATCGTGAAGCACATCGTCGCCCAGCATGGGGGCGAAATACGTGCCCGGAGCAAGGTGGGGGAGGGCACGACCATTGAGGTCTTGCTGCCCCTCAACAAAACTTCCTCAGCTCTCCCCGTTGCCCAATAACGCCGTCAGGGATTCGTAACGGGTAAACAAGTCCTGGAAGAAGGATGGATTTTCAAACGGCCATTCCTGGTCGTCCCGGATTGTCCACCCGGAATGGGAGGCAATCACCTCCATGCCCCAGGCAAAATTGTTTTCATCGTCCGTCCGGAAATGGAGGGCGGTACCCGGGCGGGCATGTTTGCCTAACGCATCCAGCAATTCCGATTGAATGATCCGGTTCTTGGCGTGACGCTTTTTCGGCCATGGATCCGGAAACAGGATGAATACCCGCTCCAGTTGGATATGCTCCGGCAAGGCCATCATGAATTCACGGACTTCCGCCTTGATGAAGTTCAGATGGGACAACCCCCGCTTATCCCGTTTGGCGTTCGCCTTGCGAATCCGCTTGGAGACGATGTCCAGCCCAAGACAGGATTGATTCGGGTGCGCTTCGGCATAGGCGGTCAGGTAGTGGCCATGCCCGCAGCCCAATTCCAGAACCAGGTTGACGGGATCCGGATAGAGCCGGCTCAGTTCTTCGCCAATGGCGGCCACCCGGGCACCTTGCTTTTCCAGGAAAGCTGCATGGCCGGATGATTTTGGCTCGATCTCGCTCATTATGTTGCAAGCCAAAAAAGGAAGACCACCTGAAGGGCAAGAAAGAAGCTGATGATGGTCCAAAAGAAAAAGCTGGATCCGTTGAATGCCGGTTTGCGTTCCATCCGAAAACGCTGTGGCATCATGGGTGCTTCCCCAGTTGGGAGCACGTCGCGTTTGCGGAGCTTGTGGAGATCTCCTGTCAGGTCCTTTGCCTTGGGCATGGTGGTATTAGGAAGTTTATTCTTATTTAAGTAAATAAATACTTCTTCTTATTATTGCCTGTGAATATCTGAACATCTCCGTAAAGCATTGCCAATCAACCAGTCGCAACTTTGTTTTTCGGGCATAACCCCTTGATGGAACCCGCAATGGAACCCGCAATAACGTTATTCACATCTTTTCAACATGGCCTTAAGCAATCTATTCACGTCTTACCCGCACACCGGTGTTAGTAAAAAGTCGATTGAAGGGTTGACTGGTTAGACAAGTATGGCCATCCATGCATCTTTTCATCGGTAGGGAACTCGTTATGTTATTTGGGGAAATGCAGCTAATTCGTCGAATTCTGCCAACGGTGGGGTTGTTCGCGGCACTGGATGTACACGCCGTGTCACCAAGCCCGTACACACTGGTTGATGAAACACCATTTTTCGGTCTGCCCATCACCAATTCGATGGTGATGAGTTGGGCCATTTCCTTGATCATCATCCTGGCCGTGCGAGCCATGGTGGGGAAGCCCAAGCTGGTGCCCTCAGCCGGCCAGGCCGTTGTGGAAAACCTGCTCGACGGGATCCGGGGAATCATGGAACCAATCGTTGGCAAGTCTTTGATTGGTAAAGTCTTTCCGCTCCTGATAGGCTTGTTCACATTCATTCTTATCCAGAATTGGAGTGGCCTGCTTCCGGGTGTTGGCGCGTTCGGGTTCCGTGATGATCACGGACACATCGTTTACTGGATGCGTCCCGGCAATGCCGACCTGAACATGACCATCGGGCTGGCCTTGGTTTCGGCGGTCGTGGGCTGGACCTATTTTGTCCTCCGCTATGCTGGTGTGAAGGTTCTGATTTTCGATTTGTTCGGCAACAAGGCGGATCCAAAGGAAGTGCCGAAAGTGATCTACATCCTTCTCTTTCCGATCTTCTTCATGGTCGGGATTATTGAGGTTGTATCCATCCTGTTCCGCCCGGTCTCACTGTCCTTCCGTCTATTCGGTAACGTCTTCGGCGGGGAGAACCTGCTGGCCAACATGACCGAGCTGGCTTCCTGGTTCGTGCCGGTTCCCTTTTACTTTCTGGAAATCCTCATTGGCGGGGTCCAGGCACTGGTTTTTACCCTGCTGACAGCCGTTTACATCGGACTCATTTGCAACCACGGGGATGGAGAGGACCATGCCCACTAACTGAACTTTCACGCTGGGACCGGTGCCAGAGGTACCCAATCCTCACCGAGTGCCGGACAGCGCGAACCTGATTAAAACAAGAATCCTAAACATTAGATAAAATGATCGAAATCATCGCCGCAATCGAAGGAAATCTCCACCACGGTCTCCAAGGGGCCATCGGATGTGCCGCTGCCGCTATCGGTGTGGGGCTCGTTGGTGCCAAGGCTGTTGAGGCTGTTGGCCGCAACCCGGGTGCTTCCGGCAAGGTGCTTGTCCAGTCCATCATCGGTATGGCTCTGGCAGAAGCTGTTGCGTTCTACGCCCTCTTCCTGGGCCGTTAATTTGACAGGCACATCCGGCAACCCCGGGTGTGCCTTTTTCCTGTTTTAATCAACGGCATCAACCCTTTCTACACATGTTGGATACAATCACGCTATTAGCTGCCGCGACAGCCGACACCGCCCATGAAGCGGGTGGGGTGGCCGCACTGGCAGGCAAGTTTGGCATCGATGGCAAGCTGATCCTGGCACAGGCGATCAACTTCGCCGTTGTCGCATTCCTTCTCTGGCGATTCGCCTTCAAACCGGTCATGTCGACGCTGGACGAGCGCCAGCGCAAGATTGCCGAGGGCCTGCAATTCGCCGAGGAATCCAAGACCCAACTGGCCGAGACCGAAAAACGGCAGGCTGAGGTGCTTCGCGAGGCAAACGCCAAGGCGCAGGAAATCCTTCACGAGGCCCGGGACAACGCCACCCAGTTTGAGGACAAGATGAAGGCCGAAACCGCTTCCCAGATTGAGGAAATGCGCAAGCGGGCCGAGGAATCAAACGAGTTGGAACGTCAGAAAATGCTTACCGAGGTTCGTCAGGAAATCGCCCGTCTGGTCGTCATGACGTCCGGCAAGGTGCTCCAGCGCGAGCTTGGGGATGATGAGAAGGCCCGCCTCGACAAGGCCGCCGCCGAGGAAATTTCCCAATTGAACTAGACGATGGCGACCACGCAGGACAACAAATTGGCCAAGCGCCTGGCCCGCCTCGTCATTGAAGCCGGGGAGCAGGGTGTAGCCGAGCTTCGGCCAGCGCTGGAGAAAATCCTTGAGGGCAAGTCGGCCAAGGACCGCAAGGCTTTCTTGAAGGACTTTCACAAAGCGGCCGTACGCGAGGTGCAGAAAGACACAATGACTGTGGAGTCAGCCAAACCGCTCGCCCCGGAAGTGCTGGAACAGCTCGTGAAGACCTTTTCCGCTGGCCGAGACCGCAGCCTGCATGTCGTCGAGTCCAGCAATCCTGGGCTCATTGCCGGCATGAAGGTGCGCCTCGGGGACACCGTCTATGATGCCTCCCTGGCCAATAATTTGCAAAACCTCTCCTCCCGAATCCGATAACTTTCACATCACACGTTTTAAGAAATGAGCAGCATTCTCGAACAAATCGAAAAAGAGATAACCGCCTTGAAGCCGCAAGTTGGCAAGACCAACACCGGTACCATCACCGCCGTGGCTGACGGTGTGGCCAAGGTAGAAGGCCTTTCCAAGGTCATGTTCAATGAAATGGTTGAGTTCCCGCACGGGATCACCGGTATTGCCCTCAACCTGGAAGAGGACGAGGTCGGCGTGGTCTGCCTGGGTGACGCCAACCTTCTCAAGGAAGGGGACGAGGCCAAGACCACCGGTCGCCTGCTGTCCGTTCCCGTTGGCAGGGAAATGCTCGGACGCGTGGTGGACGCCATCGGCCAGCCGGTAGACGGCAAGGGCCCGATTGACGCCAAGGAAACCTATCCGATCGAGAAGATCGCTCCGGGAATTATTCCCCGCAAGTCGGTCGACCAGCCGCTGCAGACAGGTATCATGGCGATTGACTCGATGATTCCGATTGGCCGCGGCCAGCGTGAGCTGATCATTGGTGACCGTCAGACCGGCAAGACCACCATCGCGGTCGACACCATTATCAATCAGGCCAAGATCAACCGCCAAGGCCTGGCATCCGGTGACGAATCCTTCCGCCCCGTTTACTCAATCTACGTCGCTGTCGGCCAGAAGAATTCCACCATTGCCCGCACGATCAAGGCTCTCGAGAGCGCAGGCGCGCTCGAGTACACGATCGTGGTGATCGCTCCGGCTGCGGAAAATGCCGCCAATTTGTACCTGGCCCCGTTTGCCGGCACCGCCATGGGTGAGTGGTTCATGCAGAACGGCATGGACGCCCTCATCGTCTATGATGACTTGACCAAGCAGGCTGCCGCTTATCGCCAGATTTCCCTCGTGTTGAAGCGTCCGGCCGGTCGTGAAGCGTATCCGGGTGACGTATTCTACCTGCACAGCCGCTTGCTTGAGCGCTCAGCTCGCCTGAACGAGAATAATGGTAACGGCTCGCTGACAGCGCTGCCGATCATTGAAACGCAGGCAGGAGACGTATCCGCTTACATTCCGACCAATGTGATCTCCATCACCGATGGTCAGATCTTCCTGGAAACAGACTTGTTCAACCAGGGCATCCGTCCGGCTGTCAGTGTCGGCCTTTCCGTGAGCCGGGTCGGTTCCGCCGCGCAGATCAAGGCCACCAAGCAGGTTGCCGGCAAGGTCAAGCTGGAGCTGGCCGCCTATCGTGAGTTGGCCGCTTTCGCCCAGTTCGGATCCGATCTGGACGCCCGGACACGCCGCCAACTGGATCGTGGATCCCGGACGGTGGAGTTGTTCAAGCAACCCGCCTATTCACCGAAGCCGGTGGAGATTCAGGTCGCCCTGCTGTGGAGCATGCAAAACGAATTCTTTGATGATATTGATGTCGAGGACATCGTGGCCGCTGCCACTTCACTTGAAGATTACCTGAGCACCGGCAAGCAAAACTTGCTGGAACAGATCCTCAACAAGAAGAAGATCGATGACGAGGTGGAAGCTGGCCTGAAGGAAGCGGTCGCTGCCTGGAAATCCACGTTCAAGAGCGCCTGAGGACAGCGGGTCCTGATTAATCGGATTTAGAATCATGCCAAACACGCGCGACATCCGGAACCGAATCCGCGGGGTAACCAATACCCAGAAAATTACGCGGGCAATGCAGCTGGTGGCCGCTTCGAAAATGAAGAAGGCTCAGGACCGCGCCCTTGAGGGCCGCCCCTACGCCCAGCAGCTGGCCCGTATGCTGGCCTCCCTGACCGACAAGGTGGAAGACTTCTCGCATCCTTTCATTGAGGATCGTGAAGTGAGGAAGCGGGGTATCCTGCTGATTTCGACGGACCGTGGTTTGTGTGGATCCCTGAACGCGAACCTGTTCCGCGAGGTTGCCGGCATGGACAAGGCCAACACCGTTTTTGTCACAATTGGCCGCAAGGCCCGCCAGTTTATCAGCCGCACCGGCCGGGAGCTGCTGGCGGATTTCCCCATCAGCGAGCAAGCCACATTCAAGGAGCTTCGCCCGGTGGTTGAATTCATGATTGAGCAATTCAAGGAGGGATCGATTGATTCCATAGAAGTTCTCTATCCGCGATTCCGGAACACGCTGATTCAGGAACCGGCTTTGGTGCCGCTCCTGCCGTTGGCCAGCCTGACCGATTACGTGCGCAAGTTTGCCCAGGAACAAGGTGTGGAACTGGTTGAAGATTCCCGTGAACTCGTCTTTGAGCCGTCCGCGGATGTTATTTTAAACAAGTTACTGGACCGGTTTGTGAAGCGTGAAGCCTACCAGATGCTGGTGGACGCCCGCGCGTCCGAACACAGTGCCCGGATGGTGGCCATGAAGGCCGCAACCGACAACGCCAAGAAGCTCACCGATTCGCTCACCTTGCAGTATAATAAAGCCCGGCAGGCTGGTATTACCCAGGAAATCCTGGAAATCACCGCCGCCGCACAACACTCCTAATCAACATTTCAAACCGTTAAAATCCTTTCATAACCATGAGTCAGAACACAGGAAAGATCGTCCAAGTACTCGGAGCTGTCGTCGACGTGCAGTTCGATGTCAAAAACGTGCCGGCCATTTACCAGGCATTGCATGTTAACTACGAATACCAGGGAAACCCGACCACTTTGACCCTCGAGGTGCAGCAGCACTTGGGTGAAGGCCTTGTCCGTGGAGTGGCCATGTCCACCACGGAGGGCATTGTTCGCGGAATGGATGCCATTGATACCGGCAATGCCATCACCGTTCCGGTTGGCGAAGGTGTTCTCGGTCGTATTTTCAACGTCACCGGTGATGCCGTTGACGAAAAGGGTGACGTCACCTACGAGAAGCGTTACCCGATTCACCGCAACCCGCCGGAACTGGTTGACCAGTCCACCGAGGCGGAGATCCTCGTTACCGGGATCAAGGTGATCGACCTGATTTGCCCGTTCACCAAGGGCGGCAAGGTTGGCGCGTTCGGTGGTGCTGGTGTTGGCAAGACGGTTGTCATCATGGAGCTCATCAACAACATCGCCAAGTCCTACGGTGGTTACTCCGTTTTCTGTGGAGTAGGGGAGCGATCCCGTGAAGGGAATGACCTTTACCACGAAATGGCGGACGCCGGCGTTATCGATTTGGACAATATCGAGAACTCCAAGGTGGCCCTCTGTTACGGCCAGATGAATGAGCCGCCCGGTGCCCGTATGCGTGTCGGCCTGTCCGGCCTTTCCATGGCGGAGTACTTCCGTGATGAAAAGGGTCTGGATGTGCTCCTTTTCGTGGACAACATCTTCCGTTTTTCTCAAGCCGGTTCCGAAGTATCCGCCCTCTTGGGGCGTTCCCCTTCGGCGGTGGGTTATCAGCCGACGCTGGCCCAGGAAATGGGTAACCTGCAGGAGCGAATCACTTCCACCAAGAAGGGTTCCATCACCTCCTTCCAAGCTGTTTACGTCCCTGCGGACGACTTGACCGACCCGGCCCCGGCAAACACCTTTGCCCACCTTGACTCGACGATCGTTCTTGAACGCCGTATTGCCGAGCTCGGTATCTACCCGGCTGTGGATCCGCTGGCTTCCACCTCCACCGCACTCGACCCGGCCGTTGTCGGAGACGAGCACTTCAAGGTGGCCCGCGGGGTCCAGTCCGTATTGCAACGCTACAAGGATTTGCAGGACATCATCGCCATTCTCGGTATCGACGAGCTTTCCCCGGAAGACAAGCAGACCGTTTTTCGTGCCCGTAAGATCCAGAAGTTCCTTTCCCAGCCCTTCAACGTGGCGGAAGTCTTCACCGGTTTCGCCGGAAAGATTGTCCCGGTTGAGGAAACCATCAAGGGCTTCAAGATGATCCTCGACGGTGACCTTGATCACGTCGATGAAAACGATTTCGCCTACAAGGGTGGTATCGACGAAGTGATCGCCGCTCACGAAAGCAACGAGTAATCGCCATGCCAATCACCCTCAACATCGTCACCCCCGAGCGCAAGGTCCTCTCCGAAGAGGTTGAGCACGTCGTGCTCCCGACGGAGGCCGGCGGGGAAATCGATATCCTCCCCGGTCACATTCCGTTGATGACGATGATCGAACCAGGGGAGCTCCGCTACCACAATGGCGGTCAGGTTGAATCGGTGGCCATTGCCCGGGGATTTATTGAGGTCATCAGCGATACGGTCAACGTCCTCACGGAGGCCGCCATCGAGGTGGATGAAATTGATGTCTCCCAGTTGGAAGAAGCAAGGATCCGGGCGGAAAAGGCTTTGGAGGAAGCGAGGAATCAGGGAGAAGATCCCGAAATCCTCGAGCAGCTTGAGACACAAGCCCGCTTCACGGTCGTCCAGCAGATCATCAAGGGCGTCAAGGGCCACTAGACCTAATAAGTTGCCAAGTAGGTATTCGCGGTTTTTATTGACCCGTAATGTCGGGTTTTGATGAAAACATCGTCCGGGAGTATTTTGAGCTGCACGGGTTTCTGGTCAGGCAAGTGCGGAAATACCAGGTGCAATCGCGCCGCAAGGTGGCGGAAGAAGAAATCGACTTGATTGTCTACAATCCAAAATACGCACCGGGTGGCCGGGAACCGAATTTTCACCTCTTTGCCTCGGAACTGCCTTACATTCACCGGGCGGTGATTGTGGTCAAGGCTTGGCATACGATTCACAAGTTCACCCCCAATCTCCTCAAGAGCAGCTCGGAAATTTTCAAATTCCTGGAAAAGAGCGTTTCAAAGAACATTGAAGGAAGCTTCACGGATTCCGAGGAAGAAAAGGGACAGGACCTGAAACGCATCCTGGTTTTGCCCGGCCTGCCCACCAGTGATCCGTATCGGACGGAAAGCATGGATCTGCTTAGGGAAAAGGGCGTGGACGGGATCATCAGCTTCCGGTCAATGTTGATGGACATCATCCAGAAGGTGGAGGTCAACCGGTCCTACCAGAAAAGTGAATTTCTTCAGATTCTACGTGTATTGAAAAACTACGACCTTTTGAAGGATCCCCAGATGGCGTTGTTTAAGGACTAGCGACGAGGGACTGGAGACGAGGGATTTTTAATGAATTGTCATTCAACAGCAGTTATACATGAAGCAACCCGGTTGGCGGATGATGTCACCATCGGTCCGTACGCGGTCATCGAAGACGGAGTGCAAATTGGCTCCGGCACCATAATCCGGGAACACGCCATCATTCGCTCGGGAACCGTTCTGGGAAGTGGATGTGTGGTCGACGCCCATACCGTTTTGGGCGGTTTGCCACAGGACCTCTCTTTTGATCCGAAGACACCCAGCGGAGTTCGTATCGGCAAGAATGTGACCTTTCGTGAAGGGGTGACCGTCAACCGGGCTACCTTTGAAGGCCAGTTCACGGAAATCGGGGACAACTGCTTCTTTATGGCAACCAGCCATGTCGGCCACGACTGCAAGGTCGGCAACAACGTGATTCTTGCCAACGCGGTTTTACTGGCCGGGAAGGTTACCGTGGGAGACCATACTTTTATCGGGGGCTCCGCCGCCGTTCACCAGTTTTGCCGGGTCGGGGAATCCTCCATGATTGGTGGGATTGCCCGGGTGGCTCAGGATATGCCTCCATTTTGTATCATGGCGGAGCGTAATGAACTGGTCGGACTGAACTTGATCGGCTTGAAGCGGCGCGGCTTTTCGAGGGATACCATCAAGGAGCTGAAACACCTGTATCACCTCATCTATGGTGTTGACGGACGGCCCCGGGTGTTGGCGGAAGCGGCGCTCAAGGACGGGGTGGCAAAGTCCCCGGAAGGAAAACAGTTTCTGGAATTCATGGCGGCCGAGAGCAGCAAGCAGGTCATGCGACCGCGCGGGGGAAGGGAAGGATGACAGCCCCTGGCCCCATTGCCTTGACGTGCGGCGACCCAGCTGGCGTCGGCCCGGAAGTTATCAGCAGGTGGCTCTCGGAAAATCCCAACTGGGCCAGCCGGGTTCATGCAATTGGTCCCCCGGACTGGTTGGCATCCTTGTCTTGTGAAGGTACTGCTTGCGAATGTGCCCGCGACCCGCTTAGTCCGGGCAAACCGACCGCCAACGGGGCCCGGGTCTCGTGGGAAGCCTTGAATTTGGCCGCCAAGGGTTGCGAAGAGGGCAGATTTTCGGCCGTCGTCACGGGCCCTGTCAGCAAGGAGCAGTTGCAATCAATCGGGTTTCCATTTCCCGGGCAGACGGAGTTTTTCGCCGATGCGTGGGGAGGAACTCCCTCCATGGCTTTCGCCGGGAAAGAATTGAAGGTCGTATTGGCAACATGGCATGAGCCATTGAGTGACATTCCGGGCCGGTTTTACCGGGATCACACCTTGCTTGAGCGGGCCATCCTGCACACGGCCGAGTGGGCCGAGCTGGAAGGCGTAATGGAACCGCGTATCGCCGTCTGTGGCTTGAATCCACATGCTGGGGAGGGTGGCTTGATGGGGTCCGAAGAGAAAAATATCCTCAATCCAAAACTGGAAATCCTGCGCAAGATTTATCCTGGCCTGACCAATTGCCTCCCGGCAGACACGGTTTTTCACCGGCAACGCGAGGGAGAATTTGACTACGTGGTGGCACTTTATCACGACCAGGCGCTCATTCCGGTCAAGACGCTCGAGTTCCATCATGCCGTGAATATCACCCTTGGATTGAAACACATTCGCACCAGCCCGGATCATGGAACCGCTTTTTCCATCGCCGGCAAAGGGCTTGCCCAAACTGGCAGCCTGGCGAATGCGGTTCAACTCGCCTACCGCTACGCTGAATTGAGAAGCAGGGTTGAAAGTTGACCGAATCAATCTACCGTAGGCCTTCCATGGATAAATCGACTACCAGTGTTCCGGAAGGTGTTCGCCTTGTAGATGACCGATTGATCAAGGTCACCGAGGCGGCCGTATTGAAGCTGTCCAAACTGCGTGACCGTGAAGAAGGCTGCCCGTTCCTGCGGGTGCGGGTCACCGGTGGCGGTTGTAGTGGATTGTCCTACAAGTTGAAGTTTGTCGAGGCGACCAAGACCGGTGACCTGATGATCCCGGGCGAGGTTCCGATCCTCGTGGATACGAAAAGCGCGCTCTATTTGAAGGGCATGACGATGGATTATTCGGACAAGCTGGTTGCCGGAGGCTTCAAATTCAACAACCCGAACGCCAAGGCCAGTTGCTCGTGCGGGGAAAGCTTCGCCATCTAGGCAGAACCGGACCGCTTGGCCTCCATGGCTTCCTCAATCAGGCTGACTCTCTCCTTGTCGCGGAAATTCATCCACCTGCGCTTCAGGTTCCCGGAAAGCCGATAGCTCAGGGTCGGCCACGGACCCGACCGCAGGTCCTTCACCGAGGACTTTTCTGGTGAAAATCCCGGTAGCCGTTTTGATTTGGCCAACCAATTAACCAGATTGTCCCATGGAGATAGAACCCATTCACTCCAGTAATCCAAGACTGGCTCCGGCTCGATGGGAAGGTGCAGACCCCGGCTGGCTTGTGCGAATTGATAAACAAATTCCAATGCGGCGGCTCTGATCACATCGGCATCCGGGCCTTGGAAGGCAGCCTTTAAAAGAAGCTCCACTCCCGGAAGAAATAGTTCCTGAAAACCGTCTTCCTCCAAGGTTATCAGCGACGGGGTTCCCCTCCCGGGAAAGACTGAGTATTCACTCTGCTCTTCCGGTAGTAGCGATATGTGTGTTTTCGCATTGTCTGGAGGAACTATCTCCGGCAATCGCCCCCAGAATGGCCTGACTGATTCCACGAGTTGGCTCAGGGAGGCGGCTGCTCTCCCTGTAAAGGAGACGGCTTCGAGGGTGTTTTCCAATGATTGAATCAACAATAGCAAGGTTGGCCCAATCAGTTGGAAACCCATGGCATGTGCCCGGAATTGCTCATCGTCCAGGTCTCTGGCGGACTGGTCATCCAAATCCTTCAACATGATCCCATAGGCAAGACGACCTGCCAAATCCTTTGTCTCCCCAAAGGGCAGATCATGCGCCTGACGCTTGTCCGTTACCAAATGCAAATAAGGGCTCTTTAGCCAGGTCTGCTCCCCGATATGCACGGCTACCGCCTCGCCATTCGTGGCATGCATCAAAGTGCGCTCATATCCGTTCTTCTCTTTCAAGGCCTGGGTAAATGCCTCCGTGAATGGGCCGACATTTCGCACGAGGATCTCTTTTCCTTGCACCATGGCCTCGTGGTATAGGTCAAGTGCCCACAGGTTCGGATAGGACAGCTCCATCCAGACTTCCAATTCCGTACTTAGAAGAATGTCCCGGTCCCGGATCCATTCCGGATTTTGTGTGCAGCACGCGTCAATCTTGTCCCGTATGCTGCTGCCGTAGTGATCCCGGTCGACTTTGAGCCGGCGCTCCGCAAACTGGCTGAACTTGTTTGGATGGCGGGCCTCCAGATACTTTCCCACGAGGTGAAATATACCCTCAGGTTGGATCAGGCGAAAGTGAATGATATCGCATATGGACAATTCAAGGCACTTGGCAGCCTTGATTTGAGGAAGCTCCAGTAGATCTTTACTGGATTGAATAGCCTTTGATCCACTCATATGCAGTGTTCAATAAACCGTCAATCGGGAATGGGGTCAAGTCCCTATAAAAAGCAATAAAAGAATCTACGCCTTGTTGCGGTGGATCTGGTCCGCATTAGGGATATCCTTGCCACAATCTCAAAAGCGGGACACTAATCAACGAGTCATGAAAGTCTCCGTTGTCGTTCCTTGTTACAATGAAGTGGCCACCATCCGCAGGATTCTGGATCGAGTGAAGGCGTCATCGGTGGACTTGCATGAGGTGGTCGTGGTGGATGATTGCTCAACTGATGGAACCCGTGAGGTGTTGCAGCAAATGGAGGGCGACCCGGTTTTAAACATCAAATACCATGATGTTAACCAGGGAAAGGGAGCCGCCCTGCGAACGGGATTCCAGGGAGTGAGCGGGGATGTCATTATTATTCAGGATGCCGACCTTGAGTATGATCCGGCCGAGTACCCGGTCCTGTTGGAACCGATCGAATCCGGGAATGCGGATGTTGTCTACGGATCCCGCTTCATGGGAGGGCGCCCGCACCGCGTGGTCTATTTTTGGCACATGGTGGGCAACCGGCTCCTGACATTGGCCAGCAACATGATGACCAATATCAACCTCACGGACATGGAAACCTGTTTCAAGGTGTTCAAGCGGGAGATTCTGGAGCAGATCACCGTGGAGGAGGATCGCTTTGGGTTCGAACCGGAGGTAACCGCCAAGGTTTCCCGGCTGGATTGCCGTATTTATGAAGTCGGCATTTCCTACTATGGGCGAACCTACGCCGAAGGGAAAAAGATTGGCTGGCGGGATGGGGTTCGCGCGATCATTGCCATCTTGAAATTCAACCTGTTCAAGCGTTCCTGAGCAACTTAACGAGGATTTGGAACAAGGACTGTCCATGATCGGAGTCGGGCCATTTGAATCCAGCATCCTTGTTTTCTATTTTCTGCTGATTCTTGGGATCGGCTGGTACAAGGGCCGAAACGAGACCTCGGTCGATGACTACATGGTGGGCAACCGCCAGATCCCATGGTGGGCTGTGCTTGGGTCGCTGGTGGCCACCGAGATCAGCGCCGCCACCTATCTGGCCGTCCCCGGAGTGGGCTTTTCCGAGAACATGACCTACCTGCAGTTTGGCATCGGCAGCTTTCTGGCCCGTATTTTCGTCGCGACCGCCTTTATTGGGGTATTCTACAAGGCCCGATGTCTGAGTATCTACGAATATTTGCAAAAGCGATTCGGTGGCGGGACCCAACACACCGCTTCCATCTATTTCCTCGTTACGCGGATACTGGCCTCGGGTGTGCGCCTCATGATCGCCGTTACCGGTTTTTCCGTCATTTTGGGAATACCCTTTGGCTGGAGCCTTCTGCTCTTCGGATGCATCACGCTCGGATATACTTTTATCGGGGGCATCCGTTCGGTCATCTGGACCGACTGCGTTCAGGCCATCGTGTTCCTCGCAGCCGGGATCATGGGAACACTCTGGTTGGTTGGTGAAACAGGGTTAATCCATTTGATTGATGTGGCTGGCCAGGCCGGACGTTTTGAATGGATCCGCCCAGTTCCTGATGGCGTCGGCTTGGTCGGTTGGCTCAACGACCCCCAATGGCTGGTCACAGCCATCCTGTTCGGCTTTGCCAGCACCGTGGCGGCCCTCGGAACCGACCAAGACATGGCTCAACGCCTTCTTTCCAGCAAAACCGCCAACATGGCCAAGCGGAGCCTCATCATCAGTGGCTTTATCGCCATCCCCGTGGCGGCGTTGTTTCTATTCCTTGGAACCGCCCTCTATGCCCACTTTCAAATCTCCCCGGATCCGGAATTCCCGACCCGGCTTGTGGACGGCTTGCCAGTGCCTGACGGGGACAAGGCGTTTTCGCACTTCATGACCACCGACATTCCCCCATGGCTGAGGGGACTCCTGCTTGCCGGTGTCCTCGCTGCGGCCATGTCCAGCCTGGATTCGGCCATGGCCGCGCTCAGCTCCTCCATGGTGCGGGACATTCTACAACCAGTGATGCCCAAAAACTGGAGCGCCAGCACATGGCTTTGGATCAGTCGTGGTTTCACCGTTATTTTCGCCCTGCTCTTGATGGGGATGGCCTGGCTGCTGCGGGACGGGGGCAAGTTCCTCTGGCTGGCCTTCAAGATAACGAGCCTGACTTATGGCAGCCTGCTGGGGGTCTTCCTCCTTGGCCGGTTCACCCGGCGTGGATCGGATGACGGGAACATTTGGGCCATGATTTCCGGGACACTTTTTTCCGGGGCCGGACTGGCCTTGATCGAAGCGGGGCTTCTACCCCTTGCGTGGACGTGGCTGCTGGTTGCCGGAACCCTCTCCACCATGGCCATCGGGGCGCTGTTTGTCCAATCTTCCACGGATTCACCCCTCAGGTGATTACCGGACCCAAATTCCGGTAATTTCCTAATAGAATTTAAATGGAATCTATGCTACGCTCCAGTGCAGGATAGGAAAAAGTCAGGATGAATCCGTTTAAAAACCGGCAGCAACATAACGCGGAAGAAGCTTCGCAGCAATCGTTGTTCAAGGATTATTATCCGATGGTATTGTCCATCGTCGATGAGCTGCAACCGCTTTTGCAACTCAATGTGGATCAACGCGAGGTTCTCGCCATGGCCAGCATGATGCTCGGCCAGCTCACCCAGAGAGGGGAGCGCGTCGGCCGGCGCGAGCTGAGGAAGTCGATTGAGCAGTACATCGTGGAGACATTCGCACTCGAGAAGGATCGCAAGATGCTTCTTGATGGAGACGATGCCACTTCATTTGAGGCGGATCGCATGACCGGCAGCCGGATTCTGGTCGTGGACGACAGCGCCATGGCCCGCCGGCAAATACAGTTTTTTCTAAAGAAGGATGGCTACGAGGTGTATGAGGCCAAATCGGGAGAGGAAGCCCTCTGGCTGGTGGATGAAGTGGATCCGGAGCTGATCCTGATGGATGTCTCGATGGATGGCATGGACGGTCTGGAAACCTGCCGGCGAATGAAAGAAAATCCCGACAACAGCACGTTGCCAGTCATATTTTTATCAGCCAAGGGCGAGCGGGAAGAGATTGTTTCCGGATTCAAGTCGGGAGCGATTGACTACATTGTGAAGCCGTTTCACCCGGCGGAAAGCCTGACCCGTATCCGCACCCATCTGCGGGTCAAGAAATTGGCTGAATTGCGGGAAAAGAACATCCTCGAATTGAAGCACCTGAACAAGACCAAGGATCGGGTTCTTCGGATCGCCTCCCATGACTTGAGAAACCCCGTGGCGGCCATCGCCGGGTTGGCGGAATTCCTGAAGGATGACTGTGACAACCTTTCGGAAGGCCAAAAAGAGATCGTCGATTGTATTGAGGAGGCGGGAAAGAGTGTGGTTATCCTGCTTAATGAGCTCTTGGACATTTCCGCGATCGACAGTGGTCATGTTGAGCTGAACAAGGAAGACCTGAGACTTTGTGAACTGGTGCGCAATCTTGTTCCACTGTTCCGCGGAGAAGCAGAGCGGAAAAACCTGCTCTTGAGCTTCGATTGCCGGCAGGAGATGCCCTCAACATCGGTGGATCGCCAGCAGATCCGCCGGGTCATTGACAACCTTTTGAGCAATGCGCTCAAGTTTACCCCGTCCGGTGGAAAGATTTCCGTATCGGTCCATCCACACCAGCAAGGCGTTTGCTTGCAAGTGGATGACACGGGTCCCGGAATTCCTGAAGAGGAGGCGGATCGCTTGTTTATTGAATTTGGAACCACCTCAAACGTGCCAACGGGTGGGGAAAAGAGCACGGGCCTGGGGCTGTCCATTTGCCAGCGGATTGTTAACGCCCACAACGGAACCATCAGCTATGAGAATTTACCTGAAGGAGGCGCTCGCTTCAGCGTGATCCTGCCGTTTTCGGCAGAATAGAAGATCCTATCCTGGTCTTCATCCTATCCTAAAAAAGCGGAAGGTCGTCTCCCTTCCGTTTTTTATTTGATGGATTGGAATACCTGCCGGACCGCCGCTTCATAGGGCAAGTTATTCCCCGTCTTTTGGCGATGCCGATGCTGAACATGCCGGGCGGCCCGGTCGATTAGCTTGAAGTTGCTGGGTTTAACATGCGTCATCAGGTTGCTTTCAAACAATCCCAATCGCCCCATGACCAAGGTGCTTTGTGCATTCAGGCAGCATTTTAGAAAGAGCTGTTTCAGGAGCAGGGGCAAACCCTCCAGTTCAAGTGATTGGCAGTGACCGGCAAATTCCAGACGCACATCCTTTCCATGAACCAGGTATGGCAATTGGGATTGTCCCTGAATCCGTTCACGCCTCCAATCAGGAGTCTGGACGGATATGTCGTAACCGATGAGGGTTTTCAGGGATGCCTTATCCTGGAAGTTGGGCCATTCGAGGGTACGCGGCGAACGCCTCAACAACCCCTTCCATGCGGCGGCGGAATCTGGATATTGCGGAAGGGATAAATAGCACCAGCTGGAGAGTTCCTTCTTGCGGTCACGGTTCTCGAAGGGCGCCAGGGAAAAGGTGGGGGAGCGCTCCGTGGTGTCCGTCAGCACCGTCATTCCGTAAAAGTCGGTTTGATACAAGACGCAGTTTCCATCGCTGTAAACGGTCGATTCCGCTTCAACGAAAGGGACCATGCAGGTATAGTCCCTCCTGATGATCAGGTTCCTGAAACCATGCACCAGATCCAAGGCGGATTCATGGCCCAATGCCTCCGAGAGGGCCGCTCCAGTTACCAGCATCTGAACGGTGGTCGCCTGTAGCCGCGTGCTTCCCGCCAGCGCCATGGGACCAATATCGAGAAACAGGCAATGCACGTCTGGTGAGTCCAATACGCGCGCGGACCGGTCTGCCAGTTTCCGGAGCAAATCCGGTGGATTACAAAACAGGAACCACGGCTTTCTAGTCGCGACCACTGCTGCTTCCATGCAGGCCCCGATTACCCATGGGGTTTCACCGCCTTCTGTGATGGCCACCAGGAGGTCGTTGGCTGAGTATTCGAGCTCGCGCAGCTGTCGCTGTCCGTATTCGGGAAAGTCCTCAAACGATTCTATGGAGCGGATCAGGGCGGCATCCCCGCCGGCCATCAGGGAAATGATTTGGTTTTCCTGACCCGGTCCAAGCCATGCCTCCCGGGCGAATGTTTCCAATGACAGGGCCAGCCGACCGGTTGCCCCGCATCCAGCCAGAAAAATGCGCCCACCGGCTGACAGGGTATCACGGATCGACTCAACCAGCTCCGGCAGCTGTCTCAGGGATCCGTTCAGCCGGTCCATGGCCGCTTGGTCAACCCGTTGAAACATTTCCAGCGCCCGGCAGGGATCGGACTGGGCCAATTCCGCCAGCCCGGTTGTTTCCGGATGCGGTTGCTCGGTAACCAGCTCTCCCAGGCGAAACTGGTGGCAAACCTTGAGAAATGAATCAACGTCCATTGCCCTGATGATCGTGTGGGAATCTCCTTGGGTCGAGCAATTACCTCAATTTGTGGGCCTAATCAAGTTGACCTGCCGGCTCAACTGTCGACCGTGAAGGGGAATGATCCTGATAACCACAGCCCTCATGATTGAAGCCAATCCGATTCGGAATGCGCTGGGATTGAGGGCGGTTGCAAACCAGCCTGTTCCGGTTTTTCAAAGCGAAACGTTCCTTCTGGTGGTGACTGGAACCGGAGCACAAAAGGCGGCTGCCCTGACCGGGTGGGCACTGGGTCGGTTTCCAGCTATCCAAGCGGCGATCAATATCGGATTTGCCGGTGCTCCGGAGGCTGTGTCCGGCTTGCATCAGTGGCATCGAGTCAACGCTGTGCGGGATGCCTCCACCGGCCGGTTGCACATTCCGGACATATTGGACAAACACCCATTTGCCGAGGCTGCGTTGCTGACCGTGGGGCAACCTGTTTCGGAGGATACTGGAATGGATGGCCTGGTGGACATGGAGGGGAGCGGGTTCTTTGAAGCGGCCCGGTCTTGCTTGTCTCCTGATCGGATCCTTCTCCTCAAGTGGGTGTCCGACCATTTGGATCCTGAAGTGGACCGCCAGTCCACAATGGAAGCCTTCACCAAGGCGATTGAGGAAATTCTCCCCTTTTTGAAGGAGCAGGCAATCGGGACCAGGCAGCTGGTGAAAGACCGGCCGGAACTACTGGATATCGTGCTCCAGCGCTTGCGGCTGACGCAGACGCAAACACAGTTCATGGAAAAATGGATTTGTGGATACCTTGCCCGGAAGGGGGATCCTGAGAGAATCCTGAGCGTGTTGCCGGATCAGGCACCGGCAAGGAAGTTGGATAACACACGACTGTACGAGGTCTTGAAAGATGTTCTCAAAGGCTAAGGCATTTTCCCACATTTACGTGGA
>Ga0066377_10000108_pt1 | contig 18534 bp, 19 predicted proteins | sample Knorr_S23_td_Sur_FD_70946 | JGI IMG/M metagenome (GOLD analysis project Ga0066377, IMG submission 70946) | Marine microbial communities from Southern Atlantic Ocean transect - Knorr_S23_td_SurfaceB_ad_5m_LV_B | ecosystem: Environmental > Aquatic > Marine > Oceanic | place: Southern Atlantic...
TCCTACACTTACAATTCCAATAAGTTGAATATAAAGTTGGTCTAATGGAGATCTGTCAATTCCCATTGCTTCTAAATCAGCAAATAGTGCAACTGCAATTGTTGCCCATGTTCCAGCAAACAAATGAACAGGAACTGCACTTACAACATCATCAATTTTAATTTTCTCAAGCAAAATTATTCCAAGACCAGATACAATTCCTCCAATTGCTCCAATTATAATTGCTTGTGTTGGTTCAACATACGCACACGATGCAGTAATTGAAACTAAGCCTGCTATTGGACCTGTAATCATAAACATAGGCTCAGGTTTTTTCATTACATAAATACCCATGATGCTTGATAAGATTAAACCAGCTGATGCTGCTAAAAACGTGTTAATTAAAATTAATGGAATTCTAAGATCCATTGCACCATTTGCACCACCATTAAATCCAAACCAACCAAACCATAAAATGATTGCACCAAGTGCTGCAAGTGGAGTATTGCTTCCTTGAAAAGTTTTTTTACCTTCTCTAAATCTTCCAGTTCTATTTCCAATAATTAATAAAATAGCAAGCGCAACCCAACCCCCAACTGAGTGGACAACACTTGATCCTGCAAAATCTATAAACCCAAGTTTTCCCAACCATCCAAATTTAATATTTGGATTGCTAAAATTTATTGCCCAAACCCAATGACCTACTATTGGATAAATTATTCCTGAAGTAACAAATGTAATAACAACATATGAAAAAAATTTTAATCTTTCTGCAACCGCACCTGATACAATAGTTGCGGCTGTTGCAACAAACATGGCTTGGAATACAAAAAAGGATTGGTATCCAGCAACCTTAGTAGTGAAGAAAAAAAACTTTGACCCAACCAATCCGTTGATACTTGCACCGTACATTAATGCAAAACCAAAGGCCCAAAAGGTTGCAACTGCTATACCAAAGTCGGCTACGTTTTTTAGTGCAACGTTAATACTTGATTTTGCTCTTGATAAACCAGACTCTAAACATAAAAAGCCTGCTTGCATTAAAAACACAAGTATTGCACAAATTAGTAACCAAAATGTATCTAGGTTTGCTTGAAGAATTGCTTCTAATCTAAATTCTAAAGATTTTACTGCGCCTTTGTTTGTAAGCTCTAATTGTTCTATTGTTGACTGTAGCTTTAAAACTAAAGCCTGTAATTCAGCTACAGTCATAATAATAAATTAGTCTAATAATTTGACGGCTTCGCCAGGATCAGTTACAATTTTATCAACGCTTACAACTTTGATAACTTCAAAGCCTGTTCCAAGAATTGCTTTTTCATAATCTTCATCTGATAAATTCGATTTATCTTTAAAAGCTGAAACAGCAACACCTTCAGGCCAAGATACTTTAATTTCAGCATCTGGACTTGCTTTTTGTAAAGCTTCTGTAACCATTTTTTGGCACTTTATGCACATCATTCCATTTACTTGCGCTATTTGAGTTTGGGCTGCAAATAAATTTGTGGAAAATAAACTAAGTATAAATGTAATTAATATTTTTTTCATAGTTAAATTAAAACTATACATATAAAGTATCAAAGCAAAGGCATTACTGCTCAGTTTGGGTCTGGATTAAACCATAAGAAAGCGATACACAACTCGTCGTTAAATAGCTTTTATTTTAAATCTAATTATTTGTTTTGCCATTTATAGCTAAAATGGTTGTATCGTCTTTAATAATAACAACCTTTATCCTAGGTGGTTTCGGCAGATGCCACCTGGGATTTTTAGTCAAAACCAAGTCAAAATTCCTCGTTAGACCCTTATGGTCCCCTTCTGGTAAATCTTTTTCTATATCCAGTAATTGCAAAAAGTGTTATGCTTCCTTGTTAATAAAGCGATACATAACTCGTCGTAAATATTTCAAGGCTATACGAAAGTGGGATCGGTCGTCTTTAAATTAATTTTTAAAGGAGGCTTTATGAAGTTTGGTTATTTTTGTAACACCACAAATTGGAATAAAAAACCATACACACAAATTTTAGATGAAGCTAGAGAAATTACAGAATTTTGTGATCAAAATAATTGGGATTCTATTTGGTACACCGAACATCACTTTAATCATGAAGGAATGGAGTCTTGCACTAATCCTTTGATGATGTGCGCTGATGCAGCTGCTAGAACAAAAAAAATAAGATTAGGCCAGGCTTGTAATGTAATTACATTTCATAATCCAATTAGACTTGCTGAAGATATTGCTATGCTTGATCAAATGTCTAAAGGAAGAGTTGAAGTTGGAATTGGAAGAGGAGTTTATGGCAGAGAAGCTGTCAATATGAATAAAGAGGCTGATCTTAAAGATCAGGCCAAAAACTTTAGATTATTTTCTGAAAGTTTAGAAATTATGAAAAAAGCATGGACTGAAGAATTTTTTTCATACAAAGGAGAATTCTATACATATCCCTCCCCAAATTTTATCTGGCAACACGATATGAGTCCCCCTAAAGAAAACGTTGTTGATTTAAAAACTAATGAATTAAAAAAAATATCTGTTTTACCTAAACCATATCAAAAACCATTTCCTCCAATCTCTCAAGTAGTAGATGGAGAAAGATCTATTCAATGGGCGGCTGAAAATGGTCTCAATACAATTATGTGGATCCCAACTGTTAAAGCTTTAAGAAAAAGATTTGAAATATACAAAGATGCAAAATCTAAAGCTGAAAATAGAGAGGTTCCTTTAGGAGAAGGAATTAGTTTAGTAAGAGATATGTTTGTAGCAGAGACTATGGAAGAAGCGAAAAAAATGGCTGGTGAACATATTGTAAATTATATGAGATGGGTTTGTCATTGGCGAGGCCTCGGAAACCATATGGATCCAGGAGAAGAATTGCCTGAAACAAAAAATAAATTAGATCTGTTAAATTATGAATTTTTACACGGAAGAAACTTGCTATTTGGAACACCTGATTATGTTGTAAGTAAAATAAAAGAACTTCAGAAAGAATTAAATCTTCAAAATTTACAAGTCTGGTCTAATTTCCCAGGAATAAAACATGAAGATTGTATGAGAAGCATAAAATTATTTACTGAAGAAGTTATGCCAAAAATAAATACTGTTGATTTAAATATACAAAGAGCAAGTTAATGGATCTTAAATTAAGAAAATTTGCAAAATTTGTAGACAAAACTTTTATTGAAGGTGGTAAAGTAGCAAAAGAACCTGTTCTTTTAGTTTCTGTTGCAGCTGTAATCCAAAATCCTTGGGCTGGAAGAGGTTTTGTGGAAGATATTAAACCAGAAATTTTAGAGTTAGCTCCAAAACTAGGAGACATACTGGTTCCAGAATTAATTAAAGAAATTGGATCAGGAGATAAGATTTTAGCTTATGGAAAGGCTGCAATGGTCGGTTTAAATGGAGAGATTGAACATGCTTCTGCATTTATTCATACTCTAAGGTTTGGAAACAAATTTAGAGATGCAGTTGGTGGAACTGCTTATTTAAGTTTTACTAACACCAGAGGTCCTGCAGGATCAAAAATATCTGTTCCAATGATGCATAAAACTGATGCGGGTCTTCGTCCTTATTATCTAACACACGAATTTACAATTCATGATGCACCTAATGAAGACGAAATTGTTGTAGCAATTGGAGGAGCTCCAACTGGTAGAGCTCATGCAAGAACTGGAGATCGTTATCAAGATATGAAGGAGATGGGCATTAAACAATAATAATGATCCATGCAACAGATTCTAAAAATACGTATTATTTAATTAATCAAAAAAAAGGAATTCCCATCGTTTTAATTCATGGTGTAGGACTAAACCTTACAATTTGGGAGCCTCAATTAGATGCATTTAATAATACTGTGATTGCCTATGATATTTTAGGTCATGGTAATACCTCTTTGGATAAATCGAATATAAATTTTGACGACTTTTCAAATCAATTATTAAACTTAATAGATAATTTAAATTTAAAAAAAATTCATTTGGTTGGATTTTCAATAGGATCATTAATTGCAAGAAACTTTGCATGTAAATTTAATGAAAGGCTTCAAAGTTTAACTTTACTTTGTACTATATTTAAAAGAAGCAAAGAAGAACAACAAGTTATAAACGATAGATTTGAATTAGCAAAAAAGAGTAATGGATTTTCTAGAGAAACATTAAAAAGATGGTTTACTGATGATTATATGAAAAAAAATCCTGAAGTGTGCAAAAAGATTTTGTCTATATTATCCAAAAATAATATTGAAAATTTTCTTAAAATTTATTCTTTATTTGTAAATCATAAGGATGATGAGGATTTTCAAAAAATAACAACAAAAACCTTAGTCTTAACAGGAGAAGAAGATCCGGGATCTACTCCAGCAATGTCAAAAAACTTAAGCAAAGTAATTAAAAATTCAAAATGTGTAATTGCTAAAGGAAAACATCTCTGTGGCATTGAACATTCTGATGAGGTAAATAAAGCAATAAAAGATCATATTGAAAATGTCTGAATTAAAAAAATATAAAATGTTTATAGATGGAGAATGGGTAGATTCTGATACTAAAAAAACATTTGAAACACTTAATCCAGAAAATAATAAGCCTTGGGCGGTTGTTCCAGAGGCAAGTGCTAATGATGTTGATCGAGCTGTAACAGCTGCACAAAAAGCATTTGAAGGTGAATGGCCAAAATTGCTTCCAAGGGAAAGAGCAAAATTTTTAAGAGCCATTGGAAATAAACTTAGAGAAAACGCAGAACTTTTAGGAAAAGTAGAAACTATTGATACAGGAAAACTTTATCGAGAAACGCATAAACAAGCAAACTATATTGCAGAGTATTACGATTATTATGCCGGATTAGCTGATAAAGTTGAAGGAAGCGTTCTTCCAATTGATAAACCAAATATTCAAGCAATAACAACTAGAATTCCAATTGGAGTAATTGCTGCAATTGTACCATGGAATTCACAAATGTTTTTAACAGCAACAAAACTTGCACCAGCACTTGCAATGGGAAATACGGTAGTCATTAAATGTTCTGAACTTGCTCCGGCAACCATGTTTGAATTTGCAAAACTAGTTGAAGAAACAGGAATTCCAAAAGGAGTAGTAAATGTAATAACGGGTTTTGGTGATCCTTGTGGCAAAGCCTTAACTTCTCATAAACTAGTTGAAAAAATTGCATTCACTGGTGGACCTGAAACAGCAAGGCATATAATTAGAAATTCTGCAGAAAATTTATCAGAAGTAAGTTTAGAACTTGGAGGAAAAAGTCCTGTTGCTGTGTTTAACGATGCTCATCAAGAAAATGCAATAAATGGGATTACAGCTGGAATTTTTGGTGCAACCGGTCAAAGCTGTATCGCAGGATCAAGATTATATTTACAAAAAGAAATTTATAATGAATTTTTAGATAAACTGGCTGCAAGAGCAGAAAAAATAAAAATTGGAGCACCCATGGATCCTGAAACAGAAATGGGTCCATTAAGTAATTTTAAACAATTAGAAGTAATTGAAAAAAATATTAAACTAACTTTAGAGCAAGGAGGAAAATTAAAGTGTGGAGGCAAAAGACATACTTTTTCAAATGAAGGTTATTACTTTCCTCCTACAATTATAGAGTGTGATAATCACAACCTTCCAGCTGCAGAAAATGAATTATTTGGACCTGTTTTATCGGTCATGAAATTTGATACGGAAAAAGAAGTAATTGAAAAAATGAATGATAATGAATTTGGATTATCTTCTGGAGTTTATACAAGTGATCTTGCAAGAGGACTTAGGGTTTCAAATGCTGTAAGAGCTGGAATTACATTTGTAAACACATATAGATTAATTTCTCCTTCGGCTCCATTTGGAGGAATTAAAGATAGCGGATATGGAAAAGAAGCAGGAATAGAGTCGATCAAAGATTACACAAGAGTAAAAACAATTTGGTACTATACATCGGATGAACCTACTCTTGATCCCTTTGCAATTCGTTAAATTTCCCAATAATTAAAACACTTATTTACTTAAATTACTTATTGAAAAAAAAGTTCAATCCTATTTAATTTGTTTTTTATAAATTGTTAACAATTAGAGGAAAAATATGAAAAAATTAACTATAGCTGCTTTTATATCTTTGATGACTCTATCATCAAACGTATTAGCAGATATTAAAATGGGGATCATATTAGGATTTACAGGTCCTATTGAATCTCTAACTCCTGCAATGGCCAATTCAGCAGAACTAGCTTTTAAAGAAGCTTCTGACTCTGGCTCTTTGTTAGGTGGACAAAAAATTTCAGTTGAAAGAGCAGACTCAACTTGTGTTGACTCGGCTGCTGCTACAACTGCAGCAGAAGGTTTAGTATCAGGTGGTGTTGTTGCTATCATGGGTGCTGACTGTTCTGGTGTAACAGGTGCTATTGCAACTAATGTTGCAGTACCAAATGGAGTTGTAATGATTTCACCATCAGCTACTTCTCCAGGATTAACTGATTTAAATGACAATGGTTATTTCTTTAGAACTGCTCCTTCTGATGCAAGAGGTGGTCAAGTTTTAGCAGACATCACTAAAGACAGAAAAGTAAAAAGCCTTGCTGTAACTCACACAAATAATGATTATGGAAAAGGTTTAGCTGATGTTTATGTTGCTGCAGTTAAAGCGCACGGCATTAGTGTAACAGCTGTAACAGCTCACGAAGAAGGAAAAGCAGATTATGGTGCTGAAGTTGCAACATTAGCTGCTGCAGGTGGAGATGCATTAGCAGTATTAGGTTATCTAGATCAAGCAGGTGGAAGTATTATCCAAGGTTCTTTAGATTCAGGAGCTTTTGATCAGTTTGTATTATCTGATGGTATGATCGGAGATAGTTTGACTGATAGATTTGGTAAAGATTTAAATAAATCTTTTGGTTCTCTTCCAGGATCAACTGGAAAAGGTGCAGGAAAATTTGCTGATGTAGCAAGTGCTGCTGGAATAGATTCTTCTGGTCCTTACACAGGTGAGTCTTATGATGCAGCTGCGTTAATCGTTCTTGCTATGCAAGCGGGTGGTAATTCTGACAGAGCAACTGTTCAAAAAAATGTAATGTCAGTTGCAAATGAACCAGGAACTAAAATTTATCCTGGTGAATTAGGAAAAGCTCTAGATTTATTAGCTAAAGGTAAAGCAATAAATTATGAAGGAGCAACTGGTGTGGAATTTACTGATGTTGGAGAAGCTTTTGGTTCTTTCTTAGAAAAAGAAATCAAAGGTGGTAAATTTAAAACTAAAAAACAAAGATAATTTTTAAAAATTAAACCCCGGCAAATTAAATTTGTCGGGGTTTTTTTTATTTAAAAAATATATTTATCAGATAGGTAAATAATTAATCCCAAAGCAATTCCAATTAAAATATAATACATTATTGTTTAATTATTTTTTCAGGTATAATTCCTTGTGGTCTGTAACGCATTATAACGAGAAGAGCTATACCGATTATTAAAAATCTAAAATAAGGTGCACTTTCAATTAGATGAGCTTTTACTGCATTTGTTTCTGGTAAATGTGTGGTAAATAAATTAATTAAAAACAATGCAATTGGAGCAGCTTCTACCCATAAAAACCAGACTACAAATCCACCTAATATTGCTCCAAAATTATTACCAGTTCCTCCAACAATGACCATTACCCAAATAACGAATGTATAACGCATTGGACTATAACTTCCTGGGGTAAATAATCCATCGTTTGTAACCATCATTGCTCCGGCTAAACCAACGATTGCTGAACCTAAAATAAAAATTAATAAATGTTCTTTAACAATATTTTTTCCCATTGCACTTGCAGCTTCTTCATTATCTCTAATGGCTCTCATTTTTCTGCCCCAAGGAGAATAAAGTGCTTTTTGAGTTAGTATTAACAAAATAATGACAACGGTTAAAAATAAGCCAGTAAAACAAAGCTTAACATAAATGGATGAGGCATTGATGACCATCTGTTTTAAAACTTCTTGTTTTTCTGAAATAGAACTTATTGCACTAAGTGTTCCTGAATTAATTTTTTCAACTAAATTGATAAACCAAGGAGAAGTTTGAAGATCAATTTCATATGGTGCAGGCCTTTTTAAACCAATAACATTTTTTACACCTCTTGCTAACCACTCCTCATGTTTAATAATTGAAACAACAATTTCTGCTATTAATAAAGTTGCAATTGCAAGATAATCAGCTCTTAATCCCAAAGCAATTTTTCCAACTATAAATGCTAAACCTGCTGCAAAAAAAGCACCCACGATCCATGAAAATAATACAGGCAATCCCATTCCACCTAAAAAACCAGTTTTAGCTGGATCAACAGACTCTATTGCTTCAATGCCTGGTGCAGCTGTTACCCTTATTAATATTATACCTGTAACAATAATTGCTGCTATTCCGTAATTTTTAAATTTATGTTTTCCAAAGTGTTTTAAAACAAAGCGAATTGAAAAAATCATTAAAATTATGACCCATAAACAAAGGATTAAATTCAGACCTCCAACTTTCCATGCTTCTTTGACTGGATCAACAGAAACAAGTACAACTGCTAAACCTCCTAAGGCAGTATAACCCATTATTCCAAAATTTATTAAACCTGCATATCCCCATTGAATATTTGCTCCAATTGTCATTACAGCAGAAATTAAACAAAAATTTAAAATTGTAAGAGCAATTGACCATGATTGAAAAATTCCAACCAGTAAAATCAATACTGCCATTATAGAATAAGCAACTATGACGTTTGCATAATTTCTCATAAAGTTTTTCCTTTAAATATTCCTGAAGGTCTAATCAATAATACAATTACTAATATTGAGAAAGAAACTGCAAACTTATAATCTGTTGAAAGTAATTGTAATAGAGAGTCTGGTGCAAGTGTTTCTGGAACTAAATAAGTTATAAATTTTTTATAAGCATAAGTTAAAAATATTTCTGCAAAAGCTATGACGTATCCACCTAAAAAGGCACCGAAAGGATTACCTATTCCACCAACAATTGCTGCTGCAAATATTGGAAGCATATTATTAAAGTAAACAAAAGGCCTATAACTTTTATCTAACCCGTAAAGAATTCCTCCAATCGTTGCGAGTATTCCTGCTATAACCCAAGTAATCATCACTACTCTTTTTGGATCAATTCCTGACAAAAGCGCTAAATCTTCATTATCAGAATAAGCTCTCATACTTGTTCCTGTTTTAGTTTTATTTAAAAACCAAAACATGATTGAAACTACTATCAAAGTTATAACAATTGTGATGGCTTGAGTTGATTTTAAAGTAATTCCTTCACTTAAGCCCGTCATTTCCTTAAACTCTGTAGCTTTTAAAATAAATTTTTCACCATCTAAAAACCTTCTATCAGTTGGTCCAATGATTATTCTAATAATTGCTTGTGTTACAAACATCACACCTACACTTACCATTGCAAACTGAACAGGAGGGCTTTTTTTAATTCTATAATAACTAAAAACAAATTTATCGATCAGTAACATGTAAAAAATCATCATGAATATTGCAAAAGGAATAGTTAAAAGTGCAGTTGGCAAGATACCAAAACTAACACCTTTTGATTGCAAATAATAAGTAAGAAGTACTGCAAACATTGTTCCAAATGACATCATGTCTCCTGTTGCAAAATTTGCAAAACGTAACACCGCATAAATTAATGTTACAAATATTGCTCCTAAGGCTAATTGGGAACCATATGTAAGAGCTGGAATAATTGTGAAATTTAATAAAACTATTATTGCATTTAAAAAATCCATTTAAGCTCCTAAGAAAGATCTTCTAACCTCTGGATCGTTTAGCAGTTCTTTCCCCGATCCTTCAAATTTATTTTGTCCAGTGACTAAAACATAACCTCTATCAGAAATACTAAGAGCTTGTTTTGCATTTTGTTCAACCATAATGATTGCAACATTTGTTTCTTTAACTTTTACAATATGTTCAAATAATTCGTCCATGACAATTGGGGATACCCCTGCGGTTGGCTCGTCTAACATTAATACTGAAGGTTCGCTCATTAACGCTCTACCTAATGCTACTTGCTGTCTTTGTCCTCCAGATAATTCTCCAACTATTTGGCTATTTTTTTCTCTTAGAATTGGAAATAAATTATAAATATTTTCTATCATCTGAAATAAATTATCATCTCTTAAAAACCCACCAATTTCTAAATTTTCCCTTACTGTTAATTCTGCAAAAACATTTCTTGTTTGTGGAACAAAAGAAATTCCTCCCTTAACTCTATCTTGAGGAGTTGCACTTGAAATATCTTTACCATCTAAAACAACATTGCCTGATTTAAGCTTTAATAAACCTAACATCGCCTTCATTGCAGTTGACTTGCCTGCACCGTTAGGTCCTAGAATTGCAACTATCTCACCTCGATTAGCATTGATTGAGCAAGAACTTATAATATCAGGGCCATCGCCATAGCCAGCTGTCATTTTATTTCCTTCAAAGAACGCCATTAGTTTTTTGCTCCAGTGATATTTGATCTACCTAAATAACTTTCAATTACTTTTTCATTTCTTTTAACTTCTTCGGAAGTTCCTTCAAAAAGAACAGATCCTTCTGCCATTACAATTACTGGGTCACACATTCTACTTATAAAGTCCATATCATGCTCAATCATACAAAAAGTATAATTCTTTTCTTTATTTAATCTTAAAATCGCAGTTCCAAGATCTTTTAATAGAGTTCTATTTACGCCCGCCCCTACTTCATCCAATAAAACTAATTTAGAATCAACCATCATGGTTCTTCCTAGTTCCAATAATTTTTTTTGACCTCCTGATAAATTTCCTGCTCTTTCGTTAGCTAAATGTTTTAAATTTAAAAATTCAACTACTTCATAGGCTTTAGATCTAACCTGCTCTTCTTCTTTATTGACTAATTTAGGTTTAAAAAGAGCATTAATTAAATTTTCCCCTGATTGGTTAGGAGGAACCATCATTAAATTTTCTAAAACAGTCATATTTGAAAATTCATGTGCTATTTGGAAAGTTCTTAAAAGTCCTTTAGAAAAAAGCTCGTAAGAAGGAATATCAGTTATATTTTCATCTTTAAAAATTACCTCTCCTTTAGATGATTTTAAATTTCCAGCAATAAGATTGAATAAAGTGGTTTTCCCTGATCCATTGGGTCCAATGATTCCAGTAATAGATCCTTCTTTAATTTTTAAAGAACAGTTTGAAACGGCAGCTAATCCTCCAAAATATTTTGATAGATTATTAACTTCTAGAATATAACTATTTGACATAAAATTATTTTCTTTTTAGACGTTTCAAAACACTGTTTGCAGTATGATTTAAAGATTTGAAAAAACCTGATTTTCTAAGTTCATTAACAGCTTGCTCGTTTAAACCTTTTGGAGTTTGAGAATTTTTTACTAAAATTTTTAAATCTTTTTTAGAATTAATTTTTGCATCTTCAGAAAGTGCAACAAATAAAGATGTTATATACTTTTGAGCATCAGCTTTATTTATTCCTTTTTGACCTAACCAAGACGATAAGGTTTGCAATAATTCATAGAATGGTGCCATCATTGAAGATGTAGACCAAAAATTTAATGATAAATTTTCATTTTTAATTTCAACAGTAGTTCCTAAATGATCAAAAAACTTTTTAACTTGTGTGTTTGGTGGAAATATTGGAACTGGACCTTTTCTAATTGAAATTGGAGGTAAAGGAATAGCTCTTACTATTTTCTTACTAACTTTTATATATTTTTTTAAATCAGCCATCTTAATTGTAGAAATAAAACTGATTATTGTCTGGTCTTTTTTAAATTTTAGTTTTTTTAATATTTGATGCCCTACTTCAGGAGTAACAGATAAAAATACCCAGCTAGAATTATCAATAATGTCTTGATTTTCTTTATAAATTTTAATTTTTTTACTTTTTTTACTTAGTGAAGATGAAATATTTTTACTTCTTTGAGATATATTTATTTTAGCTACTTTAAGACTAGAGCCTAAAATGCCGTTGATAACTGATTTTGCTATATGTCCTGTGCCGATAAATCCGATTTTCATGATAAATTTTTCTTCATTATTATCATTAAAATCAATTAATTAATTAAAAAAAGAGCCTCTTATTCTAAGTAATTCCCTGCTCAATTTTTTATTTTCTTTAAAAGGTCTTCTTCCGTGAAGCCAAAAATAGTTGTTAGCTACTATTGAATTGCCAACTGGCAAAGGAATTATAATTTTATTTTTACTTCCTTCTAAACAATCTGAAAGTTTTTGTAAAAATAATCCTTGTTCCATATTTTTTGGTTCAGGAAATTGATCTATATAAGAAATTTGAGCTCTGTTGTTTAAATCCTCACTAAATACCGGGTGTTCAACTTTATAATTTACATTTTTGCTTTTAGGAGATCCCCATATAAAATTTTGTTTGCCAATAGGATCATTATATAAATTATCTAAATGTTCCCAGTCATCCAAATGTAATAAAGCAGTTTCTCCACCTTCTACAAATTGTTCTTCCATTTTAAGCATTAATAACCAATCTGTTTTCTCATTTACATAAGTGCCGTCTGTATGAAGATCCATATTTGTATAAGCTTTTCTCAAATAGCTGTCACTGTTATCCTCATGTTTTACATGAAATCTTGCATAATATTTTCCTGCCATTGAATCGTGATTTGGATTTCCAATCAAATGAGTAATAGCTGTTGATAGTTTAACTAGAAAATTCTGATCAACTTTTTCAGATATTTTTTTGGGTCCAATGATAAAGCATCCTGTATCTCTATCTCTTAAAATTGAATTTAGAAAATCTCCTAATTTATTTGAAGATGTTTCGTTTAAACTGTTAGCAATGGTAAATCTTGTAAAAGGTTTGTATTCAAGTGAAGTAATATCAAATTTTTTAAATGGAAATATCAATCTTTCAATTACTTCATCAAGAATTTGAATATTGATAATTCTATTTGATTGTTCGTGTTCAGTTATTTCAAAACCATCTATATTGATAAGATTTTTATCCATAATTTTTTTTGAAATTATTGTTTTTTACATTCACCAATAGAATTGGGTCCACACTTTTCACCGTTAGTCCAAGTTGCGCCGGTAAGATTAGCTCCCTCAAAGTTTGCATTTATTATATTTGCAGAATTAAAATTTGCTTCCATTAAATTTGAGTTTTTAAAGTTAGCTTCTATCAAGGTTGCTCCCATAAAATCTACTCTTGTTAGGTTTGCACCGGTAAAATCTGTCTTTTCAAAATTAGCACCCATCAATATAGACTCATATAAATTTGCTCTTATAAAAGTAGACTCGGGAAAAGTTCCAAAACCTAAATTAGAATTCATCATGATGCTTTTATCAAAATTTACTTGAATAAAACTTGCAAAAGATAAGTTGGAGTTTGGTAAATAGCTTCCCTGAAGATCTTGTCCATCTGAAAATCTACACTTTGTATAATCGACTCCATCGGTTAATGGATCATCGCATGCTGCATTCACATTCGATGTAAATAGTATAAAAAATAATAAAAAAATTAGTCTTTTCATCCTAAATAGCTATTTATTAATGTCATAATGATAGCAGAAAAAACAGTTGGATAAACCAAATTTCTTTTAGATAAAAAATAAATTAATATTGAAATAGCAATAACTACTATTCTAATTATGTAGTTGGCATCAGCTAGATCTCCTGAAGGAAAAATTAACATTCTTGAAATCAAGGCTGCTAAAGTTGAGTATGCTAAACAATTAAACCAACGATAAATTTTTGAGTTTTCATCTATTTTTTCTGATGTAAATACTCCTAAAAATCTTGAAGAATAAGTTGCAAGTGAAGTAACTAAAATTGCAAAAAAAATATTAGCTGACATTTTTTTCTCCTACTAAAAAAGCTATTGTACCTGCAATTACCCCACCAAATAAAATACTCCATTCTGGAGATAAAAAATAAAAAACAGGTCCTAGAACTGCGCCTAGCGTTATTGCAATAGTTACACTTTTTTCTTTCATTACACCAATCATGGCACAAGTAAAATAGATGGGATTAACTATTGCTAAACCAATCATCATATCTTTATTTAAATGATCTGCTGCAAAATAACCAAGAACTGTTGAAAAAATTGCAATCAACCAAGTTGCAGTTCCAATTCCAATCCAAAAATCAATTCGATTTTCTTTTTCAATGTTAGAATAATTATTTTTTAAAATTAGCCATGAAGAAACTGCTACAAAATGACATGATAAATAATATTTCCATCTTGGTTGATTTTTATTCATCACTAAAGGCATCATCGAAACTGTCATTGGATATAATCTTGCATTTACAAGCCAAACCGCTAAAAAAATATTTAACAACGATGCCCCAATAAACATAGACTCGGCCATTACCAACGAACCTGGTAAAGCATAAGTTAAAAGAGTAGAAAAAATACTTTCCTGAATTGTAAATCCTAAATTTTTAAGTAGAGCACCAACTGCAACAAAACTAGCACCTAATGCTATCGCAGGGCTATCAATTCTTCTTGCAGCCAATAATCCTTTAAGAAAAAGTTTTTGATCAATCATTAACCGCCAAGGAAAAGACGTCCGACTTCTGGATTATTTAGAAGTTCATCTCCTTTTCCAGCGATTGCTGTTTGACCTGAGACTAATACATAACCAATGTCAGAAAATTCTAAACCTTTTTTAGCATTTTGTTCAACAAGGATTATGGTTTTGTTTTCATTTTTTTGTAAATCATTTAAAATCTCAAAAACCATATCAATATATTTTGGCTCTAAACCAATGGAAGGTTCATCCACTAATAAAATTTCAGGCTCCATAATTAAAGCTCTTGAAATTTCTAAAAGTCTCCTCTCTCCTCCCGATAAAACTTTTGCTTTTTGATATCTTCTTTCTGCTAATCTTGTATATTTTTTCAAAACTCTTTCGGCTGCTTCCATTGATTGTTCTTTGTTATCTTTGATATAACCACCCATAAATAAATTTTCTTCAACCGTCATATCGGGAAAAACTGAATTATCTTGTAATATATAAGCAACGCCTGCTGTCTTTAGTTTTTCGGCAGGTGATAATTTAGTTACATTTTTTTCATTAATAATAATGTCGCCATCATAAATATTTGTAAAACCATAAATTGAATGTAACACGGTTGATTTGCCAGCACCATTAGGTCCAATTAAACAAAGAGATTGACCCTTATCTATTGTTAAATCAAACTCATGAAGAATTTCCATTTTGCCATAACCTGCATTTAGTTTTTTAATTTCAAGATATTTAGAGTTGTTTGAAAGTTTTAGTAAATCTTGTTCTGATAATTTATCTTTAATTTGTGTAGATTGTTCAACTACATCATCTACAGAAATTACAGTGTCTGCTTTACCTTCTCCATATCCTCTAATTTTTTTATTATCTACCATTATTGTGCTCCAAGATAAGCATCTATTACTCTTTTATCATTCTTAATCTCATCTGGAGTTCCTTCTGCCAAAAGTTTTCCATGAGCCATACAAAATACTTTTTGCGCTAAGTTCATCACTACTCGCATATTGTGCTCTATAACAAATAAGGTAATTTTGTATTGATCGTTAATTTTGATCAATCTATCGATAATTCCATTGATTAATGTTGGGTTAATTCCAGCAGTTGGCTCATCCAACATAAGCATTTTAGGCTCATTCATTAATGCCATTGCTAATTCTAGTAGTTTTTGTTGACCAAACGAGAGCTCTCCTGCTCTTAAATTTCTTTTTTCATATAAACCTACAAACGATAATATTTGCTCTGCTTGTTCGTTTAATTCATTCGGAATTTGATCAAACATTCTTGAAAAGCTATTTTCTACTTTTTTGCTGATCTTCATGTTCATCATACAAGACATTTGTCCGTATATTTTTGTTTGCTGAAAAGTTCTAATCAATCCCATAGTAGCAATTTCGTGAACAAGTTTTTGAGATAATTCATTTCCTTGAAATTTAATTGATCCTTTATCTATCGGATGTGTTCCAACAATTGAGTTAAATAATGTTGTTTTTCCTGATCCATTGGGTCCAATTAATGAAACAATTTTTCCTTCTTCAATATCTAATGAAATATCTTCATTGGCTCTAACCCCGCCAAAAAATTTTGAAACATTTCTAACTTCTAAAATATTAGTCATTTGTTTTAATTGTTACTTGAGCCAATCTTGCTTTTCGATCTACCACTTCACCAAATAATTCTGGTTTAATTCTTCTGAGCCATCCCATAATCCCCTCTGGAAAGAAAACAACAATAATGACAATTAAAAAACCTAATGCAACTCGTTGCCAGCCAAGGAAATATGTCCAGAAAAATTCTTTAAATACTTGAAATATAATTGCACCAATTATAGGTCCCCACAAAGTTCCTTTGCCTCCAAGAATTGCCATTAATACCATGTAAACTCCAACGGTTGCTCCTGCAAAAGCAACTTCGGTTGGCTCAATATAACCATTTATATTTCCATAAATTGCACCCGCTATTCCCATAAAGAAAGCTGAAACTACCCAGCCAGTTACTTTATATCTCATTGTTGGAATTCCCATCGCTTCTGCTTTATCTTCATTATCTCTAATTGCTGTTAGAATTAATCCAAACCTTGTTGAAAATAACCAACGTAAAAAGAAATAAGTACAAAAGAATAATATGAAAGTTAAAGTGTAAAAGAAATTGACGCTTCCTCCTAGAACATCTATTTCTTGTCCATCTACTTTCGGCCATACTGGAACTGTCATTCCTTGCCCGCCGCCCCATATTTTCATGCTTGTTGCAAACTCACCTGCTGCAATTCCGATACCTAAAGTGCATATTGCAAAGTAATGTCCTCTTAAACCGAGTATCAATGAACCTAACGCGCCTGCTATAGCTGCAGGAATTAACCCTGCTAAAATCATCCCAATCGGAAGAGCTGTAAAATATTGTTCTACAGTATGAACAAATGTTTTAACTCCACCCGCTGCCGTCCATTCTGCTAGAGGAAAAGAGTATGCTATTTGTGTTGAGGCGCAAATATACATTCCAAGTCCAAAGAACATAATATTTCCAAAAGTGTTATATCCCATTTTTCCTCCTTGGATATTCCAAGTAGAAGCATAAACCATAAACAACCAAAGCTCTGAAATTTGGATACGATAACTAGGAAATAAGAATGGAGCAAAAACCCCTAGGAGTAATAAAAAAGTTATTCCACTTAATTCTTTTTTATCAAATCCCATATTATTTTAAATATTCTCTTTTCTTTGCAAGTCTTTTGCTTCGATAAACTAAAATTACAACAAGAAGTAAAAATACTATCCCAATTCTAAACTCGGTTCCAATTAAGTAAGATGAAAACTCTTCAACTGCACCTAATCCAAGTCCTGATGCCAAAACACCTGGGATATTTCCAATTCCTGCAACAATTACAATCATAAATGATCTAACTGTGTAAGGTAATCCAATATAAGGATGCAATGTATAAGTCATTGCAACAAGTGAGCCTGCTAACCCACATATTGCTGCATTTAATGCGTATGTGTATGCATAAACTTTTTCAGTATCCACTCCTAAAATTCTTGCCGCTCTTGCATTTTGTGCCGTTGCTCTTATTGCTCTTCCCATCTTTGAAACTTTCATAAAGTAGATGATTGATAAAGCTCCAATAATACAAACCACAAAAGAAAATAGTTTAATTAATGCAATTGTTATATTGCCATTAAATAAAAATACAGTTCCAAACCCAGATAATGCTGTTTCTACTTGCGATCCAAAAATCATATTCATGATTTGTTGAATCATAATGCTTATTCCAAAAGTGGCGAGAATTGAGATAAACATATCTTTATCGACAACTCTAAAAATAATAAGGCGATAAATAAGGTAACCTAAAATAAATAGCACAAAAAATGAAACCGGCATTCCAAGAACAGGATGAATTCCTGCCTTAAATACTGCAAATGTAATGTAGCCACCTAAAATTACAAATTCACCTTGTGCTACATTAATTATATTCATCACTCCCCACACTAAAGCCATGCCATATGCGGCAAGTGCAAAAATTGCACCTACCATGATGCCATCAAGCAAAGCTTGAAGATTTAAAAAAGGAGCCTGTAATAAAATCATATAAAACTAAAAATCTGCCCTTAATAAATTAATTAAGGGCAGATGATTTAAATTAAATTGTTAACGTTCAGACCACTTAGGCGTAGGATAAATTAATTTAGCCTCAGCCCATTTTGTAGGTGCTACTACGTTGTTTTTTCCATCTTGAACTTGGAATAACACCATAGGTTTGCTTGTGTTCTGACCTTGTGGATTAAATTTAACTGGTCCATAAAAAGTCATCATATCTGTTGCAGATATTGCGTCTCTAACTTTTTCTTTATCTGTTGTCCCAGCTCTTTCAAAAGCATCTTTCCATACTAACAATGCAGCTGAAGATTCAGCAGCTTGATATGGTGGATCGTATCCATAAATACTTTCAAACAGTTTTGCATAATCTTTTCCAGATCCAAAATGATCATCAGAATAAGCTAAAGATTTATGCCATTGCGCAGCACATAAAACATAGTCACCGCCACCACCAAGGTTTTTGTTGAT
>Ga0066377_10000109_pt1 | contig 18479 bp, 11 predicted proteins | sample Knorr_S23_td_Sur_FD_70946 | JGI IMG/M metagenome (GOLD analysis project Ga0066377, IMG submission 70946) | Marine microbial communities from Southern Atlantic Ocean transect - Knorr_S23_td_SurfaceB_ad_5m_LV_B | ecosystem: Environmental > Aquatic > Marine > Oceanic | place: Southern Atlantic...
TGAAGTGCTGGGTCCCGGATCCCTTTCCAGTGAGCGACTAAACGGATATTTTGAGGGCGAAAATGGGGACAAGCCGCTCACATTGGTCCTTTTGGATGCGGAGAACTTCTCCGAGGAAGAGGTCGACAGCCTGGTCCAACTCGGCGATGAGAAAGGGGGATCCGACAGCCCGCTGAGAATGGTCTTCTGTCTAAGCCAGTCAGTTGAGGACTTGTACGATAACGAGATTATCGATGAGGAACTTTACTTGTATCTCGGGGCGAATGAGCTGCATGTGCCGGGGTTGTCCACGATGCCCGAAGATATGCTGGAAATCGCCAAGGCGGAAATTCTTGAGCAATCCAAGGATGCGGTTTTCGACATGAAATTGCGGACGCTCCTGCTTTCGCACCAGTGGGAAGAGAACTTTGTCGAGTTGAGGTCGGTCATTATTCGTGCCGCCAGTCTGGCTCAACCACTTGCGCCAACCGTACGCCATTTTGAAGCAGCAATGGATCCAAACCAGTCCGATGCCTTGGCGTTGAACGATGTCCGTTCAACCTTTGAGCGTTTCCTGTTACAGGAAAAGCAGCGCTACGAGGAGGCTTTGTCCATGTTGAAGGGAACCAACAACTAAGGGGGATTTGCGATGTCCAAACCGATCATTCTAATCGACGATGAGGAAAAGTTTGCCAGGATGCTGCACGAGCTGTTGCAGGGCAACGGCTATGAGGCTGATTACTGCCTCAATCCGGAAGAGGCGCTGGTGCGTCTCAAGGAGGAAAACTACCAGCTTGCCATCACTGACTACAAAATGCCCCAGATGGATGGGGCTCAGTTCCTGAAGGAGGCGCGGGTGGTCAATCCGGATTTGCCGGTCATCATGATTTCCGGGTTAATGAATATGCCGGAGCTGATTAAGGTGGCTAACATCGGGGTGACCCTGGTTTTAGAGAAGCCATTCAATATTGAGGATCTGCTGGAGAATATTGCCCGCTTCGTAAAGCCGTCAGCAAGCGAGCAGGCCACGGCGGAAGCAATGGACATGGAAGCTTCCGAGATCAGTTTCCAGCAGGAAAAGGTCACGGTGACGTATCCTTCACCAGCGTCAGCGCTCTCTGATGCCAGTAACGAGAACAAGCGCTTCCTGGAAACACTCTGGAATGGCGCCAACGCATTTCGCCATCTGCCTTTCTACACGCACCATGGGGCGGAAATACGACAGGTGGCCATGGAAGTGATGAATTGGACCGGCCATGGAAAGGGGTCGGATGTGGTTCGCATCGAGTTTGCCGAAACGAATGCGGAGATCACCCGCGACTGGGTGATGGAGACCGAAGGCTTCCCGGGGGCGCTTCTGGTTGATTTGCGCAATACGGAGTGGGATGAGGCGGCCATGAAGAAGCTGGCCGACTGGGTCGATTTCATTGAAACCTGTGGAAAGGATTTATCCATGAGCCGAATCATGTACGTCCTCCCCATGGGGATTCCCTTCGACCCCAAGCAATCGGGAATCAAGGAAAAGTATCTCGAACTCTTCTCAGCGGAATATCCGGTATTGTTATCGCTTCGGGACAGGTTGTTGGACACGGCCAGTTACCTGAATCGCCTCCTCGGAAAAAAAGCAAAGGAAGCAGTCGGCAGCGATGGCTTGGCCCAACTCCTGCACCATCCATGGCCCGGTGGATACGTCGAACTGCAGGAGAAGACCGGGAAGTTGGTCCGCCTTGCCGGGGAAATGGACGATATTTCCACGGACGAGCTAACGAAAGTCTTGCATGAGGATGTCTTCAATGAGGCACCGTCGGCTGTTTGTTTGGGTGTCGAAACCTATTTAAAAAGGCGCCAGCGGGAGTATATTTTGCTCCACCGGAAACAGGGGGAGGATTTAAAGGACACCGTCTTGCGGTTGGGTATCGACTCAGACACGGTTTCTGTCGATGATGTGCTCGAAGATGAGAAGCTGGCCTTTCCCAGCGTGCTTCAGGAATCATAAAAGGAGACCGTATGGAACGAAAAACGAGCAGCTTGATGATTAAGTCGAATCGCGTCCTCGGGACGCGTTTGGTGGAAGCAGGATTGGTTACCATCGAGGACATGGACAAGGCCAATGAATCATTCATCGAACTAGCTCGTGCCAAGGATCTGAGACGGGCCAGCCTCCTCCGGATCATGATTTACGACAACCAGACACTGAAGGAAGAGAGCCTGCTGGATTATCAACTGGAAGAATGCCCGGTCGGGGCCGTCATGCTGGAGAACTACAAGATCGATGAGGATTTGCATAATGATATCCCTCTCGAACTGATGCGGGCATCCTGGACTGTGCCGATCGACCATGTGGGCGGGCGTTGGTTCTTGGCCACGGCTTATTACTTGAGTGACAGTGTCAGGACTTTCTGGGAGGAGCGGCTCGACGGCCGGATAACCTGGTATGTCAGTTCGCTGGCACAAATGGAACAAGTTTTCGAGTCCCTCATGGAGAACGAAAAGGCGCGTGCGGCAGAAGCGGCCAAGTCCGAAGAGAGCGATAACCAGGAGACGGAGGCTTAAGATGGCAATTCCCAGAGTACTACGATCCGTGTTGCATGAACTGGTGGTGGACAAGTTCCTCGACCAGGAAGCCGTTGCAGAAATCACCAGTGGAGAAGAGGATATTTCAGGTGATGAACTGGAAGCGGTGTTGATGGAGAAATACGGTGTCAGCGCCTTCAGCATACTGCTGGCGAAAGCCTCAGCCTTTAATATTGAGCCGTTCAACGCGAAGAAATACGAAGTCAACGAGCGCACCTTTGAGCGCCTCGACAAGGATTTTTGTAGTCAAAATTCCGTTCTGCCGATCGGTACCTTTGGCACGCACGTGGTTGTGGTCATTTGTGATCCCTTCAATACGGCTCTGCTGGACACGATTCAGGAAAAACAGAAATTCCCGGTTTATCCGATGCTCGGACTCAAGAGCGATCTGGAGCCGTTCCTGAAAAAGGAAGAGGAGGTTCTTCGTCCTGAGGGATTCGGGGATGTGATGGAGTCCCTGAATATCGACTATGACCAGGACGGGGAAGAGAGTGAGCTGAGCGAGGAGGACTTGGAGAACGACAACAGTCCGATTGTCCAGTTGGCTTCCCGCATCATTGAGGACGCCTATTTCTCCGGGGGATCGGACATCCATATTGAGCCATTTGAAAACGAGTCACGGGTCCGCGTGCGTATTGACGGTGTTTGCCAGGAAAAATTGCGGATTCCACCAAAGGCATGTGCCACGTTGATGGCCCGATTGAAGATCATGGCCAACCTGGATATTGCGGAAAAGCGCCTGCCCCAGGATGGTCGTATTATCTACAAGCAGTTTAATCGCAAGGGCATTGACGTCGACCTTCGTGTCTCCACGGCTCCTTTGAATCACGGCGAGGGGGCGGTCATGCGATTGCTGGACAAGCAAAAGTCGACCTTGCCGCTTCCGGCTCTCGGTTTCAGCGAAGACAATCTTGAGATGTATCGCGGGCTGATCACGCGTCCGTACGGCATGATCCTGCATTGCGGGCCCACGGGTTCGGGTAAGTCCATGACTCTGTATAGTGCGTTGAACGAGATCAACGAACCGTCCAAATGTATCCGTACAGCGGAGGATCCGATTGAATATACACTCAATGGCCTCTTGCAGATGCAGATGCACCGCCAGATCGGGCTGACTTTCGCCAGTGCGCTCCGTGCCTTCCTCCGGCAGGATCCGGATATCATTCTCGTTGGGGAAATCCGTGACCAGGAAACCGCCCAGATTGCCGTCGAGGCCGCCCTCACAGGTCACATGCTTTTCAGCACGTTGCACACCAACGATGCGCCCAGCACCATTTCCCGTCTCACGGAAATGGGCATTGAGCCATTTATGATTTCCGCCTCACTTGTTTGTGTGTGTGCGCAGCGACTGTTGCGACGGGTTTGCAAGACTTGCCGGCTCTCGGTTGAGGCCGAAGGCCGTGAAGAAGCGATCCTGCAAAGAGCCATTGATTGGAGCGGGACTATTTCCCATGCCAAGGATGGCGGATGTCCTGCCTGTGGTGGTGTTGGCTACAAGGGGCGGGTCGGTATTCACGAATTGATGCCCACCAGCGAGGAATTGATCCGGGGTATCAACAGCGAATACGATACCGCCAAGATCAAGCGCATCGCCGTCCGCAATAGCATGCGGACACTCCACCAAGACAGCATGCTCAAGGTGAGGGAAGGCATCACCACCATTGAGGAAGCCATCGCCGGTGTACCTCCGGACATGGAAGATATTGCCAAGATCAAGGCGGCTGAGACTTTGGAAGAAGCTCTTCTTGATTAATAGCGATTGGTTGGAAAAGAGTGGCGACGATCACGGAGATCCTAAGTGCGGTTAAGCCCGAATCCGTTACCGGGCTCGCTTCCTTGGAAATTGAAAGTGTGGCTTGTCATCCAGATGGAGTGAAAGGGCCCAACTGCCTGTTTTTTTGTATCAATGAGTACCTCGAATACAATAAATGGCAAACGTGGCGGTCCCACTTGGAAGCCCTTCCTGAATTGCCTTTGGCCGGTGTCGTCACGCCTGAGAAAATAGAAGGCTTGTCTGTTCTCCAGTTGATTACGCCCCATCCGCGCAGGGCGCTCGGGGACGTTGCACGATTGATGTCGGGCTATCCTGATCTGCATCTCCCCGTTTACGGAGTTACCGGGACCAATGGCAAGACCACGACAACCCGGCTTCTTGCTCATTTGCTGACGGAAACCGGCATGGCTTGCGGTTCCATCGGGACACTGGGCATCGAACTGAAGAATGCCTTTTCAGATCCGGGCACTTACACGACCCCATTGGCCCCCTCCCTGTATGACGACTTGTCCCGCATGCGCCGGTCCGGTGCAAAAGCGGTTGCCATGGAGGTCTCCTCCCACGGGTTGGCGCTGGACCGGGTAGAAGGGATTGCTTTTGACGGGGCGATCCTGACCAACGTGGAGCGGGACCATCTGGATTTCCATGGAACGCTGGAGGCCTACGCCGAGGCCAAGAAGAAGCTGTTTGCCCGTGTCAGGAAATCAGGATTGTGCGTCCTCAACAGGAATTCACCGCATTGGGAGGAATTTGCCAGTGCGGCATCGGCAAAGGTTATCACCTACGGAGGAGTCGGATCCGAAGCAGATGTGGAACTTCTGACGAGTGAACTTTATCCCTCCTCATCGCGTTTCGTTCTCCGGATGGATGGCAAGGACTACGACTTTGTTACGCATCTGGTTGGTGGTTTCCAGATCGAAAACGCCATGGCAGCGATCACGCTCTTGTGGGGAAAAGGGCAGGCGCCCGAAGATATTGCCGAGGCACTCCGTACTTTCCCTTCGGTATGTGGCCGGATGGAGCGCTTTTCCCTGCCGAATGGTGCCACCGCTATCGTTGATTACGCCCACAATCCGGATGGATTGAAATGTGTTCTGGAGAACAGCCGTGATCTCTGCCAAGGGCGGCTGCATGTTGTTTTTGGATGCGGGGGTGACCGGGACAAGGGGAAGCGGCCGATCATGGGAGAGCTTGCTTCCACTTTGGCGGATGTGGTTTGGGTGACATCCGACAACCCGAGAACGGAGGATCCCGCCAGCATTATTGCCGACATCCGGGATGGTTGCGACAGCACGGCAGGAGGGCTTCACACCGAACCGGATAGGAGGACTGCCATTGTACGGGCCTGTGAGGGGGCGGCCCCGAATGACGTGATCGTGGTTGCCGGAAAAGGCCACGAGGATTACCAGCTTCTTGGATTTACCAAGCACCCCTTCTCCGATCAGGGTGTGTTGATGGAACTTGGAGCGACCCAATCCCTGTCCTGATCGTTTCTCCGCTTGCTGAAATCAATTCACCGGCAGGTGGTCATCCTCGACGCGCAGTTGATTGAGTCGGGCTCGGTCCGAACACCAGGATTCACCATCCCAGAACTCAATACCTTCCAATCCACGGGACTTGTACCGGCTCTTGCTTCCATAGGTTGTTCCGAGATAGGCAAATGGCAGAGAGCGCTCGCGGGCCCAGTTTAGGAAATCAACCAGATAGCCGTGCCCGGGGGCGGCAGCCTGGCTCCCGCCGTTCTTGTAAAAGACATACCAGTAATGCGCTCCCCATGCGCCGTGTACAAGAAGGGCGAATGCGCTTAGGTCGGGACCCTGCCACCATGTCAGGACATCCCGCAAAAAGGGCTTTTCAAGAATGTAGGTGAAGCGGTTCCGGGCAAGGGAAGCTTCCCCGAAGCGCGGTTCCATCCAGCGGTAAGCGAGATCCGTCACTTGATCACCAAGCTTGTTCAGGAACTCCTCTTTCGGGAGCAGTTCCCTGCGCAAGGCAAAAGCCTTCCACCTGCGGTGATCGTATCGGCGGCTTTTTCGCATGGAAAAGAGCGGCATGTCCACCCGCAGGCTACGAGACATGTAAAACAGGTCCCGGGGGTCCTCTGTATCCCCGGAATAGGGGAGATATCCCCCTCCGTAAATCTCATTCAAGTCAGATTCTGACGACATTTCCGCCCAATGGGCTTCCCCGGTGAGGAACTTTCCATATAAATTGGGGCCTTTCCCTATGAATTTCCTTGATGGCATGCTTTATGCAATGCTTTAGACCCCTAATATTTGACCGCAATAGAAACTTTTTCTGTTTGGACCCTTGCATTTTCTCGCCGGAACCGCAAAAAAGCAGGAAAACATCGGTTTATCTATGGAATTGAGCCTTCTTTTCCACAGATTTGCTGTGTTTTTTTCAATAACTCGAAAACAATAGTTTATGCCTGAATTTAAAAAGACTCCACTTGGCTGGCCAGAGCCACAAGGACTATGGGATCCGTCCCGGGAGAAAGACTCCTGCGGGGTGGGCTTTATCGCCCATATGAAGGGAAAACGATCCCACGATATTATTCAGAAGACGCTGACGATGAATCAGCACATGATTCACCGCGGTGCCAGCGGGTCAGATCCCGACACCGGAGATGGTGCCGGCATCTTCATCCAGACACCTGACAAATTTCTCCGCAAAGTCATGGCTGAGCGTGGCATCGATTTGCCGGAAGAAGGCCAATATGGGGCAGGAGTGGTTTTCCTATCACCGAATCCGAGTGAGCGTGAGGCCACCATGCAGATTTTCGAGCACATCATCCGGGAAGAAGGTCAGCGCTTTATCGGCTGGCGGACGATTCCTGTGAAGAGTGAAATCCTGGGCAAGACCTCCGGGCGTTACGAGCCGGTCATGAAGCAAATCTTCATCGAGCGCTCCGCCGACTTGAAGGACATCATGGATTTCGAGCGCAAGCTCTACATCATTCGCAAGCGCGTAGGCAATGCGATTCGCTTCAATGAAGTGCCATCCCAGTTTTACGATGTTCACCGGACGACCAACAAATCGTTTCCCGGAGGTGAGTATTTCTATGTCACGGGCCTGTCCGCCCGGACGATGGTCTACAAGGGCATGCTGACACCTTGCCAGTTGGCTGAGTACTTCCCGGACTTTCACGACCCGGATTTCGAGTCGGCGTTGGCCTTGATGCACACCCGGTTCTCCACCAACACATTCCCGAGCTGGCCCCGTGCCCACCCGAACCGCTTCATCGCCCACAACGGTGAAATCAACACAGTGATGGGAAATGAGAACTTCATGAAGGCTCGTGAAGCGCTCTGCCAGTCGAACAAGTTCGGTGATGACATTGAAAAGCTGTTTCCGGTGGTCAATGAGGATGGATCCGACTCCGCTCGCTTCGACAACGTTTTGGAATTCATGCACCTGGGCGGTTACGATTTGACACATGCCGTCATGATGATGATCCCGGAGCCGTGGGAACGCCACGAGCACATGGATCCGGCCAAGAAGGCCTTCTATGAGTACCATGCCTGCATGATGGAACCATGGGACGGTCCGGCATCCATCACGTTTTCCGATGGCTACCAGATCGGGGCTGTGCTTGACCGCAACGGTCTGCGCCCGAGTCGCTACTATGTAACAGAGGATGACTTGGTCGTCATGGCCTCCGAAGTTGGCGTCATTCCGGATCTGGATCCTTTGACTGTGGTTGAAAAGGGCCGCTTGCAACCGGGCCGCATGTTCCTGGTGGACATGAATGAGGGTCGAATTATTCCGGACAAGGAAGTCAAACAGCGTGTATATGAAGCGAATCCATACCAGCAGTGGCTGGATGAGAAGCGTCTGAAGATCGAGGATCTTCCGGAACCGGAGGCAATCCCGGCCAGCGAGCCCGACCGCCTGACCGAGCGCCAACTGGCATTTGGATACACCTATGAGGATTTGCGCTTCGTCCTGGGTCCGACAGCCGAAAAGGGGGTTCAGCCGATCGCTTCGATGGGCAATGACACGCCGTTGGCGGTCCTGTCCAATCAGTCCAAGTTGATGTACCAGTACTTCAAGCAGATCTTTGCCCAGGTGACGAATCCGGCGCTGGACTGTATTCGTGAGGAACTGGTCACGGCCACGGAAACATTCATCGGCTCGGAGGGTAACCTTCTTGAGCCCACACCTGACAGCTGCCGGATGATCCGGATGAACAGCCCGCTTATCGACAATACTGGGCTGGCCAAGTTGCGGGAAGTGACAGAGGATGGATTCATTTCCGCAACGCTTGACGCCTTGTTCCCTGCAGACCAAGGAGGGGAGGGGTTGACCAACGCCCTTGAGACCTTTTTCAAGGCGGCGGACGATGCCATCCGCAGCGGAGTCAACGTCCTGATTATCTCCGACCGGAACATCACCAAGAAAAAGGCGGCGATTCCGACCTTGCTGGCGGTGGGCGGATTGCACCACCACTTGGTGCGCTCGGGAACTCGTACCCGGGTTTCCCTTGTTCTGGAAACCGGCGAGGCCCGTGAAGTTCACCACTTTGCCGTGTTGCTTGGTTACGGTGCGGACGCCATTAATCCGTATATCGCCTTTGAGTCGCTGGAAAAGATGATCCAGGACAACATGATCGAGGTTGAGCTGGACAAGGCTGTCTACAACTACCTGAAGGGATCCACCAAGGGTGTTGTCAAGACCATGGCCAAGATGGGTATCTCAACGGTCGCCTCCTATCGCGGGGCACAGATCTTCGAGGCCATTGGATTGAACTCCAAGATGGTGAAGAAGTACTTCTCCGGCACGGCCAGTCGTGTTGAGGGGGTTGGCATTGATGAAGTTGCCGAGGAAGTGTTGCGCCGTCATAACAAGGCCTTTCCGGATCGTCACATTGAAGACGATGAGCAAGCCCTTGATCCGGGTGGAATGTACCAATGGAGGCGCAACGGTGAGCACCACTTGTTCAACCCGCGCACCATCCACCTGCTTCAGAAGGCAGTGCGGACCGGAGATTATGCCACTTTCAAGGAGTACTCCAAGGAGGTGAACGACCATAGTGAGAGCTTCAATACCCTGCGTGGATTGATGCGTTTCAAGAATGGTCGCAAGTCCATCCCCATTGAGGAAGTTGAGCCGGTTGAAGCGATTACGAAACGCTTCAAGACAGGTGCCATGTCCTATGGATCCATTTCCCAGGAAGCCCACGAGACTCTGGCGATTGGCATGAACCGCATTGGCGGCAAATCCAACACCGGCGAGGGAGGCGAAGATCCGGAGCGTTTCCAACCCATGGAGAACGGTGACAGCAAACGCTCCTCAATCAAGCAGGTCGCCTCTGGACGATTTGGAGTGACCAGTGAATACCTGGTCAATTCTGATGAGATCCAGATCAAGATTTCGCAGGGAGCCAAGCCTGGTGAGGGCGGTGAGCTCCCGGGATCCAAGGTTTATCCATGGGTGGCCAAGGTTCGCCACTCGACTCCGGGTGTGGGGTTGGTATCACCACCACCTCACCACGATATTTACTCGATTGAAGACCTTGCCGAGCTTGTGCACGACCTGAAAAACGCCAACCGGAATGCACGCATCAACGTGAAGCTGGTGGCCGAGGTCGGTGTGGGAACGATCGCCGCTGGTGTGGCCAAGGGACACGCTGACGTGATCCTGATTTCGGGACACGATGGGGGAACCGGGGCATCTCCGGCATCGTCCATTTACAATGCGGGTGCACCATGGGAGCTTGGACTTGCGGAAACCAACCAGATCCTGCTTCTCAATGATCTTCGCAGCCGGGTTGTCCTGGAAACGGATGGTCAGTTGAAGACTGGCCGTGATGTGGCCATCGCCGCGCTGCTGGGCGCTGAGGAGTTCGGATTTGCCACGGCACCTCTGGTGACCATGGGCTGTTTGATGATGCGCGTGTGTCAGAAGAACACCTGTCCGGTCGGGGTTGCCACGCAGGATCCGCGCTTGCGGAAAAACTTCACCGGTAAGCCGGAACACGTGGTCAACTTCATGCGCTTCATCGCCATGGAGCTTCGTGAGATCATGGCTGAACTCGGATTCCGAACCATTCCTGAGATGGTCGGACACGTGGAAACCCTCGACACGCTGGAAGCCATCAACCACTGGAAGGCCAAGGGCATTGACCTGACAAGCGTCTTCCATAAGCCGGATGTTGGCGATGAAGTGGGTACCTATTGCCAAAAGGAGCAAGATCACGGACTGGATCAATCTCTTGATGTGACGCACCTCCTGCACCTTTGTAAGCCGGCGATTGAGCGCGGTGAGAAGGTAAAGGCGGAACTGCCGATCATCAATGTGAACCGCGTGGTCGGAACGATCACCGGAAGCGCGATCACCCGCGTCCACGGTGGCAAGGGATTGCCGGAGGACACGGTTCAACTGAAGTTCAACGGAAGTGCCGGCCAGTCATTTGGAGCCTTTACGCCGAAGGGGATGACCTTCGAGTTGGAAGGGGATGCGAATGACTATCTCGGCAAGGGCATGTCCGGATCGAAAGTCATTGTCTATCCTCCACGTGGATCAAAGTTCAAAGCGGAGGAGCAAACCCTGATCGGTAACGTTGCCTTCTATGGCGCGACCGAGGGGGATGCGTTCATCAACGGCATTGCCGGGGAACGCTTCTGTGTCCGGAATTCAGGTGTACGCGCGGTCGTTGAAGGTGTTGGTGACCACGGTTGTGAATACATGACCGGTGGCGAAGTGATCGTCATTGGCAGCACCGGGCGGAACTTTGCCGCGGGCATGTCGGGTGGAACCGCCTATGTCATGGATGAGGCGGGTGATTTCGATACCTTGCTGAATCACGACATGGTGAACCTGTATCGCCTCATCGAGTGTGAAGACAAGGAGATCGCCGCCGTCAAGGGCCGCATCGAACAGCACGTGGCGTACACCAAATCAGAACGCGGACAGTGGGTTCTGGACAACTGGGATGACCTGCTGCCAAAGTTCGTCAAGGTGCTGCCACGAGATTACGAGCGCATGCTGAACGCCTTCAAGAAGGTGGAAGAGCAGGGGCTCTCTGGCGACGAGGCGGCCATGGCTGCCTTCGAAGCAAATCTGAATGACTTGGCCCGGGTTGCCGGTAACTAATACAATTGCGAAAGATATTATCATGGGAAAACCAACTGGATTTCTTGAAGTAGAACGGAAGACCATCTCCGAGCAGGATCCGAAAGAGCGGATTCAGCACTGGGGTGAGTTCAAGGTGAAGCCGGAGGAGGAGCAACTGCGCAAGCAAGGCTCACGTTGTATGGACTGCGGAACGCCGTTTTGTCATACTGGACACCTTGTATCCGGCATGGCCAGCGGCTGCCCGATCAACAACCTGATTCCCGAATTCAACGACCTCGTTTACCGCGGACGTTGGGAAGAGGCATTGCACCGTTTGCAGAAGACGAACAACTTCCCGGAGTTCACCGGGCGGGTTTGTCCGGCTCCCTGTGAGGGTTCCTGCGTGCTGGGAGTGATTGAGCCACCGGTGACCATCAAGAACATGGAATGTTCGATTATCGACCGTGGTTGGGCAGAGGGCTGGATGAAACCGAATCCGCCCAAGCAGCGTACCGGCAAGACCGCCGCCGTCATTGGATCCGGTCCGGCTGGTCTGGCTTGCGCCGACCAACTCAATCAGGCCGGCCATGAAGTGACCGTCTACGAGCGGGCGGACCGAGTCGGTGGACTTTTGATGTACGGCATTCCGAATATGAAACTTGAGAAGAAGGAAGTCGTTCTTCGCCGGGTGGAGTTGATGGAGGCTGAAGGTATCAAGTTTGTTACCGGTTGTGAGATCGGGAAGGACATATCCTCCACTGAGTTGAAAGAGAAGTTTGATGCGGTGGTGTTCTGCACCGGGGCCACCAAGCCACGTGATCTGCCGATCCCGGGGCGAGATTTCAATGGCGTGCATTTCGCCATGGACTTCCTGACCGGCAACACGAAGCACATTCTCGATACCGAATTCGACGGATCGCTTCCAGAGATCAATGCAAAGGACAAGAACGTCGTGGTCATTGGTGGCGGTGATACCGGAACCGACTGTGTGGGTACATCCATTCGCCATGGTGCGAAGAATGTCGTCCAGTTGGAGATCCTTCCGAAGCCACCTGAGTCCCGTCAGGACAACAACCCCTGGCCGGAGTGGCCCAAGGTCTACAAGATGGACTATGGGCAGGAAGAGGCGGCCGCCTTGCAGGGTGAAGATCCGCGTCAGTACCTGGTCATGACCGAGCGTTTCATTGACGATGGCAATGGCAACCTGACCGGTCTGGAGATTGTCGACATCGAATGGGACAAAAACGAGGAGGGCCAGTTCATTCCGGTAAAGAAGGAGGGCAGCCGCCGCACGATCCCAGCTGAGCTGGTGACCTTGGCGATGGGCTTCCTCGGGCCGGAAGAGGTTGCCGGAGACCAGCTTGGCCTGGAAACCGATGCCCGTTCCAACATCAAGGCCGACCATGGCAAATACACAACCAATGTGGATGGGGTTTTCGCCGCTGGCGACTGCCGCCGTGGGCAATCCTTGGTCGTCTGGGCCATTAATGAAGGCAGGGGGGCTGCTCGCGAGGTGGACACATTCCTCATGGGCCGCACACAGCTCCCCTAAGCGGTTTCAACACAACGTCAAAGGCTTTCGAGGATGAGGTGGATGCGTATCCGCCTCATCCTTTTTCTTTTTCAGCGTTGCTCAAGCGTTGCTCAAAACTCAGGAAGCTCTTGTGCCGTTTTTGCTGGCGGGGTGTAAGTGGGGGAAGTTCCTCGATGGACAGCTCCCTGGGGAAATTGCGGACTTCCCCTTTCGCGGCCTCCTGCAATTCGATCCACCGGTCCCAATTCAGGTGGGGGGCATGGGCGATGTGCCGGAGCAGGCTGCGCCATTCAAGGCGGACGCGTTCGATATCTCCAGTGAGCAGTTCTGAATCCAGTTTCATCAACTGTTGCCGGACACCGGGTTGGAAAAGAACTTCCGAAGCGCCTTCCCCGTAGGTTGTGGGCAGCCCGCGGCTGAGATATCCCGGGTAGGTAACCAGTCCATAAGTGGATCGGCAGACTGCCCCAAGCCGGCTTGAAGCGGATTCATGTTCGCCAAAGCGGTGGCCAGCGCGAAGATTTGCCAGATCAGGAATCAAATCCTGGATGGCATAGGATTCATCTTCCAAGGCAGCGGCGATGGCCAAGCCTTCCCCATAATTAAAAAAACTGAACAGGATCCCCCTGCGCGTTGGGGAAGCATACTGGTCAACGAGACCGAGACTGTGCCAGATGTCCGCCGCCGTTTGCTCGGTATTGGCGTTATCCACCGTCGAGGGGTGTGATCGGGCCAGATCGGTTTCATGAGTGACGGTGCGCTCGGGAGGATTAATAAGCGCCTGCCCGTGGGAATCCATTTGGGCGTAGGTGAGGGCGGTTTCGTAATTGAGGACGGCAAACAGGATATCGTTTTTCTCCCTCCATTCATGAAAACACCCGCCGTGGGTCAGGTTCGGCAACTGGTTTAAAAGAAGTGACTCAACACGCTCCAGTTTCCATCCAAACCGGTTCCAGCGTTTCTTTCTTGAGCGGGTGACCGTCTTCAGCGACTTCAGGAACCAGCGGGTCAAGACCAGTTCGCCTTCCTGTTCCTTCTTCCCGAAACGGGCGATTGGAACCAGTCTGCCAAAGCGTGGAGCTTTTCCCTTGTTGATCCGGCAAAGCGTGCCGTATTTCAGGCCGGCGAGGCAATCCGGGACAGACAAGGCCTCCTTCCATTGGCCGTTCATGTGGATCAAGCAGGAACCAAGCGGTGCCGTTCTCGGGGATTTCTTTCGTTCCCAATCCCCATCTGGTAGCTGAAATTCCACTACATCCTGGGAAATGATTTTCGGTTGGTTTTCAAATTCATGCGGTCCCGAATCATGGAAATGAGTCAGCCCGAGGGCAATCCTCTGTATGCTGAAGAGGCAACGAGTCAGCTCGTGCGCAGCCTTGATGGGATCAAGGCTGTTCTCAATGGCATCCTGCATGACGCCGATGATGCTGGGCCAATCGATCTGGTTGGCCCGTCTTAACCTGAGGGAGCGCGCTTCCTGCATGCGCGGCTTCCCATGTGCCACGGCAATGTATCCCACCTTGTCCATGCCCCGGCGTCCGGCGCGGCCAAACATTTGCAGCAGTTCATCCGGGCGGACCTCGTGGACGGCATCACCCGTCCGGTATTCCCGGTCCGTGACGAGGACCGACCGCATCGAGAAGTTGATGCCGGCGGCCAATCCCATGGTGGCGACAACCACCCTGATTTGCCCTGCCTTTGCCAACGGTTCGATCAGGCCAGCCCGCTGACCGTAATCCAATCCGCTATGGTGGTAGGCAACCCGGGAACGAAGCAGACGCTTGAGGCGGTCTCCGGCGAGCTTCTCCTGTTCCGGGGTGAGCACAAGGGGATCCTCTTCCGGCAGCATCCGGGCAATATCCCATGCCAAATCCTCAGCGGCCTTTCGTCTCGGGGCAAATGCCAGAAGCGGGGCCATGCCGGCTTTCAAGACCCTCGCAATCCCGCGGGGCCAAAATCCCCTGACAGACGGCGGAATGTTGTCGGGCAATCCCTCAATGTGAATTTCATCAAGCGGGACCGGGCGTTTCGTATGCCTGACCAAATCGACTTTTCTTCCGAGGCGTTCCAGCCATTGGGCAACATGTTGAGGATTGCCGACCGATCCACTCATCAAGAGGAGCTGTGTCGTCCGGGGCGCGCTGGCAATGGACAATTCATAATTCAGGCCTCTCTGTTGATCCCCGAGCATCTGGTATTCGTCGATGACCAGCAGGTCGGGTCCCTCGCCGCGCAGCAGCTTGTTTTTTTGCGTCTCAAGAGTGGCCACAATGACTTGGGCATCCGGATTTTCCGAACGGTCACCGGTGGCGATGCCTACATCCCATCCCTTGCGCATCCACTCCAGGCGCTTGTCATTGGCAAGGGCGCGAGTTGGCACGGTGTAAACCGCCTTACCTTCAAAGCCGTTCTCTATCAGCAGCTCGAAAATGTAGGTCTTTCCAGCTCCGGTAGGGGCGGCGACAACGACATCCTTTTTATTCTGCAGGGCACGGATGGCGCTTTGCTGCCACAGGTCGGGCAGTTTCAACTGGGTTTCCAAGGCCGCCATCTTACCATTTTGGACAGGCGTCCAAGAGCCTTCTCGTGTAATCGTGACGGGGGTCGCAGAACAATTCCCGGCAGGTCCGGGATTCCACGGCTGTACCGTTTTGCATGACCAGCACGTGGTCGGCCATCTGTTGGACAACGGCCAAATCGTGGGAAATAAATAGCAGGGTGAGCCCGCGGGATTCCTTGAGCTCCTTCAATAGCTGGAGAAGCTGACTCTGGATGGAGACATCCAGGGCGCTGACCGGCTCATCGCAGATGAGCAAGTCCGGGTCGACGGCCAAGGCCCTTGCCAGAAGAATTCGCTGGCGTTGTCCTCCGCTCAATTCGGAGGAATACCGATCCATGAGGTCGCTGGACAAGTGAACGGTTTCCAGCAATTCGAAAACCCGCTTGCGGATGTCGGGTTTGGAAAGTGGGCCCGCATGCAGAATCAAAGGCTCCATGAGCAGATCCCCGACCTTGAGCCGTGGATTGACTGCTTGCCAGGGATCCTGAAAGACCAGCTGTATCTTTTTCCGGAAAGGTTGAAAATCGGCAGGTTTCAAATTGGCTATCTCACTGCCATCAAATTGGATGGATCCACCATCAACCGGTATCAATTTGACAAGGGACTTGGCGATGGTGCTTTTCCCGGACCCGCTCTCCCCGACAATGGCGAAGGTCTCCCCGGCATTGATGTCAAAGGAAACCTTGAAAACAACTTGTTTCCATCCCCTTGGGGTGGGGTATCCGAGACACAGGTCGGTGCAACTCAATAGGGGCATTCCCGATGGCCTCAAACAATCTTCAGTTTTGGCATGTCCTGCCCGTCAATGATCCCGACCGGGTGATTTTCTTCATCGACAACCAGCAGGTCATTGATGGATGCGGATTCAAAAATGTGCAGGGCATCGACCGCCAATGATCCGGACCTGATAACCTTGGGTTCCCGGGTCATGAACTCCTTGACTGGCTGGCTTAGAATGTCCGGAGTTTTCAAGGAAGCCCGGCGAAAATCACCATCACTGAATACCCCGGTCAATTGCCCTGAGGACTCATCAAACAGGGCAATGGTTCCACAACGGGCATCGGTGATAGCCAGCAAGGCGTCTTGCACGGTGATCGAATCCGCCGATTTGGCGAACTTCTGATCCGTCCGCATGATTTCATCCACCTTCAGCAAAAGGACTTTGCCGAGGGAACCTGCCGGATGATAACGGGCGAAATCCTCTTTCGAAAATCCCCGCATTTCCAAATAGACCATGGCCAGTGCATCCCCCAGGGCAAGGGCAGCTGTGGTACTTGAGGTTGGAGCAAGATTGAGGGGGCAGGCTTCCTGTTCATAATGATAAAGGAGAACATGGTCACAGACATTGGCCAGCGAGGAATCCTCCACGGCGGTGATGGCCAGCGTAATAACCCCGAGCCTTTTCAAGGCGGGGATCAGGCGGATCAAATCCTCGGTTTCACCGCTGTTGCTGAACAGCAGGCAAAGATCCCCCTCAAGGCATAGCCCGAGATCGCCATGCAGTGCTTGGTTCGGGTCGAGATACGCAGCCGGAACGCCCGTCGAATTGAATGTCCCGAACAGTTTCATGCAGATGGGCACATTTTTGCCGACCCCGGTAAAGACCAGTTTGTTGCCTCCCAGAATGGCTTTTTCAATAAGTTGGATGGCGTTGATAAAGGAATCTCCCAGATTGTCCGCCGTTGACTTCAGGGCATCCTGTTCGATTTGTAGACAGGTCCGCGCGCTGGAAAGGATTTCTTTTGAAGAAAGTGTCATCGGAATTACTTTTTGATTGGGTTTGCTGATAGATGGAAACACAGTAGAACCGATCTCATAGATAGCAAATGCAACGCCTGAGAAAAGTTAAAAGCCTTCAATCCCTGTTTTTAAAGGGTTTCATTCTTGTCTTGACGAGCATCATCTTGTCCGGATGCGGCCAATCTTCCAATGCGACCAAGGAAACGGAAGAGCGTGCCTACCGGCGCGGCAAGAGCCTATTGCGCGAGGGGCGAAAGGACGAGGCACTGCAGGCTTTCCTGTCGGTCATGAACTCCAGGCCGGATGCCACGGAATCCCATTTGGAAGCCGGATTGATCTATTTGAACCACATCAAGGACCCCCTTGCCGCCATCTACCATTTTCGAAATTATCTAGTCATGAGCCCGCAGGGGGAATATGCCGAGTTCGTGGAGGAGTTGATTCTGACCGCGCAAAAGGATTTCGCCAAGACGCTTCCCGGGGAACCGTTTGGGGAAGCCGTTGAGCGGGTCAACCTGATGGAGACCGTGAACCAGTTGCGGGAGGAAAACAACCAGCTCAAGCAGCAGGTATTGGAACTGCAAAAGGACCGGACCGATCAGGAGAGCGAGATTCAGCGCTACAACAGGGCTCTCACGCAAGCCCGTTCACAATCGACCGGTAACGCGGAAGTGGCCCCCATTGTCATAGCAACGCCCCCTCCCGAAACGGCAACCCGAGTTGCCGGTGAGCAGACCTATACGGTTCAGGCAGGGGATACATTGAGTCGGATCAGTGCCAAGGTGTATGGAGTATCCAATCGCTGGTCGGAGATTTTTGAAGCAAACCGGGACCAGTTGCCGAGTCCGAATGCCCTTCGTCCGGGACAGGTTTTGCGCATACCCTGATGACCTACTTCGATTGGAACGCCACGGCCCCTTTGTTGCCGAGTGCCCGAAGCGCCTGGCTGTCAGCATCCCATGATGCATGGGCCAATCCCTCCACGGCCTACCGATTGGGAGCGGGTGCCAAAGTCGTCCTGGAAGATGCCCGGAGGGCCATGGCCGGGGTGATGGGCGTCGCCCCCGAGCGAGTTGTTTTCACATCCGGGGCAACAGAGGCCAACAATGCGTTTATTCATGAGGCCGCCAGAAGGGCTCGTTTGGATGACAAGATTTGGATATCGGCGGTGGAGCACCCGTCCGTCCGGGAGGCTGCAATCCGATTCTGGGGCAGGGAACGCGTTGTGCATATCCCAGTCACCGGTGACGGAATCGTCG
>Ga0066377_10000110_pt1 | contig 18185 bp, 16 predicted proteins | sample Knorr_S23_td_Sur_FD_70946 | JGI IMG/M metagenome (GOLD analysis project Ga0066377, IMG submission 70946) | Marine microbial communities from Southern Atlantic Ocean transect - Knorr_S23_td_SurfaceB_ad_5m_LV_B | ecosystem: Environmental > Aquatic > Marine > Oceanic | place: Southern Atlantic...
ATTACTGCACAGACACGACAGGAGACAATACAGGTGCAAAATGTGCTTTAACTTCTAGCGCTTCTCCTCCAAAAGATCAAGGCTGGTTTATTAAATTACCAAGATCTCAAAAAGTAACTGCAGAGCCAACTCTTACAGGTGGTGTTGTTTATTTCCCAATTTATGAACCATCAACTTCGGTTAATAAATGTAGTATCGGACAAGCATTTATCTGTGCAGTAGATGATGAATGTGGTGCTAATTATTCAGGTCAAATGGGACCTCACGTAAAAGATAAAGAATGTCATTACGTTGGAGATGGTGTGTTATCTAAAATTGTAACTTTTGGAGACAAATTATTTGCAAACATTGCAGGTCAATCTACAGGAACGAAAAAAGATTTAGTTCAAAAACTGACAATTGCTAACACTGAAGGAATTATAAGAACAAACTGGAGAGAAGGAAACTTCTAGTTTTTATTCAGTAACTTTTTAAGTTTATCTTTTACTTTATCTTTATTTTCATAAAGTTCCTTTTTGATCTTTTCTTTTATTTTGTCTTGATCAATATTTTTAACCTTATCTAAAGCACTACCAACATTGCCACTTAACACCTTATTTTTCATATCTTTCATGGCTTTTTCAATGGTTTCTTTAAGAACTGTTTTATAATCCTTACTATCCTTAGTGTTACCAATGTTATTAAACTCTAAATTTTCAAAGTTAATTTTTTGATCAATATTTAGATTTTCAGATGAAGCAGATAAAACAATATTATTTAAAGTTAATTTTTTAATAATAAATTCTTTTGAACTTTTAGAACTTGTGCTTCCTTTTGAAAGTGTTTCCTCTAAGGATTTAACATTATCCTCAACCTTCATATTTTTATTTACATTAAAATAATAACTCAAATTAACACCTTCAATTTTGATTTCATCTATTTCAATTTTTTCACTAAAAATAGAAGATGTATTTAATTTTGCTGTAGCTTTATTAATTGAAATTAATTGACCTGGAAAATCTTTATTATTGATTTTTAAATCTTCAATTTCAGCCTGACCTTTTAAGTAGCTTATATCTAAATCGCCTATGGAAGTAGATCTGCCCAGTGAATTTGAAATATTACTTTCAAGAGAACTTTTAATCAAACCATCACCAATAAATTCAACTAAAATATAAATAATAATAATGAGTGAAATTAAAACTGTTATTATTTTTTTCATTATTTTGCTGACATAAAAGTTCTAAAGATCTTTGTCAACTCGATATTTTGATTTGAATATCTAAAATTTTCATAAAGATTAAAGAAAGATTGATATTTATTTTGATAACTTAATTTAAGTTTTTTAATAATTTCTTGAGGTGTATCTGAATTTAAAATGGTTAAATCTTTTTTACTTTTCCAAACTATATAATTAAACATTAATGCTACAATATTTGATTTATTAAATTTAAATAAAACTCTTATTATTATAAAAATTATTATTGGAGAAAAAATCCATAAAAATACTTTAGAGAATTTAAAATTAATTAAATCTTTAATAAAAGATTGTCTCTTAGAATTATCATAAGATAATAAATGTCTTGTCCATACAAAATCTGCATAATTAATATAGTAACTCATTAACTTAAATATCTGCATTGAAAATAATGATCCTGAAAACTGTTGTTCATTGTTAAACATATCATTCAAACTATTTCTAATATTAGAACTTGCAATCACAGATGTTGGATCTACTCTTACCCACCCTTGCCCGTCAAGCCAAACCTCAGCCCAAGCATGAGTATCTTTTTGTCTAAATTCAAAAAAATTTCCAATAGTATTTAACTCACCACCATAATATCCAGAGACAATACGACTTGGAATATTTGCAAGTCTTGCAAGAATGACAAAGGTGCCTGCAAAGTATTCGCAGTACCCCTCTTTATTTCTAAAGAAAAAGTCTGCATAGCTATTTTCAGACTTTACCTCAGGGCTTAGATTGTAATAATAAGTTCCATCTGCAAAAGTATCTAAAATATAATTTAAATAAGAAACATTAGTTTTATTTTCTTTGTTTTGATCAACCCAGTTTTTAAGTTCGTCTGATACTGTTTCAGGTAAATCAGTATAATATTGCTTTAATTGATCATTAATCTCATAAGAAATTTTATGCCTTTGAAATTCAATTTGTTTTTTTCGATCTATTACATCCCTGCTTGAAAAGATCTGATTAAAAGGATCTTCGCCAATTTTAATTAGACTACTGGTTGGTTTTGAACCGTTTAAAGATGGGATCCATCTTTTTTTATAGGGCTCTAAAATAATTTGATATGTCTCATCTAAGCTTTCAAAACTCTTTATTTTTAGACTGTTTTTAAAGGTATTATATAAATAGTAACCCGAAGAAGGTCTCCAAGATTTATCCTCTTCTAAATAATCAAATATCTTAACCCTAAAATAAAGGTCCTTTTTATCAAAATTTTGGTTCACTAGGGTAAAGACCTTTTCATCAGAATTTGCAAAATTTTCAAATGATCCAAGTTTAATGGTATCTGGAATTCCTAAAGAACTTGATGAAGGATTAAATAATCTAAAGTTAATTTCAGTTCTAGGAAATATTAAATAAAATAAAATTATTATTGGAAAAACACTCAAGCCGAATCCTAAATATTTTAAAACATTTTTAAAATTAAAATCCATTAACTCTTTTTGTTGTATTAAATATAAATTAACAACTAAAAGAATAATAATTGAAAAAGAGAGTGTTGAACTTAAAAGATCTTGTCCATTGATTAAACTAGAAATGCTGATTACCATGCATATCAAATTAAATGATAAAAGATTATTTTTTGAATTTAATTCTGCGAATTTAACAATTAATAATACTCCAAGACAATGAATAAAAAATTCCTCGGTAAAAGCATACCGATCTAAAATAAATTGAATATATAATAATGATATTGCATATATTGCTAATGCAATATTTTTAAATCTAAAATTAAAATTTACTAATCCAAGACTAATTATGGTTAAACCAAACCAATAAAATTTATTAATCAATTCTATATTGTCAGCTACCGCAATAAGACAAATAACTAGAATAATAAAAGATAAAAAACGAGGGCTGCTAAATTTTAGACTGGACATTGGCTAAATATTTTAAAATTTGTTTTAAAGAATTTTCATTTTGATCAAGATAAAAAATATGACCACGATGTTTAATGGTTAGTTCTTTTTTTTTTTGAAAATAATATTTAATTATAAATGTTGCATAGCTAAGTAGTGTTTCAAAAGAAATTTCTTGATATTGATCTAGATTTAAAATTGTTTTGTTTTCTTGTTTGGGATTTTCAAACTTTTTGATATATTTTTTATTTTTTAGAGTTGATTTTTTCCAAGCAATTTTGGAATAACTATCTCCGCTCTTATAATCCTCGATACCTTCAAACTCGTGATTGAAATTACCTGATGTCAATATATTAAAATCATTGAGTATATCTTGATTGGGTTTTAAACTTTTTGGATAAACAATTATTTTACTTTGACTATCAAAATATCTCTTGGTTCTCATAAATCCAAATGGATAAATTGATTTAAAAATAATTCGATTAAAAGAATAAGTTCCTCTGTTATCTTTAAAATAATTTAAATTAATCTGGTTTATTTTGTTAAAAAAATTAAAATTGCCGATATTTTTTTTATGATCATCAATATCGATATTTAATTTCTTTTCATTTGTATGATTAATTATTTTTAATTGAATTTTATCTGCTTTGCTTGCTTCAATAAAATATTCATCCATCCATTGGATAGATAAATGGTTGATATTCTGGTGTGAAATAAAAATTGAAATAAAAAAAACAAAAAATAAAATAATCGATAATAATAAAGCAAAGTTGTTTTCATAAAAAACTGATATCAAAAAACAAAAAAAAACAAACAACGCTAAGCCTAAGCCATGAAGGTTTGGATAAATAAATATTTTGGTTCTATTTTTATCTATAAAGCTGTTAAAAAAACTATGATTGCGGAGACCATTGATCGCTTTAGCAATCATCTTTTAATATTGATTTTGCTTAATATTTCGTGGTTCACAAAATCAAATTTTTCCTCTTGTTTTAAAAACTTTATTCGATGGCGTAGCAGATACGGTAATACTTCTTTTATATCTTGATGGGTGACATAATCTTTATTATTTATAAGAGCCCATCCTTTTGAAAGATCTAGTATTTGTTTAAGACATCTTGCAGATATATAAATTTGTTGATCAAGTGACTTTATCGTTTGCTCTATTTCAAGAATATATTGGTAAATTTCATCACTAGTATTTATTTTTTTTTTTGCTTGTTGAATTTTTGACCAATCAATGGATTCAGATTTAATATTATTTAAATCATGATTATTTTTTAACATTGTAACTTTATCTTGATCATTTAAATCAGAAAGAGAAAAGGAAATCATAAAACGATCTAACTGAGAGTCTGGCAAGGTGCTTGTTCCAGAGCTATCCATCGGATTTTGTGTTGCAATTACAAAAAAAGGTTCCGGTAGTTTATAAGTTACGCCATCTACAGAAACATTTTTTTCTTCCATTGCCTCTAAAAAGGCACTTTGAGATTTTGGGCTACCACGATTTAATTCATCTGCTAACACAATATTAGTAAAAATAGGTCCCTTTTGAAAAGTTAATTCTTCATTTTTAAATATATTAAATCCTAAAATATCGCTCGGAAGTAAATCTGATGTAAATTGAATTCTTTTAAATCCTAAACCTAAATTTAATGTAATCGCTTTTGCAAGTGTGGTTTTACCAGATCCAGGATTATCCTCTATTAAGACACTGCCTTCTGAAAGAATTGCGGCTAAGGTCAGTTTTATTTTATCTTCGTTACCAATGATTGATTTAGATACTTCTTTAATAAGACCGTTAAACATAAAATTATTATAATAAAAAATTTAATTTATTTTGAAAAACTAAATATAATAAATTTCCAATAATGATAAAGGGGCCAAATGGGATTTGTGATGTCATTTTTTTGGATTTATTGATTAAAGCTGGAACAACAGATATCAATGCAATGGTTGAAGATAAAAAGATGACAAATGGAACAGATTGCAGTCCAAACCAAAAACCAATCACTGCTAAAAGTTTAGCATCCCCTAAGCCCATGCCTTCTTTTTTTCTTACCTGTTTATAAAAATAAATAATTGCCCAAATAATTCCATAGCCAAATAAGCCACCTATTAATGAATTTATATAATTTGGAAATAATGAATTTAGATTAGGATCAAATGATTTTAAAAACCCTAATGCCATTAATGGAAAAGTTATATGATCTGGTATGATAAAATGTTCAAGATCAATAAAAAAAATAATTAAAAATCCTAAACTAAGTATCATTAAAAAAAGTGTGGTTAATGTTAATCCAAATAAATGATAAATTGATACAAAAGAAATTATACTTATTAACTCAACAACGACGTATTGAAACGAAATTGGCTTTTTACATTTCCTGCATTTTCCACCCAAAAATAAATAAGAAATAATTGGAATATTATCGTACCAAAGAATTTGTTTCTTGCATTTTGGACACTTTGATCTACCGGATACTACCCCTTTATCTTTAGGCATTCGTACAATGCAAACATTTGCAAAACTACCCCAAAGGCCTCCCAAAATAATAACAAATAATAATTCCACTGATGTAAATGATTATAATTTGAAGTTAGAGGTAACTTGAATAAACCCGTCTATTAAAAACTGCACAATTAACACCGCATCATGAAGGTGGATGTATAATCCTGGGCTATTTATAATTAACTCCATAGTTGTAAAACTTATCAAAATCGGCTTAAATTGCTACTTAATTATATGTTTTTATTTAAACCTGAAAAGAAAGAAGAGCCAAAAAAACCTCAAGAGTCAAGTGTAAATGTAGATCTTGAGATTGTAATGAAAATGAATCAAGAGTTTGCAGTATCTCTTGATCTAAATGAAACTTTAAATACTGCACTTAAAGTTATCATAAATCGAATTCAAGCACAGGCTGCAAATATATTTTTAATCAATAACAAAATTCAAAAGTTTGAATGTATTGCATCATTAAATCAAGAATATCTAGAAGATTACCGAATAGATTTAAAAGATGGCGTGATGGCTAAAGCTGTTGCTCAAAAAAAATGTATTCGTGTTGGAGATGTCAGAAAAGATGTGAGAGAAATTGCTGAATTTTATTTTGATTTAGATAATAAAACAAATTTTACAACTTTTTCAGTTTTATGTGCACCCTTAATTGCTGGTAATGAATGTATTGGAGTTATCCAATGTTTAAACAAAAAAACAAACGATAGGTTGTTTCAAGAAAATGATCGTCAGCTATTAGAGACTTTGTCTGCTCCTGCTGCTTTTGCTATTCGAAATGCTAAAATGGCAAAAGATATGATTGAGCAAAATAAAATGCAGAAAGAAGTTGAAATAGTCGGTGATATACAAAAAAGTTTATTATCTAAAAACAGGAAAGAACCTTTTCCAATCGCAGGTATTAATATTCCAGCAAAAATTGTATCAGGTGATTTTTATAATTTTTCAGATCTAGGGGATGGAAAATATGGTTTTGGGGTAGCGGATGTATCAGGGAAAGGAATTAAATCTTCTCTATTAATGTCCAAAGCATCTAGTTTATATAGATGTTTAAGTAAAACTAATTTTTCAGCTGCAGATTTATTAACCCAATTAAATAACGAAATTTGTGAAACAATTTCAAGAGGGATGTTTGTAACTATGTTAATTGGAATTTACGACAGTGTTAAAAAAGAAATGCTTCTTTCGAGCGCAGGTCATGAGCCTCCTATTATTTTTTCAGAGGATGGGTCTTTTACAAATTATAACGAGTCTGGTCCACCTTTGGGAATTATGCCTAAAACAAAATATACTGAACATACAATACCGTTCAATAATAGTTCAATGTATATCTTCACAGATGGTATCACCGAAATTAAAAGTCCGAATGGTGAAATGTTGGGTTCAGAAGGATTTCAAAAATATATAAAAAAATTTAAAGATAAACAGAATTCAGAAAGACTAAAGATTATTATCGATGATATTTTGAGTAATGGGTATATTCAAAAAGATGACTTAACCATTGTGGTCATTGATAGCCAATAAATTTATAACATAAAATTAATTAAATCTTTTGCCATCTCTCTAAAATTTTCATGATTATTTTCAGATAGTTTAGTAAATTTTAATTTTTGTGGATCTGTTGGAAATGAATATAAATTATTTTCATTTTTTTGAATTAATCCCATTTTCTGTAAATCTCCTAATTTACGTATAACGCTGGCTCGAGGTACTCGTGTTAATTCGGAAATAGTTGTAGGATTTAAGCCTTTTGACTGTTCAAGAGTTAGATTAATTAATTCAGGAACAAAATTTTCAAAACTTAAACTCACATTTTTCTTATTATCACTCGTTTTTTCATTACTAGTTAAATTTCTATAATTATAAGTAGCATTTAAAGCGCAAACACCTGCTACATATAAATTTTCGTAATTTTGGTAAACCCTTTTGCTTCTAAGTAAATAATTTATCTGGAAATTTAAAAAAGTATTCCAGTAATGAGTAAAATTTTTTTTAATTTCATTTTCAATATAGCTTTGAGATAAATCTCTTCTTAAAGATTTTAAGTGTTTTGCAATATGCGCTAATGCTTTTGATAAATTTTTAATTGTAATTTTTGGTTTTTGATATTCAAATGCATCTTGGTTGATAATAATTTTTTTCTTTTCTCTTATCAGAATATTTTGCGCTGTCATTTCATTTAATTTTCTTCGCGCTGTTTCTTTTGATAAATTTAAATCACGGACGATGTCGATAATACTAATTTTTTCAATTTCAATAGTTTTACTATTATAAAATTCATCAAAAGTTAATTTATATAAATGCTTGTTATAAGTGGATAATGTTTTATTGATTAAATATACTAACACAATATACTTATCAAAATCTTTAAAGGTAGAGTAACAATTGTAAAACCAAGCAAATTCTAGTTCAAAAAAATTTAATATGTAACTTCTAAAATCCTTTTGACACGCATCAGTAATTTCCTCGATTGAAATCTGGTTAGAAATAATTGGTTTTATTGATTTCATTTATTTTTACTAATCTTTGTTACATAAGAAAAATATACTAAAATAAATAAATATTGTAACAGTGCATAAGCAGCAACTGGCATTATGTATGTAACATTATCGAAAATAATTCCACCAACAATTAAACCCATTGCACCATTTTGCAAAACTGTTTCAATAACAACAGTAATTTTATCCTGCTCATTTAATTTAAAAATTTTTGCCATTATAATGGTCATAAAAAATGCAATAAAAAATATTAAAACTGTTTTAATTCCTGCAAATTTAAAATATTCAGGAATCAAATGAAAGTCTTGATAGATTGCGACACCTAGAACAGTAAAAAATATTATTGCTGATAATTTATCAAAAATAGGATCTATTTTTTTTGAAACATTTTCAAAAAAATGATTAAAAAGCATTCCAAAAATCACTGGGATAGTTACAATTCCAAAGATTGTAAAAGATGCTCTTAATACACTCTCACCAAACATAATGGATGTATCATCTTGAAATACAAAATAAAAATAAGCTTTTAAAATTAGAGGAATTGTTAAAAATGCAAGTAAAGATGTAGTGGCAGTTAATGAAATTGATAAAGGTACATTGCCTCCTAATTTTTTTGTAATGTAATTTGAAGTAACAGTGCTGGGTAAACAGGTAATTAACAATATTCCAACTTTAACTTCTTGAGGAAAAGGAATTGATAATGCTAAAGAAAGTCCTATTAACGGCATGCCAATTAATTGGCAAACAAGTCCTACATAATAACTTAAGGGTGATTTAAATATTTCTAAGAAGTTCTTTGGCTTAATCGTTAAAGCTAAAGAAAACATAATAAAAAATAAACCAAACGGCCCAACTAATTTAACAAAATCCATGATTAATGTTGATACCTTATGTGAATTTATATTGCTAGTAGTTTGAAATTTGATCTTGGCTATAGATCTTACAACTCATGACGATGCTTAATCCGAGCATAATTGATAGCATGGATGATCCACCATAAGACATAATCGGTAAGGGAGCCCCTACAATGGGCAATAATCCAAGAACCATTGCAATATTGACAAATACGTAAAGAAAAATTGCTGAGGCAAAGCCAAAACAGTAAAGTTTAGAGAAAAAACTTCTACAGCTGAAACCAACCATAATTATTCTATAAATCAGCAAAATATATAAAAGTAACAAAATAATCGATCCTAAAAAACCAAACTCTTCAGAAAAAAGTGTAAAAATAAAGTCAGTATGTTTTTCAGGTAAAAATTCTAAATAACTTTGTGTTCCTTTTAAATATCCTTTTCCAAAAAAGCCACCTGAACCAATAGCTATTTTTGATTGAATGATTTGATACCCTTGACCTAATGGGTCTCGTTCAGGATTTAAAAAAGTTAAAATTCTTGCTTTTTGATAAGGTTTTAAAAGTGAAATCGCAAACGGTAATGACACTATTAATAAAATCACAGAGTATACAAAAAACTTTATATTTAATCCTGCTAACCAAATCACTGCAATTCCACTTCCGGCAATTAAAATTGCCGTTCCAAGATCAGGTTGACTAATCACTAAATAACTTGGAATGATTAATAAAATTAGTGGAATAATAATAAACTTATAATTTTGAATATCGGCAGTTTGTATTCGGTGATAGTATCTTGAAAAACAAACAATGATTGCAATTTTCATTAATTCTGAAGGTTGAAGATTTAAAAAATATAAATTAATCCATCTTTTAGAACCTGAGGCGGTTAATCCAAAAACAAAAACCAGAAATAATAAAAAGATACACGCTAAATAAAAATTATAAGAATTTTTGTACCAAAAAGTAATTCGAACAAAAGATAAAACTAAAAACATCGAAAAAAAAGCAACTAATCTAACTAAATGATTTTTAGTATAATAAGAAAACTTTCCTGATTCTGTTGAATAAATAGCAAAGACGCTGACAGCTCCAATTAAAATTACAATTATAATTAAAAAATAATCTATCGATTTTAATTTATCAAAGAAGGTATAATTAGAAGATCGAAGTCTTTCTGTTAACATTATGCTAAATCCGAATCTCCATTTCGGATATATTCTCTAAATTCGTGACGATCGATAATTTTCTTAATCAATTTACTTGCAAGCGGAGCTGCTGCACTGCTTCCTGATCCACCATGTTCAACCAGAACACTAATTGCATACCTTGGATCTTTATACGGGGCAAAAGCAACGTACAATGCATGATCTCTAAATTGATATTCAATATCTGATTGTTCTAAATCCAATTCTCTTTCTCTTTTAGTAATTCTTTTAACCTGTGAAGTTCCTGTTTTTCCTGCAAACTGATATTTTTTATCGTCGTATCTTGATCTAAATGATGTACCTCCTGGTTCATTAGTGGATGCAAACATTGCATCAAGAATAATTTTTATATTTTTTTGGTCTTTGTAAAGTCTTTCTGGCTTTTTGCCAAAAATATCATTTGGATTTTGATTAAGAGATAATTCGTAATTTTCCATATCTCTTTTGATTGCAAATTTAATTTCCTCAACATTTATATTTTCATCATTTATGATATGTGGGGTTATTTTATAACCTCCATTTGCAAGTTGAGCAGTCATTAAACAAAGTTGTAATGGTGTGGTTTGAATGTAGCCTTGTCCAATTCCATTAATTATTGTTTCTCCAAGTAACCAATTAAAACCAAGATTGTTTTTTTTCCATTTAGTATCAGGAACTAAGCCACTTTTTTCATCAAAATAGACGTTGTTTAATATTTTTGAACCAAGACCAAATTTTTTAGCAATGACCGCTAGTTTATCAACACCAAGCAATCTTGCTGTTTCATAAAAATAAATATCACACGATTGCTTTATTGCATTTCGAAGAGACATCGTACCGTGTCCTTTATCTTTCCAGCAGTGATATTTTTGACCATACATTTCAATATCACCAGTGCATCTAATTTTTTTACTAGGGTCAATAATGTTATGTTCTAATGCAGCAAGAGCAACTATCATTTTAAAGGTGGATCCAGGTGAATATAATCCTGCTATAGATTTATTGACTAATGGTTTTTGTGGGTGGTCTCTTATTTCTTGCCAGTCCTTATGGCTGATACCATGAGTAAATTTATTAGCATCGTAGGTGGGTGAAGATGCCATTGCAATAATTTCACCTGTATAAATATCCATGGCACAAATTGATCCTGCTTTTTCTTTTAAAAGTTCTTGAGCTAATTGTTGAACCTCAAGGTCAACAGTTATTTTGATTTTATCACCTTGAGTTTCTTTAATATAATCAATTTGACTAATTCTTTTTCCAGATGAATTAACCTCGTATCGCTTAATTCCGTATCTTCCAATTAGAAGATTTTCATATGAATATTCTATTCCTGATTTTCCAACCTTTAATCCAGGAACTAAATTTTCTCTTATGATATCTTTATTTTCTATATCTTTTTCACTAGGGGTTCCAACATAACCTAAGACATGAACTAGATCATTGCTGTAGGGATAATATCTTGAAGAAGTTAAAACAGGTTTTACTCCCTCTAATTCATGTAAATATAAATTTAATTTTGAAAATTGCTCCCAATTTAAATTGTCTGATGCAATCAAGGTATCCCAAGGTTTTAAAGTTTCTTTTAATCGATAAATTTTTCTAATTTCATTATTACTAAAACCAATGATTGTCTTTAATCTAAATAATGTTTCATCAAAATCTTTTATTTGATCAAGATCGATATGCACCTGAAAGTTTCGATCATTATCAGCGATAATATTGTTGAAATAATCTAAAATAAAACCTCTTTGTGGAGGCGTTTTCCATTCACGAATTCTATTTTTATCTGACAACAATTCATACTTTTCTCGATCTGAAATTTGTAAACTGTATAATCTTGAAGTGATCCCGCCAAACAATATTAATTTTGCAGCCGCCAGCATAAATATTCTTCTCGTGATCACTCGATCTTTTTGTATAGTGCTTGATCTATTCTGCATTTTCTTGCCTTAAGTCCATAATGTAAACTCGATTAAATATTTTTGAAAAAATAGGATAAACTAAAAAAGTAATAAATGATGTAGCCATTAAAGTCCCATATTGGATAGGTCTTTCAAAAACTAAAGTTAAAATATTATAATTGATAGAACTGATAATTATAATTGCAATGAAAAATAATACCCAGTCATAAGAAAGTTTTGGTAATAATGTTCTAGTTCGAATAAATGTAGCAATGACACATAACAATAAAAAGTTAATTGAAGATATGCCTATTGGAAAATTTTGCACAACATCATGAATAATTCCTGCTAAAAAAATCAAACCATATCCTAATCGTTCTGGCTTTTTTAAAATCCAATAAAAGATTACAATATAGATAAAATTGAATGAAAAATTAGTATCATAAAAATAAAAACTAAGATCAAAACCAGTTAAGACTAGCAAAAACAAGATAATTAAAGGAAAACTGTGAATAGCATTTTTATATAGCTTTTTTCCAAATGAAGTGGACATGTCAGTTATTTACCTGAATAAACTTTAATTGATTATAATCTACAAAAAACTTAACTAGTTTCTTATCTTGTTTAGTTTCTATTCTACCAATTGGAATAGCAGGCGAAATAATCCCATCCACCCCTGAAGTATAAACAATGTCACCGTCATTCACTTCAGCTAGTTTTGGCAAAAACTCTAGTTCACCATAAATATTTCCACCTGTTCCAGATAAAATTGCATTAACACTGCTTGGTTCAACGATGACAGGGATTTTACTATTTAGATCGGTTGCAAGTAAAATTCTTGAAGTTAAATAGTTAACATTAATAATTTTACCAACGTAATAAGATTTTTCTTTAACAGCAACGCCTAATTTAACTCCATGCTGATAGCCTTTGTTTATAATTACAGATTTTAAAAATGGACTTTGTTGATCCAGTAAAACTTTTGAAACTAAATAATCATTTGAATATATATTTCTTTCATCAATTAATTTTTGTAATCTGATATTTTCTGATCTATAAAATTCTAATTGATTGTTTAAACTTTCTATATCAAAGTTTTTAACTTTAAGATTTTTATATTCATCATACATTTTAAGATGATCTTGGAATGTATAATAATTATCTTTTATATATACAAATGGGACTGATACAAAAAAAGATCCTTTAAAAATTACATCTTTCGTTATAGCTCTAAATTTTTCAACAGGTCCTGACTTAAAGTATTCTAAAGATAAAACTAAAATCGATACAATTAAAAGAGTGAATAATGAAAAATTTTGACGAGTACCTTTTTTTAAAAAGGCTGAACGAATAGCTATTATAAAATCATCTCTACCCGGATCTGATGCCATAGTTTATTAATATTCAGATAGTACAGTAGAAAATATCTCCTCTTGATCTAAAGCTTTTCCAGTTCCAATAGCAACACATGATAAAGGATCATCTGCAATTGTAACCGGTAGGCCCGTTTCTTTTGAAAATCTTTTATCTATATTTTTCAATAAAGATCCACCGCCTGTCATTGTTAGACCCATATCCACAAGATCAGCAGACAATTCTGGAGGTGTATGTTCTAAAGCTTTTTTAATTCCTGAAACAATTTCTTTTAAAATTGGATTTAACGCTTCTGCTGTATCTTCTTCAGAAATGTTTACTTCTTTAGGTGTTCCAGATCTTATGTCTCGTCCTTTAACTGCATAGGTATTATTATTGGTTGGAATAGCTGTTCCAATATCTTTTTTAATTTTCTCAGCCGTACTATCGCCAATCATTAAATTATATTCTTCTCTCATATAATCTCTTAGTGCATTATCCATTGCGTCACCTGCAACTCTTAAAGATTCTGAATAAACCACACCACCTAAAGACATCACCGCAATCTCGGTTGTTCCTCCTCCGATATCAATTACCATAGAACCTGTTGCTTCTGAAATTGGAAGTCCGGCACCAATCGCTGCTGCAATCGGCTCTTCAATTAATTGAACTCTTCTTGCACCAGCTGCAAGTGCACTGTCTTGAATTGCTTTTCTTTCAACAGGAGTTGAACCTGTTGGCACACAAATTAAAATTCTTGGATTAGCTAAAGTTCTTCTGTGAACTTTTTTAATAAAGTGTTTGATCATTTCTTCTGTAACAATGAAGTCTGCTATTACACCGTCTCTTAAAGGTCTAATCGCTTGAATGTTTCCAGGTGTTCTCCCTAACATTGTTTTTGCTTCATCCCCTACCGCTAATACTGATTTTTTGCCTTTATTATCAACTACTGCAACCACCGAGGGTTCATTTAACACTACTCCTTTTCCTTTTAATACGACAAGTGTGTTAGCTGTACCAAGATCAATAGCCATATCTTGGCTCCAAAATTTTTTGATCGATCCGAAAATTGACATTCTTTTATATTCCTCTCATTTTTTGTGGTTCATAATTATCTTCTGGGGCAGTTTTGTCCCGTTTAATAATCATTTTGTTTAACGCGTTGATATAAGCATTTGCAGAGGCAACTAAAGTATCGGTATCTGCGGCTTGACCCACTGTAGTTTTGCCATTCTCTTCTATCTTAACACTTACCGTTGCTTGAGCATCTGTTCCTTCTGTTACCGCATGGACTTGGTATAATTGTAAATTTACATCATGCGGATAAAGAATTTTTACACATTTAAAGATTGCATCTACTGGTCCATCGCCTGTTTCTGTTGCGTGCTTGACCTCACCCATAACATTTAAAGTCATTTCTGCTCTTTGAGGCTCACCAGTTCCAGCAAATACTTTTAGTGATTTTAAATTAATTGCATTGACTTTATTATCGACAATTAAACTATCATCAACTAATGCGATGATATCTTCATCGTAAATATGTTTTTTCTTATCAGCCAATACTTTAAATTTTGCAAATGCATTATTAATAATATCATCAGTTAAATCTGGATAACCTAATGAATTTAATTTATCTTTAAATGCATGACGGCCAGAATGTTTTCCCATAACAAGTGAAGTTTGTTTCACGCCAACACTTTCGGGGGTCATAATTTCATAAGTTTGTCTATTTTTTAACATTCCATCTTGGTGAATTCCGCTTTCATGTGCAAAAGCATTTTTACCAACGATTGCTTTGTTGTATTGCACCGGAAATCCTGTTGCATTTGATACAATTTTAGATGCTTTGCTGATTAACGTAGTGTTAATTCCTGTTTCATATGGCATTAAATCAGGTCTTGTTTTAATTGCCATAACTACTTCTTCTAATGCAGCATTCCCTGCTCTTTCTCCTAAACCATTTATAGTGCACTCAACTTGTCTTGCTCCTGCTTGAACTCCTGCTAAAGAGTTTGCAACTGCTAAGCCTAAATCATTATGACAGTGAGTGGATAAAATTGCTTTATCTATATTTGGTACTTTATTTAATAAAGTTTGAATGATGTGTGTAAATTCTGATGGAATTGTATATCCAACCGTATCAGGAATATTGATTGTTTTTGCTCCACATTTAATTGCAAGTTCAACCGTCTTACACATGTAATCCATATCAGTTCTTGTCCCATCTTCACAAGACCACTCCACATCATCAGTAAATTTTCTTGCATAAGTGACGTGCTCTTTAATTGACTCGTAAACTTCTTCAGGTGTTTTATTAAGTTTATGCTTCATGTGTAAAGCGCTTGTTGAAATAAATGTGTGAATTCTAAATCGAGAAGCGTGTTTTAATGCTTCATAACATCGATCAATATCTTTTTTAGAGTGTCTTGCTAATCCACATGGAATGGATTTTTTTAATACTTTGCTAACTTCGCTTACTGCAGCAAAATCTCCTGGTGATGCAATTGGAAAACCTGCTTCAATAATATCAATACCCAAATCATCAAAAACTCTTGCGATTTGGATTTTTTCTTCTAAGCTCATAGATGCTCCTGGTGACTGCTCACCATCTCGCATCGTTGTATCGAATATATAAACTCTATCTTTATCAGACATAAATTGTAAAAAGTTATCGCTGAGCATAATACATGCTCTAGTCCAGATTGCAAAATAAATTGAGCTTAATTGCTCAAAATAGGTTTTTTAGATTCTATTTCTTGTCGCTGTCGACTAATTTCTTCTTAGCAATCCAAGGCATCATCGCCCTAAGGGTTGCACCTACCTTTTCAACCGGATGTTCTGCAAGTTTAGCACGTGTTGCAAGGAAGTTTTTTTGACCATTTTTGCACTCGTCCATCCACTGCTTAGTAAACTGACCAGATTGGATTTCGCTTAACACTTCCTTCATTCTTTTCTTAGTTTCTTCTTTGTTAATAATTCTTGGGCCAGATTGATATTCTCCATACTCAGCCGTATTCGAAATAGAATAATTCATATTTGCAATCCCGCCTTCATAAATTAAATCAACAATTAATTTAACTTCATGAACTGTTTCAAAGTATGCCATCTCTGGTTCATAGCCTGCTTCAACTAAAGTTTCATATCCATTTTTAATCAGTTCAACCAAGCCTCCACAAAGAACGGTTTGCTCGCCAAATAAATCTGTTTCAACTTCATCTTTAAAAGTTGTTTCAATAATTCCAGATCTTCCACCGCCAATAGCTGAAGCGTATGACATTGCTAGATCTCTTGCTTTACCTGAACCATTTTGATGAACTGCAAACAAACAAGGCACCCCACCTCCCTTTTCATATTCTGATCGAACTAAATGACCAGGTCCTTTTGGAGCAACCATAAATACATCTAAATCTTTTCGAGCTTTAATTAAATCATAGTGAATATTTAATCCGTGCGCAAATGCAATGGATGTACCTTCTCGTACTCTTTGCTCAATATGATTTTTATAAATTGTTGCTTGTAATTCATCTGGAGTTAAAATCATAACAACATCAGCCCACTCTGCTGCATCTGATAAATTCATTACTTTTAAACCTTTAGACTCTGCTTTTGCAACACTTGCTGATCCTTCTCTAAGAGCTACGACTACATTTTTAACACCGCTATCTTTTAAATTTAATGCGTGTGCATGGCCTTGACTTCCATAACCAAAGATTGCAATCTTTTTATCCTTGATCAAATTGACATCAGTATCTTTTTCATAAAACATTTTCATAGTTCGTCTCCTTTAAATTATTTAAATATGCGTATCTCCTCTGGTCATTGCAACAGCTCCGGTTCTTGAAACACTGGCCAAACCATACTTTTTAAATTCTTTCGTCATACTATCAATTTCTCTTCTAAGTGCTGTTACTTGTATAACTTTTGATTTTTTCGTCTCATCCAATATTACAGCATGATACTTTTTACAAGCGTTAAAAGCCTTTTGTAATAGATTGTTATTACCTACAAACTTAAATAATGCCATTTCTTTAAATATAACGTTTTTATCCTCTCTTTTAAAATCAGCTACCTTATGAACTGGTACTAGTTTTTTAAGTTGTAGTTTGATTTGATCAATGACTTGTGGAGTTCCTGTTGTAACAATTGTTATTCTAGAAATATTTTTAACTGCATCAATTTCTGCAACCGCCAAAGACTCAATATTATATCCTCTTCCAGAAAATAAGCCTGCAACACGCGCTAAAACTCCAGCTTCATTATCTACCCAAACAACAATGATATGTGTATCAGTTTTTTCCTTTTTTCCAGGAATGCTATAAGCCGATTTAGATTTTACCATTAAACGAGAGATCTTCCTTTACCTGTAATTTTATTTTGTTCTTTATCTTTAGGTCCTAAAATCATCTGATTATGCGGTTTACCAGATGGGATCATTGGAAAACAGTTTTCTTGTTTATCAACTAAACAATCAAAAATAACCGGTTGATCGGTATTTAGCATTTCAATTATTTTATCATCTAATTCTTCTGGTGTTTTTGCTCTGATGCCAACGCACCCATAAGCTTCTGCAAGCTTCACAAAATCGGGTAAGGCAGCAGTGTAGCTTTCGGAGTAATTTTTATCATGTAATAATTCTTGCCACTGACGAACCATTCCCATGTATTCATTGTTTAAAATAAATATTTTAATCGGCAAACTGTATTGAACTGCTGTTGACATTTCTTGCATCGTCATTAACACCGATGCTTCTCCAGCAATATCAATTACAAGTTTATTTGGATGTGCTACTTG
>Ga0066377_10000112_pt1 | contig 17948 bp, 16 predicted proteins | sample Knorr_S23_td_Sur_FD_70946 | JGI IMG/M metagenome (GOLD analysis project Ga0066377, IMG submission 70946) | Marine microbial communities from Southern Atlantic Ocean transect - Knorr_S23_td_SurfaceB_ad_5m_LV_B | ecosystem: Environmental > Aquatic > Marine > Oceanic | place: Southern Atlantic...
TGATCCTGAAGACCAAGGCAACGGTGGTTCCGGTTTATTTCAATGGACGCAATTCCGACTGGTTTCAATTGGCGGGGTTGCTGCATGAGCGACTGCGGACCCTGTTGCTTCCCCGTGAGATGCTGAACACGGGTCATCGAGAGGTGGAAGTGCGGATTGGCAATCCGATTGGCGCACGGCGGCTGGAGCATTTTGGCTCGCCCCGGGAGATCATGGACTTCCTGCGTTTGCGGACCTACATCCTGAAGAGTCGGGAAGTGGCGGAAAAGACCTTCTTTACAAAGGGCCTGAGGCGGTCCCATTCCGGCAAGGAGATCGTGGATGCGCAACCGGTGGAAAAGCTGGTGGAGGAAGTTGAGGAACTGGGCCCGGATGAGTTATTGGCCGAGCATGACAAGTTTGTCGTCTATGCGGCCAAGGCGAACCGGATTCCGCACATTCTTCTGGAGATTGGCCGCCTGCGGGAAATAACCTTCCGTGCGGTGGGTGAGGGTACCGGCGAAGCCACCGACCTGGACGCCTATGATTCCGACTATTATCACCTGTTTATCTGGAACCGGGAGGAGCAGGAAATTGTCGGGGCCTACCGGTTGGGGCTGACCGGCGAGATCATCCCGGAGAAGGGCAAGCGCGGGCTCTATACGACCACCTTGTTCCGGTTCAAGTCGGACGTCATCGACTCCATCAGTCCGGCCATCGAACTGGGCCGGTCTTTCGTGGTGGAAAAGTACCAGCGCAAGCCGGTATCGCTTGGACTCCTGTGGAAGGGAATCGGGCAGTTCATTGTCCGCCGTCCGGAGTACTGTACGCTCTTTGGACCGGTCAGTATCAGCAACGAGTATCGGGGGATTTCCAAGAACCTTATGGTGACCTATTTGAAGGAACACAACCAGGACCCCGTACTCGCTTCAAAGGTGAAGGCCCGGCATCCGGCCCGTTCGAAGTTCTTCGGTTCCCTGGACAAGCGTTCCTTCAAGCGGTCGGTCCGGGATATTGAGGACGTCTCCGCCCTGATTTCGGAGATTGAGCGCGAATCACGGGGGGTGCCAGTCTTGTTGAGGCAGTACCTCAAGCTGAACGCCACATTCTTGAGCTTCAACGTGGATCCCGATTTCAATGACAGCTTGGATGGCTTGATGCTGGTCGACTTGCGTCGGACATCCGCCAAGACGCTGGACAAGTACATGAGCAAGGAAGGGGCCAGCGCGTTCAGGAAGTTCCATGGAGCACAGGCCGATCGTCAGGCTGCGCTCAATCCTTTCGCGGAGAATCCGGAGCCTACAATTCCACGTTCTCCGGAATGAGGTCGTTCTGGTAGCTCCAGAGCTTGGCGTAGTGGCCATCCTGTGAAAGCAACTCATCGTGGGTGCCCTTCTCGATGATTTCACCATCCTGCATGCAGACAATCTGGTCGGCCTTGCGGACGGTCGACAAGCGGTGGGCGATGACGAGGACCGTGCGGTCGGCGGTCAAGTTTTCAAGGGCCTCTTGAATCAAGCGTTCGGTAATGGTGTCCACGCTGGCGGTGGCCTCATCAAGGATGACGAACGTCGGATTCTTCAACAGGACCCGGGCGATGGTCAGACGCTGCTTTTCACCCTGTGACAAGCGGATGCCCTTTTCCCCGATGTTTGTTTCCAGAACCTCCGGCAGCTTGTTGACGAAATCCCATGCGCTGGCGCCTTCCAAGGCGGCCACAATCTCATCATCGGAGGCATCTTGCTTGGCCAGCAGCATGTTCTCGCGGACAGTGCCCTCAAAGAGGAAAGGATCCTGAGCCACGTGCCCGATGTTGCCGTGAACGTCCTCAAGATCGAACTCGCGGATATCCGTCCCGTTGATCGTCACGGATCCGCGAGTGACATCGTAAGTCCGCATGGCCAGGTTGGCCACCGTGCTCTTGCCGGCCCCGGTGTGCCCGACCAAGGCGGTGACCTTGCCCCGAAGCAGGTCGAGATTGAATTCCTTCAACACCTCCGGGCGTTCCGGATACTGGAAGGCCACGTTGTTGAACTGTACATGCAGGGGGTCTGTCGGGAAGGGCTTGGGATTTGCGGGCGATTCCACTTCCACCGGGGCATCAAGGATCTCGAAAACCCGTTCCCCGGAGGCCTTTCCGGCGGCCACAAGGTGATTGATCCCGTGCAGCTGCCCGAGGGGCGTGTACAGCATGGCCACATACATCAGGAAGGCGACCATGTCGGGAAATCCGAACCCGCTGTCCCCTTGCAGGATCATCCAGCCGCCGATGCCGATGACGGCGACTGTGCCAAGATTGGTCACGAATGAAGTCCCGGGGCTGTAGGCCGCCCAGCGGAACATCGCCCGCAGGGTCCTGAAGCGCAGGAGCTCGGCCTTTTCATCGAAGCGCTGGCCCTCCCGCCTTTGCAGGGCAAAGGTCTGGATCAACCGGTTTCCCTGGATATCTTCCACCAGCAGGCTGTTCAAGTCCCCGGCGGACTCGCGGACACGCTTCCAGACCTTTCTGGATCCCTTGGAATAGTAGATCCCTATGATGATCAGGGAGGGCACCGGAATGAAGACGAAAAACGCCAGCAGGGGATTGATGGTAAAGAGGACGATTGTCACGCCGATGATCATGACCAGCGCACGGCCACCGATCTCGGTTCCGTCCAGCAGGGCGCGCTCCACCGCCATGACATCCTCAATCACCCGGGAGGAGATCTCCCCTGATTTTCGTTGATCATAAAAGGAAATGGGCAGGATCAGCAGCTTCTGGTGCAGGTCGCGGCGCATGTCGAACAGGACCCGCTGCTCCAGGGTGTTATTAAAGACGATGCGCAAGCCGTTTAGCACTTCACTGCCAAGGTACAGTCCCACGATACCCAGAACTCCCCGGAGTAAATTGTCAGTGGTCCCGGACTGCTCGACACCGGCAATGATGGACTTCGTCACCATCGGAACACCGATCAGGAGGAGCGTCATCCCGATTGCCATTACCTGTACCAAGGCAAACAGGAGAGGATAGCGGAAAAGGTACTGAGAGACGCGCCAGATAATCTTCATGAAGTGTATGAGCTGTTCGAGTTAATAAGGCACGTTTCGCCAGAGCGCCCATTTTGTCAAAATGCTTTTGGAAAATGATTCTCTGAGAACGCTTTACAACAATCCTGAAACAGGCACTTTTTAAAACATGAACGAGGAAGAACTTGGACCTACCGGCGCCATCTGCCGGGATCTGCCATCGCCTTACATACCCCATCAGGCGACTGGCTTGCTCCATTTACCAAGATTTATCGCCAAGATTCGCAAGCATCTTGTTGGCGAATTGCCGAAGTCCTACCAGCGGAACTTTTGCCGCGGGTTTGACCGCTTCCTGTGCCTGCATCTCGGAATCGATCCGCAGCAGGTGGTTGAGGCGGTGCGTGAGGCCGGGTCGGATGAAGCTGCATTGGAGGCACGGCTGGCGGAGTTGTTGCCGGCGGACTGCCGGGTGGCCAAGTGGAACCGTGAACTGGTTCAAAAAGGCATGAGCGTGATGGGCCGGGAGGCCTTGCAGGAGGGAAAGGAATCCATGTTGGCCGGGGACCGGGATGATATCCTCTCCTTTGCCGATATCATCGATCTGGACGAGGGCCGGATTCCCTGATAAAGAAGGTTTAATAATGAGCGCTATGGAGGATCATCCGCTGTCCTATTCCCGTTTGGGGGATTGTGCCCGGAATGTGGAATCCGTCATCACACGCTTGATGGCGGACAAATTGGCTTATCCGGAGATGCTGTCCCTGGCAGCCGGCTTCACCGACAACCGCGTCCTGCCGGAGTCGCTGGTGCAGGCGGCCCTTGAAAGCCTCTCGATCACCGAGAACCGCAGCCATTTGCAGTACGGGATGAACCGTGGCCGCCCGGGATTGCGCCGATGCGTGATCGATCTGTTGAAAAGCTATCCGGGGGAGCACGATCTGGATCTGGATGAGGAGAATATCGTCATTACCAACGGTTCCCAGCAGGGTTTGTACATCCTCGTGCAGATGCTCTGTGATCCAGGGGATATTGTTCTTGTGGAGAGCCCCAGCTACTTCGTCTTTCTGGAGCTGCTGGAGGGGCTTGGCGTCCGTGCGGTCTCCATACCGTGCAATGAAGACGGTACGATTGACCACAGTGGCATGGCTGCCTTGGTGAGCTCACTCGAGTCCTCCGGGGAACTGGAATCGGTCAAGCTGGTCTACTTGATGGGGGCATTTGCCAATCCCTCCACCCGTTGTATTTCCGAATCCGACAAGCTGGGCCTGTGCGACCTCCTGAGAGGACTGGAGCGCAAGATCCCGGTCGTGGAGGACATGGCTTACCGGGAATTGTATTTTGATGAACCGTATCCGGCCCGGACGCTTCTGGCCATTGAAGAGTGGAGGAATCATCCGGTCATCTACTCAGGGACCTTTACCAAGCCTTTCGCCACCGGCCTGAAAGTCGGATTCATCGTGAGCCGGAATCGTGATTGCCTGACCACCTTGGCCAAAATCAAGGGCCATCAGGACTTTGGATCCGCTCACCTGAACCAGGCGATTATCGAGAACGTTTATTCGTCCGGGGAGTATCACAAGCACCTGCAGGCAATCCGGCCCCATTATCGGGAAAAGCGGGACATTCTGGAGGCGGCCCTTCTCGAAAACGGATTCAAGGATGCCGGTTGGGAATGGGATCAGCCACTGGGTGGTTTGCTGTTGTGGGCCCGTGGTCCTGAGGGAACCAATACCCGCATTGGATCCCCCTTTCACAAACGTTGCGTGGAAAAGGAAATTCTCTACGTGCCGGGGGACTTGTGTTTTGCCGAGGGGAGCCCGGAAAACTGTGTCCGGCTGAGCTTCGGTGCGCTGGAAAAGGAACTCATTCCGGAGGCGGCGAAGCGGTTTTGCGAAGCCGCGTTGCAGACCGGTTAATGGGTCAATCCGAATAGCGCAGGGTTGCCTCCCCGGGATCGGACGGCGTCCGTAAGGGTGATCAGATCGAGCTTCACCCCCGGATACAGCTTGTTCCGTGCGAACCACCCCTGTTCCATTTCCAACCCAAAACGAATCTCCCGGGAATTTGAACTGACGGTGGTTGTGTCGTAAGGCATGAGCCGGTGGATCTCCTTCAGGACACCGTTGGAATCAAACAATCCCAGGTCGAGTGGGAGAGGCGTGTTGGCCATCCAGAAAGACACCTGCTGCTGCCGATCGTAAAGGAAAAGCATTCCGCCATTTTCAGGCAGGGACTCCCTGTACATCAGGCCTTTCGTTTTTTCGGCATTGCTGATCGCCAATTGTGCCGTGATGGGAACATCCCCAACCCGGAGGCTCAACCACGCGTCAGGAGCCACCTTTTGAGTGTTTTCGCCTTGTTTGCCGTCACATCCCATCAGGAAAAGAATAGCCAGAATGGGAAATAGCATTAAACCCTTGTTCATGGAAGGAGTTATTGTCCGAATTCTCCTCACGAAACAATTTTAAAATCATGGCCAGAAAATCGATTACCCCCAGTACGGAAGTTCTTCTTTACGCCGACTCGGAAATGGATGCCGATATGCTTTATTTCGGGAAAGTGTTTGTTCCCGATCCTTTCATTGCCTTTTCCCATCAGGGGAAGCGGATCGCCGTGGTCAGCCAGTTGGAATTCGCGCGGGTACATAAGGAGTCGCAATTTGATGAAGTGCTTTCGTTGGAAGCCGTCATGCAGGAAGCGCGGAGTGTCTGCCGGAAAGCCTTTGTCTATCCAGGATCGATCGTTGCCCACCTGGCCCGCCGCAGGGGAATCAAGGCATTTCGGGTGAGCGATATCTTCCCGGTTGGCGTTGCCATTCAACTGGGGGACCTCGGGGTGAAGTTGGAGGTTGTCGAGGGCATGCTGCTGCCGGAACGTGAGTTCAAAACGGATGAGGAAGCGCAAGCCATCAAGCAGGGGAATGCCGCATCCTCAGCCGGATTCAAAGTGGTTGAGAAATTGCTGGCCAAGGCGGAGATTCGCCGGGGGTACCTGTATCTTGACGGTCGTCGCCTGACTTCCGAAAAAGTGCAGGAAGCGATTGCGGTTGAGTGCCTGAAACGCGGTGCGATCGCGGCCAACACGATTGTAGCCGGGGGTGACCAGGCCTGTGATCCGCACTGCCGGGGAAGCGGGCCCCTGCGGGCCAATGAGTTGATCATTGTGGATATTTTCCCGCGTATCTCCTCCACGGGTTACCATGGGGACATGACGCGAACCTATCTCAAGGGCCGGGCAAGCGAGGGGCAGAAGGCCTTGTACAATACGGTTTTTGAAGCTGAACAGGAGGCGATCAAGGAACACCGTAGTGGAAAATCCGCTACATTAATCTACAAGTCGGTGCGGGAGAAGTTCGATGCGGCCGGCTATCCGACCCGGAAGGAAAACGGCTTTCCGGTCGGTTTCATCCACGGGCTGGGGCATGGCCTTGGGTTGGCCGTGCATGAACCGCCGCGGGTGAATCCATCAGGTTCGCGCCTGCGTTCCGGCCAAGTCATCACAGTGGAACCCGGCCTGTATTATCCCGGACTCGGAGGCGCCCGCGTGGAGGATGTGATCCGGGTGCGAAAAGGTGAACCGGAGATGCTTTCGCAACACGGTTACCGCTGGCTGATCCGCTGACGCCTACATCCGTTTCAGGGTGCGCAGACCCAGCAGGTGCAAGCCCGTCTCCATCACGGTCAGTGTCCGTGAACAGAGCAGCAAGCGCCGGTCACGGACATCTGGTTCATCAACGATAACCTTGTTGGCGTTGTAGAATGAACTGAACACACCGGCCAATTCGAACAGATAGGTACACAGGATATGCGGCCGCAGATCGGAAAGGACCTGGTCAATCGTGCTCGGGAAGGCCAGCAGCTTTCTCGCCAAGGCCTTTTCCTCGTCGGTCGAAAGTGTGGAAGCTTGGGCGAATGTATCGGTCGGATCAATACCAGCCTTGCGGAATATGCTGTGGATCCGGGCCACCGCATATAGCAGGTAGGGTGCGGTGTTTCCCTCGAAGCTGAGCATCTTCTCCCATGAGAAAAGGTAATCACTGGTCCGGTTCTGGGACAGGTCAACGTACCGGATAGCCCCAAGGCCGACAGCCTCTGCCACCTCACGAATTTCCTCATCCCCGAGATCAGGATTTTTCTCCCGGACAATTTTCTCTGACCGGTTAACGGCTTCCTTGAGCAGGTCCTTCAGTTTAACGGATCCGCCTTCCTTGGTCTTGATGGGTTTCCCGTTCTCTCCGAGGATGGTGCCGAATGCGATGTGCTCCATGCGAGGAACCGGGCGCCCCGTTTCCTTGAACCACTTCTCGACGGTCAGGAACAGTTGCTGGAAGTGATCCGCCTGGCGTGAGTCGACCACGTACAGCATGCCGTCGGCCTTCATGTTTTCCGCCCGGTGCTTCACCGTGGCCAGATCGGTTGTGGCATAATTGCTGGCTCCGTCGGCCTTGCGGACAATGAACGGCTGTTTGGCGAACCGCTTGTGCTCGGGGTGGAAGACCACCAAGGCCCCTTCGCTGATTTCAGCCAGATTGCTCTTTTCTAGTTCCTCGCATACGGATTCCACCTTGTCGCGGTAAAAGCTTTCCCCCATGACCTCGTCGAAGGATACGTCCAGTTGGTTGTAGATGACTTGGAAGGCATTCCAACTGACCGTTGTAATGGCATTCCAGATACGGAGGTTCTCCTCGTCACCGGACTGGAGCTTGACCAGTTCCTGGCGGATGGCATCCGCTTGCTCATCGGATGCCTTGTAGGCGGCATGCCCTTCCTTGTAGAGCGCTTCCAGTTCAGCCACTGCGGTTTCCGGGTCTGCCTTTTCCAGATCGTACCCCTTGTTCTTGATGGCCCAGATGAGCATGCCGAACTGGGTTCCCCAGTCACCGATGTGATTGTCACGGATGACGTTTGCCCCGGCGAATGCCAGCAGGCGGGACAAGGTTTCACCGATCACGGTCGAGCGAATGTGCCCGACGTGCATTTCCTTGGCGGTGTTCGGTGAACTGAAATCGACCACGATGGTCTGTCCGGCCATGCGTCCACCGGCACCACTTTTTAAATCAGATTCGGTTGAAAACGTGTTCAGCCACTGAATGGAAAAGTCTGGTCGTAGCGTGAAATTGATAAAGCCCGGACCGGCGATGCTCCATTCAACGAGTGCGGGATCAAGCAGTTTTCCCTTTTCCAGTTCAGCGATCAGGGAGGTCGCCAACTCCCGCGGATTGAGCTTGTTGCGCTTGGCAAAGGGCAGGACACCATTGGCCTGATAATCTCCAAACCGGGGATCGGCCGGTCGGACGACCGGATCAAAATCATCCGGCAAGCCGGCAGCAAGAGCTGCCTGGCGAACGGCTTGGTCAAGAAGGTCGGCTGGATTAAACGTAATTTGCATAAGTTTCTGAACCCAAACGAATCGACATATACGGGGCAAGTTGGAAAGCATGAATTTCGTTTGATGCTGGAAAGGAGCCTGCCACATGGAAGCTTGCGATGATCCCGCCCCGTGCTACATCGTTGGTTGAAATGGAGCAGGCCAGTTGGAACAGTACCCCGATTTACATGATGGATTTCGAAGGCGGATCCACAAGTGGAGTGGTGGAGTTCGGGGTCGTTCGCCTGCTGGATGGTGCCATCGAATCAACTGCGACTGAGCTTTGTGCCCCGTGTGGATTCATCGGTGCCCGGGAGCAGGCTGTCCATGGAATCGTTGAATCCGAGGTGGCAGGGCGCCCCCCGTTTACGGAGTTCTATGAGGCTTTCGTCGGATATCGGAAGGATGGGGTATTTGCCGCCCATAACCGGCATGCGGAGAATAATTTCCTGAAATCGACATGGGCGGTGCCACCAGCCGTGCCTGACTGGCGCCGGGGGGATGGTCACTCCCACGAATGGGGTCCCTGGGTCGATACGGTGCCAATTTACAAGGCCCTTTATCCGGGATTGGAATCGTGTTCACTGGGACAGCTTGTTGAAGCCTTCCAAATCCGGGACCAGCTGGAAGAGTTGGCCCGGGAACACTGTCCCGCCAACCGGCGCAAGGCCCATTGCGCCCTGTACGATGCCTTGGCGTCCGCCCTTTTGCTGGTCCGTCTGGCCGAGGAGGAGACGCTCTCCGGCCACCTCTCCCTTGGCTGGCTCTTGCAATTCAGCAACGGATTCGCGCCCCAGCAGGAACTGTTTTGACTCGGGAACGGAAGCGGTTTCCCTTGTGTGAATGGGCGAGGCACCAATTACCATATTTGACCGATACAAGCAGGCCACCATCACCGAGGAAGTCTACGGTGAAGGAGCGTTGCGGTTTGCCTACGACACGGGATTGGGGCGGCTCCTGAGCGGTCTTCTCTTCGCCCGGCCTTTCATCTCGCACTTGTTTGGTTGGTACATGCGCCGTCCGGCCTCCCGTTCGAGGATCGAGCCGTTCATCGCCTCCTATGGGTTGGATCCGGAGGAATTCGCCCAGCCCGTGGACCAGTACAACTCCTTTAATGACTTCTTTTGCCGGGAGCTGAAACCGGAGGCGCGGCCAGTGGACCAGGCGGAAGGCTCCATCGTTTTCCCGGCGGATGGAAGGCATTTCGGTTGGCAATCGCTCGGTCAGGAGCAAGGGGTGTTCGTGAAGGGCCAGACATGGAACCTCGGGCATTTGCTCGATGGCCGTCAGGATCTGATTGACCGGTTTTCTGGTGGAACACTCGTGTTGAGCCGCCTCTGTCCGGTCGACTATCACCATTTTCATTTCCCGGTGGGTGGAACGGTGGGGGAATCCTGGTGGACTGGGAAGGACCTCTATTCGGTCAGCCCGATTGCCCTGCGACGGCAACTCGACTACCTGACCGGCAACAAACGATGCCTGACGCTGATCGAGACAGACACCTGCGGAACGTGTTGCTTTATTGAAGTCGGGGCAACCAACGTCGGGACGATCCGGCATGCTGATCTGCCGGAGGACGGATTCATGACCCGAGGTGCCCGGAAAGGGTGGTTTGAGTTTGGGGGATCCTCTGTGTTGACCCTCTTCGAGAAGGGACGTGTTCAACTTAGCGAGGATCTGGTCCAGCAAACCGCAAACGGCATTGAATTGTACGCGCGAATGGGCGATCGGATGGGAAAGGTTGTTTCCTGACGGAAAAACTTGCCCGCCCAGCCCGGTAGGTTTTTAAAGCATTATCTACCCCTATGAAAGGTTCCGCCATCTCAGTCCGCATCGCTGATTTCCTCAAGGAATATCCGCCCTTTCAGTTTCTTGAAACTGCCGACTTGAGGGAACTCGCCGCGAATGGGAAAGTGAAGTTCCATGAGGATGGGGAAATCGTCTTTTCCCAAGGGCAGCCCAGAAACCAGTGGATTTTTGTCATTCAACAGGGGCAGGTCCGGATCCTTGAGGAATCCGAATCGGGCGAGTCGCTGATCGACATGCGGGGCCCGGGGGATATGCTGGGATTGCAAGGCATCCGTTCCGACGAGCCCTATTTGCATACCTGCCGGACGGAAACCGAGACCATCCTGTACGGCCTTCCCCGTGCCCTTTTTGTTCAATTGGCGGAAAAGTCCCCCCGGGCGCGGCGTTATCTGGCCGCATACTTTAGTTTGAGTCCCGTCTACCATTGGAACGGCTACCTGAAGGAAGAGGAAGCTCCTTCGGGTGAAGCGGGTCCCAAGACGCTTCGAAAAGGCGGATTGTGGGAAGTCGAACCACCGCAGACAATGGCCCAGGAGAGCCTGGTCACAGTCTCCCGTGAAACGCCCGTGGTCGAGGTGGCCCGGCAATTGCAATCAAAGCGAATCGACTGTGTCGTCGTGGTGGATGAGTCCGGAATCCCCGTTGGCAAGCTCACCGATGGGCATTTGAGGGATGCTATCCTGAAAGGGCCGATCCTCCCGGAGGCCCCGGTTTCCTCCCTCATGTCGAGTAAACTGTACGCCGCCCATCCGGGGGAAAACATTGGGGACTTGCTGGTTAAACTGACCCGCGCTGGAACCAATTACCTGATTGTGACAGAGGATGGCTCACTCAATTCCCGAGCTGTGGGCCTTGTTTCGGAAAGAAACCTGTTTTTGCAGTACGGGCGCTTCCCCTCAGTCATCGGCGAGGCGATTGGATCCGCCCCGGATGTCACTTCCCTGCGAGCGCTTCGGGACCGGTTGGAAGCACTCATTCTCGAGTTCCTTGAGAGTCGCCGCTCCTTGATCTGGTTGATGGAGATGGTCGGTGTCCTGAACCGGCGATTAAACCAGCGGATCATTGAGTTGGTGCTGGCGGGAATGCGTGAGGAGTGGGGCACCCCACCGGTCGAATTTTGCTGGTTGATGATGGGCAGCGGTGGGCGTGATGAGCTTTTGATCAGGTCGGCCGTGTATCACGCACTTGTTTATGAGGATCCGGAACCGGAACAAGTGGAGCCAGCTACCCGTTTCTTCCGTGAAATGGCTTCGCGGGTGGCACATGCCATCAGGCAATGCGGATTTCTGGAAAGCCCGCAGAATGTTTTGGCTCATAAGCCAGGCTGGTGCCTGCCCATATCGGAAATGAAGGCGAAATTTACGGCCTTTATCCGGGAACCCGTGGCCTCCCACGTTTATGCCGCCCGGGATGCCTTTGATTTTCAGCCGGTTCCAGGCCAGTCGGATTCCCTGGCGGACCAATTAAGCGAACACATCCAGATGGAACTGAAGGACAATCCGGGCTTTATTCGCCATATGGCCAGTGATTCCCTCCTCAATCAACCCCCGCGGACAATTTTCAGCGGCTATGTCGTGGACCAGAAAGGGATGCGTAAGGATGAATTAGCCATCAAGCTGCACGCCCTTCTGCCATTGGTGGATGTGGCCCGGGTGCTGACCCTTGAAAGTGGCCGTCACCGGCCGACGGCAACATTCAAGCGGCTTGACGAGGCCTCCAAGGGTGCAAAGGATCCGGCAAGGGCCAACCGCCTGCATGAGGCATCCGAGGGCTTCCTGGTTTCACAATATGCCCGGATTTCACAAGGCCTGAGATCTGGAACCGATGGGGCAGTCATCAGTCCGGCTGAGCTTGATGCCGAGACCCGGACGCTTCTGATTACGACCTTCAGGACAATTCTCAATATTCTCGAACACACCGCAAAGCGGTTTGATCTCAAGTGGCGGGACTGATGGAGAGAGTTCGGAAATATCTGGAGATCAATACATTACGGTTTTCTCTCGAGTCGAACTGGGAAAAGTTCCGCTTTGTTTGCATTGATTCGGAAAGCACCGGACTCGACCCGAAACGGGACAAGCTGATCAGCCTGGCAGGGGTTGGTTTGCGGGAAGGTGAAATATGCCTCTTTGACGAGTTTTCTGTCGTCATGCCCATTGCCTACAATACCTCTTCCGTCACGGTTCATGGTATCACCCGGGAGGCGGCGGCTGAAGGAATTGAGGAGCCAGAGGCCCTTTGCCAGTTTTTGGACTGGCTGGCGGATGGGGTAATCGTCGGCCACCACATTCAGCACGATATTACCTTGTTGAACCTGGCATGCGAAAAACACTTCAACCGAACCTTGAAAAATGTGGTCATCGACACGATGGAGGCTTCCTTGACCATCCGGGAAGCCGGTGGATTCAAGGGGGATGACTGGCCGGAAAGGCACTCGCTGGATGCCCTGTGCGAGCGATTCGGGATCACTCCCCACGACCGCCATACGGCTTTGGGAGACGCATTCCTGACCGCCCAAATCCTTCTACGGGTGCTAAAAGAGGCCGGAAAGCTGGGAATGTGGAATCTCGAGGACCTGCATGCATGGTATGCGGATCAACCTTTTCCATTCACAAACGGGTAATTTCCCTTGACAGGAGATAGCCCGCACCTAGCTTGCTCCGTTTCTTTTCAGGAATTCAACTATGGCCAATCTTAAATCATCAAAGAAAGACATTCGTCGTATCGCTCGCCGTACGGAGCGCAACACGGTAACCAGCAGCCGTCTCAAGACCCTTCGCAAGAAGGCGATTGGTGAAGCTTCCGATTCTGACAAGAGCGCCTACGCTTCAGCATTGGACAAGGCGGTCAAGGGCGGTGTCATTCATCCGAACAAGGCTAATCGCGAGAAGTCCAAGATTTCCCGTAATGCGCTTCATTCGAAGAGCACTCACTAAAGCCGCTTGTAGCCTTTATTGACTTAGACGCCCTCCGATATTGGTATCGGGGGGTTTTTGTTTTAGACACAAAACGGAGGCAGATTCATGGAAAAACATAAGCAGTTAGGATTTCCGGTGCCATTATTGGGAATGGAGCCTGTGCGCTTGCCGGTCCTTTATGACGACGGGGATCTGCTTGCCCTGGCAAAACCGGTGGGGGTTCTGGTGCAGCCCGATGTCTGGTATCCGAAATTGCCGGTGCTGATCGAGGCCATCCGCCACCAGGGCCAGCAACAGAAACCTGAGTTTGCCCGTATGGGAATCGGGGATGAGGGACTCTGGGCGATCAACGACCTTGATCCGGATTGCTACGGACCGGTTCTATTCGCCCGCAACCGCGAGACGGCGGAAGGGCTCAAAAGCGAGCTGGGATCGGGCAAGTTTACTTTCACTTTCCGGTTCTTGAGCCGCTCCAAGATCACTGGACCGGTTATCGACTGCAGCCTCCCAATTGCCCGTCACCGCCAGCAAGCCAGGATACTGGTCTCCCATACGACCGGAAAGAAGGCGGCCACCCAGTTCGTCTTTGAAGATGCAAACGGGGCCACAAACCTGTGGCAGGCAATCACCCAATTCCCGCGCCGGCACCAGATCATGCTCCATTCCTCGGAATCCGGTTTGCCGGTGATGGGGGACACCTTGTACGCTCGGGAAAAACTCCTCCTGCTCTCCCAGTTGAAGCGGAATTACCAGTACAAGCGTGATGTCGAGGAGCGGCCCATGTATCCCGGTCCAGCCATTTACTTGAGCCGAATTGATCTGGAAGGCCGGATGATTTTGTGTCCGGAACCGCCCAGATGGAATGGACTCCGCAAGCAATTGGGTAAACACGCCCGCTAAGAATCGGGCATTTTTTTCAGAAAAGGCTTTACTTGATGCCCGAAAACAAAAATTGTCCTCCGCTTTATTACTTTAGTTATGGGAAATCTTAGAAAGAAACGTCGCCGCAAGATCGCACAGCACAAGCGCAAGAAACGCTCACGCTCCAATCGTCATAAGAAGCGGACATGGGGTTGATTCCCTCATTGGTTAAATTTGTATAAATCAACAGCCACGGTTACACCAACCGTGGCTTTTTTCTTGTCTTGAAGCGTTGAAAGCTTATGAAAATTCAGTGAACGCAAGGGGCAATTGCCCCTACCGCGAAACCAAACGAGTCGCATTATATGTTATCCAGGAAAACGAAAGGTCTGTTCGTCGAGGTAAACGGTTTTTCATATCTGGTGGCAGCCGCCACAGGATTGACGCCCCCGTTCACGATCGAATCCATAACCGAATTTCCACGCAATGAACCTCAGAAACTGAAAGATTTCCTTGAGGCATCAACCGGTGGCCGAAACCGGTATTTCCAATCGCATTGCGGGATTATTCCCGAAAGCCGGTTTTTCAGGGTTCATACGCTCGAATCGATGGCCAAGGCCAAGGCACCGGAATATTTCGATCAGGTATTGGAGCAACAATACAGGTTGAATCCAAAAACATCCAAGTCGGTGGCAGTCAATGCCCAGTCGGGGATGCCCTTTTCCCCGGACCGCGCTCTGGGCAGTCAAAAGGAGATATTGTTGTGCGGTGCTGATTCAAGGGAGTTTTCCGCTTTTCAGGACAATCTGATCGAGTGTGGTGTATTTCCTCAGAGCATGCAATTGGGCACTCTTTCCAGTTTGGCCGGATTAAAACACTATCTGACTTCCAAGGAAATTGAGGAACCGGTACTGCATTTGGAGGTGACGCAGAATTCGGCCAATTTGTTTATCTTGTCCAAGGAGAAAGTGGACCTTTGCCGGCCGATCAATTTCGGATTCAATGCGGTACTACCGGTTATCAAAAATGAGTTGGGGCTGAAAGACGAGGATTCCGCAAGAGACTTGTTTTTCTCAAATACCTTCGATTTCCGGGAAATCGGACCGAAATTGCTGGCCAAGATGCTCAAGGAACTGAACGCCTCAGCAGGGTTTTACGAAGTTCAAACTGGCCAGACGATTCCCCACATGTACATGACATCCCTGCCGGAAAACCTGGCTTGGATTCCGGATGTGATTGCCAGCGAAATGGATATCAAGTTGCTGGATATCGATTGGGACGGATGGGCTGAGAGCATTGGCGTCAGTTTTGGAGAGGGGTGCTCATTGGCAGACATGGGGCCAGCCCTGTTTGGGCTCTTCAGCTTGTTTATCAATTTCGAATCTTAATACGATGGCTTCATTGACAAAAAGCAAGACCCCTCAACAGCGCCAATGGCGTCCGGATTTCAGGGACACGCAGACACTGCCGGATACCAAAGTGATCCGTACCGGTTTTCTCCTCAATTTCGTGGGCATCGCATTGGCCGTAATTTGCCTGACGCTTTATGGCATTCGCGAATACACGTTGCAAAGCCTGGGCAAGAACCTTGAATCCTTGAGCAATGAAGTTGCCTCGGCAACGGCGGAGAACAGGAAGATTCTGGATATCAACAAGAAATTCCGGCAGAGTGCGGAGGTTGTCACCGAGGCCGTGGCCTTTGACACGGAGCCGGTCTCCTATCACAGATTTCTCTCCCAACTGGGCGACGCCTTGCAGGAGGGGATGAAACTGGAAAAGATTCAAATGTCCGGTTCCAGTGACACTCCGGAAAAAGGGAAAATTCCCCCATTTAAAATCACCTTGGACGGCAAGGTCCTCGAGAATGCTCCTGTTACACCGGCACAAGTCCTGAGCAGGTTCCAGGATGACATTCTGCAATTGCCCAGCCTCGCGGACAAACAGGTTGAGATGGAAATGGTCAGGTTCAATCGAAACAATGAGTTCGGGCATTTCGATTTTACGCTCTTGTTAAAAATCGCCGTGGAAAAGGTTCCTTCGCTATGAATTTGTCATTAATCAGTAAAAACTTGAGAAAGTACCCGGTGCTTGTTGTCAGCGGTGTTGTTATTCCTGTTTCCTTGGTTCTGTTAATGATGCGCGGACCAAAAATCGACGAGTACCAAGGCCAGCTCCAGGAACTGGAAAAGGAGTGGGGTGACATTCAGCTGAATCTGGAACGATCCAAAGGGCTGGATGCCAACCTGGAGTCCCTGCGTTCCGGTCAGGCGGCCATTGATAGCCGCTTGTTGAAAGTCGAGGAGGTTGCTTCAAATTATGAATTTTTCTACGGTCTGGAAAGGGAGTCCGGCATCACTGTTGAACGTTTTTCCATCGGGCTGCCTTCCGACGGTTCAAAACTCTACCTCGGCAAGGACAAGTTCCGCCATTTTTCCGTTGTTCCGTGTGATGTTGTCATGAACGGATCAATACAGGAAGTTCTGGCGTTCCTGGATTTGCTGGATCGCCAGAAGTTCATCGTCCGGATGGATGTGCTGGACACATTCCATGATCAGGAGACTGCTGACGCCGAGGTCATTAAAGCCCGTCTGCGTTGCCACGTACTAGCTGCTAAAGATGACTAAGTTCAATCTCATATTAATCCTTTTTGCCTCCGCAGCATCAATCTGCGGCGGTCAGGTAATCACGACCCCGGAAGCCCGCTCGGGACTTCTGGACGGGATGCACTCCACCTTGGGGAACGTCGACCGGGAAAAGATGGACTTCAAGGAAGTGAATTCCCCGTTTGCGGTCCGCACGCGGCAGGAGGAAGAGGTGGCCACCAAAGAGTTGGACAATGTTCCGCTTCGCACGGCTGGAGCTTTGTTGTCTGATGACCGGGCATTGGCAATCATCAGTGGGCAGTTTCGCCCCTTGGGCAGCCTTGTCGTTGGTGATCGTGGGGTTTTGCAGTTGGCCGGTGGACGCACGATTGCGCAAGGCGCGAGCTTCAAGGCGGAAATCAGTGGCAATATTTACGCAGTAAAAATCGAAGAAGTTACCAGCAAGGGATACACCCTGAGCTTGGGAACGGCTTCCCTGACAAAGAATTTCCTGATCACGACAGGATCAGTCGAATAACACGCTTAAACAAATCAACAGACTTTACTCAAACTTAGGAGTAGCTGAAGAAAGGAAACAAATGAAAGGCCAAAAACTCATCCCGTTGCTGTCGATACTGATAGCATTGCCGGTGTTTGCGCAGCAAGACCAGATCAATCAATTGGACAAGGCGAAGGAAACAATTGCTTCCGCCGACGCCACTTATGAGCAGAGAGAATCGGAGGTTCTCGAAGCCGCCCCGGAGTTGCCCTCGGAGCCGGTATTTGAAGTGCCCAGTGACCAGGTCTTCCTGGACCTGCCCGGAGATAACGAGGGCTCTTCCGCTGTCTCCGTTGATGCGGAAACCATATCGGTCGATTTCCCCGAAGAAGATGTCCGGGATATCATCCGAAGCGTGGCAGAACTTTATGAGCTGAATGTCGTCATTCCGGACAGCTTGGCTGGAAGCGTCAGCATCAAGTTGCGCGACGTGACATGGCAACAGGTTTTTGATGTTGTTTTGGAACCCCTCAATTACACGTACATCTTTGACGGCAACATCATTAAGATCAAAAGTCAGGATGAGTTGGCCGTGGAACCGGTGGACACGCGCGTGTTCATTGTCGACTTCTCCTCGGCCAGTGAGATCCGGACCTCCATTTCCCCTTTGATCGATGAATCAGCCGGTGGTAAGGTCCAAGTGGATCAACGCAGTAATGCGCTTGTCATTACCGAGCGTCCCAGCCGGATGAATGACATCCAGGAAATCATTGAAACTCTGGACCGCCCGACTGAGCAGGTCATGATCGAATCCAAGTTTATTGAGATTTCCAATCGTGATTCCTCCAAACTGGGAATCGACTGGAAGACCATGGATGCTTGGGAGCTGAGCTTGGGCGATACAGGCACAAGTGGTCCTGACGATGGCAT
>Ga0066377_10000113_pt1 | contig 17931 bp, 21 predicted proteins | sample Knorr_S23_td_Sur_FD_70946 | JGI IMG/M metagenome (GOLD analysis project Ga0066377, IMG submission 70946) | Marine microbial communities from Southern Atlantic Ocean transect - Knorr_S23_td_SurfaceB_ad_5m_LV_B | ecosystem: Environmental > Aquatic > Marine > Oceanic | place: Southern Atlantic...
TAGGTGTTTTTTCAACTGGTAGTGAAATAAATCAAGATTTAAAAAGAAAAAAAAATCAAATTTTTGATGCCAATAAAATCACTATTATTTCAATGTTAAAGAAAATTGGCTGCGATACATTAGATCTTGGGTTAGTAAAGGATGATTTTAAAGAAACAAAAAAAAAAATTATCCAAAATTCTTCGAAATGTGATTTATTAATTTCAAGTGGTGGAATCTCAGATAGTGAGACAGATATGGTTGGAAAAATTCTTTCATCGTTCGGCAAAATTAATTTTTGGAAATTAGCTATTAAACCGGGAAGACCATTTGCTTTTGGAGAAATAAATAAAACACCATTTATTGGGTTACCTGGTAATCCGGTAGCAGCAATTGTTACTTTTTTAATGCTTGTTATTGATTACCTGAAAATATTATCTGGAAATAAGAATGTAAAAATTAAAAAACAAATGATTTCCTCAAATTTTTCAATGACTAAAAAATTAGGAAGACGTGAATGGTTAAGAGGATGGATAGTTGAGAGAAATAAGAAGAAAATTTTAGAAAAGTTCAAAACAACTGGCTCTGGTATTATTTCTTCAATCTCTCAATCTGATGGTATAATTGATATAGATGAAGATGTTAAGTATATTAAAAAAGGAAAAAAATTAAATTTTATAAGTTATGAGGATTTATTAAATTGAAGATATTATATTTCGCACAACTTAAGGAGACTTTAGGCAAGGATCAAGACATAATACAATTAAAGTCAGAAATTAGTGTCAAAGAACTGATTAAAGAACTTATTTTAAAAGGTGGGAAATATAAAGAATGTTTTGAACAAATGAAAAATCTACGATGTGCTGTTAACTGTGAGTATATAACAAATTATAACAAATCCTTAAAAAATAAAGATGAAATTGCTTTTTTTCCTCCAGTAACCGGAGGATGATGAAAGTTTTTTTTCAAAAAAAAAAAATTGTTTTTCATTCAAAACTTAATGAGTTTTCTTTAAAAAATAAATTCTCAGGCTCTATTTCTTCTTTCCTAGGTAAAGTTCGTCCTTACAGAGATAAGAAAAAAATCAATTTTTTAGAAATAGAATTATATAAAAAAATGGCTTATTTCCAAGCTGATAAAAATCTGAAAAAAATTTTAAGTAAAATTCAAATAGATGATTTTATGATAATACATAGATATGGGAAATTATTTCCAGGTGAAAATATAATTTTAGTCTTAGTTGCCAGTCAGCATAGAAAGGATGGTTTGATTTTTACAAAAAAATCAGTTGAATGGTTTAAAAAAGAAATAACTTTTTGGAAGAAAGAAAATTTTCAATTGCACTCATCATGGGTAAAATCTGAATATGAATGATTTTAGCTTATTACTTCTTTATTAAATTCATCAATTAATTTTTTCGTAATTATTCTCTCTTTAAATTTATAATTATCGATTGAATTAATTGGTGTTATCTCTACTGCAGTGCCAGTCAAAAAGGCTTCACTACAATTTGACAAGAAATCAATTTTAAAATGATTTTCAGTAACCTTTATTTTTATCCTTTTAGCTATTTTAATTACAGTTTGTCTTGTTATACCATCTAAAAAACAATCAGGTTTAGGCGTAAAAAGTTCTCCATTTTTTACAAAAAAAATATTTGCACCAGTCGCTTCAGCAATATAGCCTCTATAATCAAGCATCAATGCATCATCAAATCCTGCTTTTTCAGCTTTATGTTTACTGAGAGAACAAATCATATATAAGCCAGCAGCTTTACTATTAGTGGGTGCTGATTGTGGAGATGGTCTAGTCCATTCCGCAACTGACAAATTTATCCCCTGTAAAAGTTTATCAGGTGAAAAATATGATGGCCACTCCCAACAAGCAATTGCAATATTAGTTGATGCTTTTTCAGCAGAAATAGCCATCATTTCGCTTCCTCTCCATACTACCGGTCTTATATAACCATTTTTAACGTTTTGTTTTTTCACAACGTCCTTAACATGTAGACAGATGTCATTGAGTTGAAAAGGAATTTGTAAATCTAGTATTTCTGCAGATTTATATAATCTTTGAATATGTTCATTCAACTTAAAAATTTTTCCATTGTAAATCCTAATTCCTTCAAAAACACAACTTGCATAGTGGAGCCCATGATTTAAAACATGAACTTTTGCTTCATCCCATTTTTCAAAAGAACCATTTATCCATATAAAGCCATCACGTTTATCAAAAGGTATCATTTGCATATTCTATCTCATAAGTTAAGATTTATGTAATATATCATTAATGAAGATAAATAAACACATTGATCTAAAAATTGAATTATATTTATGGAAAGCAAATCTCATATTTTGTGTATAGACGATGATGATAAGATTAGAGAATTACTAGAAATTTTTTTACATAAACACAACTTTATTGTTTCAACAGCTAAAGATACATTTGAAGGACAGAAAATTTCAGAGCTCTTTTCATTTGATTTAATTATTCTTGATATTATGATGCCAAAACAAAGTGGGATTGAATTTCTTAATAAATTTAGAAAAATTAATACAAACATTCCGGTTATTATGCTCACAGCAAACAACCAATTGGAAAAGAAAACAAAGTCATACAATTTTGGTTGTGATGATTATCTAATAAAACCATTTGAACCGATGGAACTAGTTTTAAGAATAAATAAATTATTAAATCCTAGAGTAAATAAATTAAAAAAATTGGATGAATTCTTTTTTGGTGAATTTAAATATAATTTAAATACTAAAGATTTGAAAAAAAATGAAAAAAAAGTAGATCTAACAGGTGCAGAACAAGACTTACTTGAAATTTTGTTAAATAATATCAATAAAGAAGTATCACGAGAGTTTATGATTAAAAAGCTTAATCTTGAATCAAATCTTCGTTCAATCGACGTATTGGTCAATAGGCTAAGAAAAAAAATTACATCTGGTGGAAATAGTACTTTCCTAAAAACAATTAGAGGTAAAGGTTATATGTTAATAAGCGAATATGAGTAATATTTTAAAAAAATATTTACCTAAAAAAATTTTACCAAGGTTGTTATTAATTTTTTTATTACCATTAATTTTTACCCAATGTCTTCTTGTTATTTTTTTCTATGACAGACATTGGGAAAAAATAATTATAAGATTTTCTAATATTGCCAGCAATCAAATTAATCTAATAAAAAATGAGTATTACAAAAATGGTATAGAGAAAGCAATGGAAACTGCAAATAAACTTAATACTGAATTTTCAGTGGTAGATAGAAATGATATTAAAATTGAAAAAAACAGTTTTTTAAAAAAAAAAATAGAAACAAATATTAGAAATAGAATTGGAGAGGAAACTTTTTTAATTTTTGAGGAAGACATAATTAAAATATTTAATAAAAGTAATGGTAATTTTATATTAATTAAATTTCCAAAGAAATATTTAATAAGTGAGACACCAATAATTTTATTTTTATGGATAATTTCTGTTTCACTTTTACTTTCGTTAATTGCCTTTCTTTTTTTAAGAATTCAAATTAGAGCTATTCAAAGACTAGCAAAGTCAGCCGAAGAATTTGGTGAAGGAAAGAATTTAAAAAAATTTAAGCCTGAAGGAGCCATGGAAATTAGACAGGCTGGAGCAACTTTCATGAAAATGAGAAGAAGAATTAACAATTACATTTCACAAAGAACAAATTTCTTAACTGGAATTTCTCATGATCTTGGAACAATTTTAACTCGAATAAAGTTAGGACTTGAACTATTAAGCAACCAAAAAGAAACAATACAAATTAAAAATGACATTAAAACAATGGAAATGTTTTTAAAAGAATATTTAGATTATTCGGAAAAAACTAAGAAAAAAAAGTTTTCAAAAATTAATATTTTGAATTTACTGTATGAAGTAATAAATTCTTCAAAATCATTGGAAAAAAAAACTAATATAGTCTGTAACCCAAAAATTTATTTTAACACAAATAAAAACTACCTTTACCGCATAATTTTTAATCTTTTAGAAAACGCTTCAAAATATGGAAAAAAAATAAATATTAAAGTGAAAAAAAAATTAAAATCACTTTCTATTGAAATTGAAGATGACGGCCCTGGAATCCCAGACAGCGAAAAAAGTAATATTTTCAAACCATTTTTTAAAATTGATGACTCAAGAAACATGAATAAGGAAGGCTCAGGTTTAGGACTCAGCATAGCAAATGAATTAGTTAAAACATTAAAAGGTGAAATTGTATTAAAAGATTCAAAAAAAACTAAAGGTTCAATTTTTTCAATAATTTTAATAGAAACTTAATTATAACTTTTAGAAATCTCCTTTGATCTTTTTTCCGCTTTATTAATCGCAGTAACAAAAACAGATTCAAATCTTTGATTTTGCGAAAAATATTTAAGAGCTTCCTCAGTCGTACCACCTTTACTGGCTACTTTTGAAATCAATTCTTTAAATCCTATTTTTTCTTTTTCTAAATAGTTTATAGTGCCATTTAAAAGATTAAAAATAAGACTAGTTGAGGTTTTTTTATTTATTTTTTGTCTTGTTAGTATTTTTTGTAAGCATCCTAAAAAATAACAAACATAGGCTGGACCACCACCAAAAAAAGCAGTAAAAAAGTCAATTTCTTCTTCTTTTTTAAGCCAAATGAGTGATCCAAAAAAAGAAAAAAATTCTTTTAAACTCTTCTTTTGCTTTTCTGAAAAGTTTGTTGAATAAACCGCAGTAACACTTTGGCCATATTTGATAGAAAGATTTGGCATAATTCTTACAATAGACAACTTGGAATTAAAAAAATTTTTTAGAGACAACGTCGTAACTCCAGCAACACACGATACGATGACATTATTATTTTGAGTAAACTGATTTAATTGTTTTGATAATTTTTCTAAGTCTAAAGGCTTCACACAAAGAATTATATATTTATATTTCGTAAAATTAATTTCTTTTAAACTATTATAAACAGTTACTAGTTTACTTTTTTTTTTTTTTAACAAATTTATAGATTTTTTATTTTTTTCAATAATAGAAATTTTTTTTTTTCTTCTAAGAAAAACTTCAGTAATTGAAAAACCTAAGTTTCCACAACCAATCAATAAAGTCTCGTTCATGCTTGTCCATTAGTTTCAATTAATGAGGCACTTAACACATATTTTGGATCTTGTTTTTTAAAAAAAAATAAATAAAAGGCAGGAAAGTATTTTTCACATTCGTTGATTACTACATTGAATATATCTTCAATTTGTTCTTCAGTTAAGTAATCAAATCCCTTTACTGATACATGATATTTAAAAAATACTATATCCAACTTGGCACAATAATGAAAATAACCCAAATTAATCTTTTCATTTACTGTTGAAACAAGAGAATAGATATTTTTATTTATTTTTTCTTTTTTGGTTATATCAAAATGACTACTAACACTTATTATCTCATTTTGTTCATCCCAATTGAATAGAACATTGTAACTTCTCCATTGTCCTGTGTAATTTAAATTTAATTGATTAGGTGAATCTCTCCAAAAATCAACACTGAACCTGTAAATTTGCTCCTCAATGTAATCAATAGGATTGCCAAGAGAATTTATTTTATTTTGACTATCAAAATACACGACATAATATTAATATATATATTACTAATTCACAACAGTTAGTATTAATAATTGATGATATACACTACATGTAGTTGTAATGATTAAAGACACCATCACACTTTTTTTAATTTTCTCTTATTTTATTGCTTTTATTTTTTGGCTAATTTGGTTGCACAGATCTTTAAAGACCTCAAAAAATAAAAAAAATGTATACCTTTATAATATTCTTAGTTTTATAATAATTACTTATTTAATAAGCTTTCTCGTGTTAAAAATTCTTTCTTAATGACTAAGTTTCAATAATGAATAGGAAAAAAAGATGATTATTATAACAGGGGGCGCTGGATTTATAGGCTCTAATCTTGTTAACAAATTGGTCTCAAAAAGTAATTACGAAATAGTTTCTGTTGATCACAACAATGAAAAAAATAAACATTACTTCTTAAATGACAACTTCAAAAAAATTTTGCCAGAAGATTTAGAAATTTTTATCAAAAATAATAATAAAAAAATAATTGCAATAGTTCATTTAGGTGCAATAACTTCAACAACTGAAAAAAATTTAGACTTGATCATTAAAAATAATCTCGAATTATCTATATTTTTATGGAGTTGGTGTAAAAAAAATAATAAAAGGCTGATATATGCATCGTCGGCAGCTACTTATGGTGACGGGTCTAATTTGTTTGACGACAGAGAAGATGATCAATATCTATCAAAGTTAAATCCTCTTAATTTATATGGATGGTCCAAACATATTTTTGATAGGTTGATTAATAAAAAAAAAGAACAGCCTCCACAAATTGTAGGTTTAAAATTTTTTAATGTATATGGTCCAAATGAAAATCATAAAGGAAGCATGAAAAGTATAGTTTTGAAAATTCATCAGACAATTTCCAAAGGAATGGATGTAAAGCTTTTTAAGTCTCATAATGAAAATTATAAAGATGGAGAACAGCTTAGAGATTTCATTTATGTTAAAGATGTAGTTTCAATAATTGAATGGTTTATAGACAATCCTAAACTAAATGGCTTATTTAATGTTGGAACAGGTGTTCCAAGAAGCTTTAATGATATAGCAAAAGCAGTTTTTTCCAATTCTAACAAAAGAGAAAAAATTACATATATTGACACTCCAGTAGAAATAAGAAATCAATACCAATATTTTACAAAAGCAAACATTAAAAAGCTTAAAGAATCAGGATATTTAAAAGATTTCTTTTCCCTTGAGGATGGAATAAAAGATTATATTATTAAAAATTTAATCAAGTAAAATCAATGTACGAACATAATTTAAACCCAATAGCTCTAAATGTTTTTGGAATTAAGGTATATTGGTATTCACTCGCCTATATTTTTGGTTTTTTATTTACTTTTTGGTACTCAAAACTTTTAATCAAAAAAAAAATTTTAAAACTTAATGTTAAAATTTCTGATGACTTTATTTCATTTGGAATAATAGCTGTTATTTTAGGTGGAAGAATTGGCTATATAATATTTTATAACTTAGAATTTTATCTTAATAACCCAATTAATATTATTAAAATATGGCAGGGTGGAATGTCATTTCATGGCGCATTGATTGGTTTAATTATATATATGATAATTTTTGCAAATAAAACAAAACAAAATATTGTTGAGTTAGCAAATTTGCTAGCTTTTTGTGCACCTATTGGAATTTTTTTAGGTAGAATTGCAAACTTTGTTAATGCAGAGTTAATTGGAAGAGCAACTAATGGAACATGGGGGGTTATCTATTCATTTGCTGATCAACCAAGACATCCATCTCAAATTTACGAAGCTTTCTTTGAAGGGTTATTAACTTTTCTAATACTTTTAGTTTTTTCAAAAAGTAAATTAAAAAAAAAATTTAATGCCTTTTCTATTTTTCTAATATTTTATTCATTATCTAGATTTTTTATTGAATTTTATAGAGAGCCAGATTCACAATTAGGTTTTATTTTTAATAATTTTTCAATGGGACAACTACTAACTTTACCGATGTTAATTTTTGGTTTGATTTTCTTAAAAAATGCAGAAAAAAAACAAAATTAGTTTGCTATTTGCAAATCACACATCAATTTCAATCAGTAGATTTATTAATTTAAGTCTCTATGAAAAAAATAGAGGTTATTATAAAACTAAAAAAGTGGGAGAGGATTTTATTACTTCACCACAAATAAGTCAGATGTTTGGAGAATGTATTGCAATTTTTTTTTCTTCATTTCAAATTAATAATTTTAAAAAAATTAATTTTTTAGAACTAGGACCTGGTAATGGTTTTTTATTAAGGGATTTGATTAGAAGCATCTATCAGATAAAGAAGAAAAAAATAAATTATTATTTTTGGGAAAAATCAAAATTTTTGCAAAAAAGTTTTTTTGATGATTTAAAAAATATAGCAAAAATTTTTAAATTAAAAAAATTTACTTTTAAAAAAGAACCTTACTACTTCATTTGCAATGAATTTTTTGATGCCTTACCTATAAATCAATTTGTAAAAGAAAATGATAATTATTATGAGAAAAGAATAGTTTTTAAAAATGGAAAATTTCATTTACAAAGAAAGAAAATAAATTCTTTTTCAAATAATTTAGCAAATTTAAAAAATGGTGATGTATTAGAAACTTCCCCTTTATCAAATCTGTACTTAAATAAAATTTTTAATCATATAATTACTTTCGGCGGAGGTATAATCATCTTTGATTATGGTCCATTTATAAAAACCAAAACAGACACATTACAAGCTATTAGAAAGAAAAAAAAATGTAATTTTTTAGAGCATCCATATGAAGCCGATATTACATACCATATTGATTTTCAAGATATTAAACAAAAAGCCACAAATTTAGGTTTAAAAGTATATGGTCCAATTTCTCAAAAAAAGTTTTTATTCTATAATGGCATAAACGAAAGATTGATTTCTCTTGTCAAAAATTGTAATTCAAATACAAAAAAAAAAATTATAGAATCTCATTTTCATAAGCTCACTGATCCACAAGGAATGGGTGATTTAATTAAATGTATTTATGTAAGCGGATCTAAGTTAGACCTAAGTTATTTTAATGAATAATCAAACAATCAAATATTTTGGTAATTTTAAATTTTGTTTCTTTACAAGAAATGGCGGTGTTAGTCAAAAATATTTTCGTTCACTCAATTGTGCTTATAACAAAGAAGAGAACCCAGAAAATGTAAAAGAAAACAGAGAAATAATAAGGCAAAAATTTTGTAAAAAAAAAAAAATTATTTTTTTAAACCAAACACATTCTAATAAAGTAATTTTTCTAGATAATAAAATTCCTAGAATCATCTCAGCTGATGGAGTGATAACCAATAGAAATGATTTGTGTTTAGGAATTCTAACTGCAGATTGTGCACCTATTATTATTTTAGGTAAAAAAAATTTTGGTATAGTACATGCTGGTTGGAGGGGTGCTTTTACAAATATAATTAAAAATGCAGTAAAAGTATTTATTTCTAAAGGAGAAATTATTACTGATATTAATTTTTTTATTGGACCTCATATAAAAAAGGAATCATTTGAAGTGAAAGTAGATTTTGTTTCAAAACTCGTAGAACAAAATATTAATTTCAAAAAATTTATAACAAAAAAAAATAATAAGTATTTTTTTAATTTTAGTTTTTTTTTAAGAAAAAAGATCCTAGATTTAGGTATTTCTAAAATAAGTATTTCTAGATTGGATACTTTCCGTAATCCTAAGAAATTTTTTAGTTACAGATATTACTCAAAAAAAGGAATTATTAATTGTGGTAGGCAAATAAGTTTAGTATGTTCTAAATAACATTTGTATTTATGAAATTAGTCTCAGGAAACAGTAATATAGAGCTTTCACAAGATATCGCTAAATATCTTGGGATAGACTTAGTAAAAGCAACAATAAAAAAATTTCCTGACAAGGAAATCTTCGTCGAAATTCATGAAAATGTGAGAGGTGAAGATGTTTTTGTTGTGCAATCAACCTCTTTTCCAGCAAATGATCATTTAATGGAGCTATTGATAACTATTGATGCTTTGAAAAGAGGATCTTCAAAAAGTATAGCAGCTATTATGCCGTATTATGGATACGCACGACAAGATAGGAAGTCTGGACCTAGATCTCCAATTTCAGCAAAATTAGTTGCCAATCTTATAAGTATAGCTGGAGCGAATAGAGCATTAATGGTAGATCTTCATGCTGGTCAAATACAAGGATTTTTTGATATACCTACTGATAATCTTTTTGCTGCTCCTGTATTCATAGACGATATTAAAAAAAAATTTGAAAGTAAAAATACAGTGATAGTTTCTCCAGATGTAGGAGGAGTTGTACGTGCGAGAGCAATTGCAAAGAGAGTGGATTGTGATCTTGCAATTATAGATAAACGAAGAGAAAAGGCTAGTGTATCAGAGGTAATGAATGTTATTGGAGAAGTTGCAAAAAAAAATTGTATTTTAATTGATGACATATGTGATACTGCTGGCACTCTAACAAATGCAGCCAATGCTCTAAAGAATAAAAATGCAAAATCTGTTTATGCATATATTACACATGGAGTGTTATCAGATCCTGCTATAGAGAGAATTAATAACTCACCAATTGATAAAATGATAATTACTGATAGTATTCTTGCAAGAAATGATGTAAAAAAGTCTTCTAAAATAGAGCAATTATCCATAGCCCCTCTAATTGGTGAGGCGATTGGAAGAATTACTGAAAATAAATCGGTTTCAAGTTTGTTTGCTTAAGAGGAGAATTATATGAGTGACACAGTTCAGTTAAAGGTAGAAAAAAGAGACAAATCTGGGACAGGAAGTTCTAGAGATTTAAGATCAAAAAAACATATACCTGGTATAGTATATGGTGAGAAAAAAGATCCAATTTTAATTAGTGTTGACGAAAAAATTTTAAAAACCACGATTCAAGACTCTGGTTTTTTTTCTAAACAATGTGAATTAAACTTAGGTAATGAAACTATTAAAGTTTTACCTAAGGACATTCAACTTCACCCAGTTAAAGAAAGTGTACTACATATCGATTTTTTACGAGTTGGTGAAAATACAACAGTTACATTGTACGTTCCAGTTAAATTTATTAATGAAAACTTATGTCCTGGTTTAAGACAGGGTGGAGTCATAAATATAGTAAGACACGAGGTAGAGTTAAAAACACCTGTTTCTAAAATTCCTGAATTTTTAGAAGCAAACTTAGATGGCCTTGAGATTGGTGGTAGCATACACATTAGTTCTATAAATTTAGAAGATGGAGTAACACCAACTATTAAAGATAGAGATTTCACAATAGCTACAATTGCACCACCAACCGTAATGAAAGTTGAAGAGGAAAAACCAGTAACTGAAGAAGAGTCAGAAACAGAATCTGAAGATTCAAAAACTGAAAAAGATGTCAAGGAAGCTTCTGAAGACAAAACAGAAACTTCTGAAAATAAAGATGCTGAAAATAAAAAAGGCTAATTTTTTTTACTGTTGCAAATGATTCTTATAGTTGGGTTAGGTAATCCCGGAAAGGAATTCCAAAATACCCGTCATAATATTGGCTTTGACATAATTGATGCAATACAGAATTATTTTATTTTCCCAAAATTTTCAAAAAAGTTTAATGGACTTTATACAAAAAAAGAAATTTTTAACAACCAAGTAATCTTATTCAAACCAATGAATTTTGTGAATCTAAGTGGCGAACCTACTTTTAAAATTTTCGATTTTTATAATATAAATGCTAGTGAAAATCTAATAGTTTTTCATGACGACCTAGATTTAATATTTTCAAAAGTAAGAATCAAAATATCTGGTGGACATGGTGGACACAATGGAATAAGAAATCTGATTAAATTTTTTGGAAAAGATTTTAATAGAATAAAAATAGGAATTAAAAACTCTTTGTATGATGAAAATGATATTGCTGCTGATAAATTTGTTTTAGGAAAGTTTACAAAAAAAGAATTGTCTGACTTGGAATCGTTAAAAAAAATAATATTAACTAATTTTCAATTAGTTATTGATAAAAATTTCAACTTATTTAAGAATAAAATTTAAAAATGGGTTTTAATTGCGGAATTCTTGGCCTACCGAATGTTGGAAAGTCCACATTATTTAATGCCCTCACCTCAACCCAACAAGCAGAATCAAAAAACTATCCTTTTTGTACAATTGAACCTAACATCGGCAAAGTAGAGATAAAAGATGAAAGATTAGATTTAATTTCTGAAATTTCAACATCAGAAAGAAAAATATATAATCAGCTGGAATTCGTTGATATAGCTGGTTTAGTTGAAGGTGCCAGCAAAGGCGAAGGATTAGGAAACAAGTTTTTATCCAATCTCGCTCAGGTTGATGCCATAATTCATATGGTTAGATGTTTTGAAGATAAAAATATAACACATGTAAATAATCAAATTTCTCCTCTAAAGGATATTTCAGTTATTGAAACAGAACTTTTGCTATCTGATTTATCCAAAATTGATAAAACAATAGAAAACCTAAAAAAGAAAAATAAAGGAAAAAAAATTGAACCAAACTTAATTGAATCATATGAATTAGCATCCAAAAACCTAAACGATGGTGTTCTTCTAAAAGATTGTAGTTTCACTTCAGAACAATTAAATATCTTAGATTTATGTAATTTATTAACATTAAAACCACAAATATATGTATGTAATGTTGATGAAAATTCATTAATAAACGGTAACGAATTAACCCAAGAAGTTTATAATTATGCGAAAGGTAAAAATACTAAAGTTGTCAGTATATCAGCAGGAATTGAAGCTGAGATTGCACAAATTGAGGATATTGACGAAAAAAAACAATTTTTGTCATCTATAGGTTTAAAAGATAACTCACTTTCAAAACTGATAAAGGAAGGTTATGAACTACTAAATTTAATAACCTTTTTTACATCAGGAATTAAAGAATCAAAGGCTTGGACTTGCCAAAAAGGAACTTTAGCTCCAGATGCTGGGGCAAAAATTCATACTGATTTTAAAAAGGGGTTTATAAAGGCTGAGGTAATTAGTTATAAGGATTTTGTTGAAAATAAAGGTGAGCAAAATTGTAAAGATGCTGGCAAAATGCGTTTTGAAGGTAAAGATTATATAGTAGCTGATGCAGATATAATAACTTTTAAATTTAATGTTTGAATTTGTATTCAGAAAATGATTCCAAAACTTCTTTCATATCATTGTCAGTTAACATTTTATACTTTTTAGATAACAAACAAAAAAAATATTGTTTTGAAAGTTTTTCAAGTGCAATTGATAAATGTGAAGCTTCTTCCAAATTTTTTCCAATACAGATTTGACCATGATTTGCTAACAAACAACCTTTTCTATTTTTTATTGCCTTAATAACATTTTTTGCAAGTTTTTTTGTACCAAAAGTAGCATATTCAGCACATTTAATGTCCTTACCGCCAAACTCAGCTACCATATAATGAAATTGGAGAATATTTTTTCTTAAACAAGACAAAATTGATGCCCAGTCAGAATGACAATGAACAACTGCGCCAATATCTTCCCTTTTTTGATAAAGCATTAAGTGTAAATCTACTTCACTTGAAGGTTTTATTTTATTTTTTTTTATACCATTCAAGTCAACTATACTAATAAGCTCTTCTCTCAAATTTTTAATATCAATTCCTGAAGGAGTTATATAAATCTTCTGATTTTCTTTTATACTAATGTTACCTTCCGAACCAATATTCAATCCTATATCTAAATGTTTTTTATATGTCTCAATAATTTGACGACTTATACTTTTCATCAATTCCTCAATAATCTCTTAATTTTTTCCTCATTTGGGTCACAAATACCTTTTTCTGTTATTAATTTTGTAATGAATTTTTTTGGGGTGACATCAAATGCTGGATTCAATGTTGGTGTTTCTTTTTCAAAAATATTAGCACTTAAAAGTTTATTTTTAATTTTTAAATTTACCTTAGATAACTCACTACCATCTCTGATTTCAATTGGTATATCAGAAATTTTTTTTATTTTTTTATCAATTGTAGATGTTGGCAGTGCAACAAAAAAAGGAATCTTATTTTCATATGCGACAACAGCTTTCAAATAAGTTCCAATTTTGTTACATACATTTCCAGAAATTGTTGTTCTGTCACTTCCAACTAGACACATATCAACTTCTTTATTTTGCATTAAATGCCCCCCTGCATTATCAACAATAACTGTATGTGGAATATTTTCGTTCTTAAGTTCCCATGAGGTTAGTAAAGCTCCCTGATTTCTTGGTCGTGTTTCATCAACCCAAATGTGAATAGGAATTTTTTTTCTTTTGGCAAAAAAAATAGGTGCCAGCGCTGTTCCCCAATCAACCGTAGCTAACCATCCAGCATTACAATGTGTAAGAATATTGATACATCTTTTTTTTTTTTTGTAAATATTTTGGATTATTTTAAGACCATTTTTCCCAATTTGTTTACAGGATTTTATATCATCATTTCTTATTTTATTTGCAATTTTAAGAGATTCCTTACCTCTTTTTTTTGGTGGAATTTTTAAAACAGTATTTATCACCTCATCAAGAGCCCATCTTAAATTTATTGCTGTTGGTCTACAATTAAAAAGTTTTTTATAAGTTTTAAAAATATTACTTCTACTCGGTTCTCTCAAAATTTCAAAAGCTAATCCATAAGCCGCTGTAACTCCAATAAGAGGAGCACCTCTGACTTCCATTTTTTTTATTGCAGAAACAAAAGACTGAAGTGATTTTAGCTCTTTAATTTCGAATTTAAAGGGTAGTTTTGTTTGATCAATTATTTTAATCTTATTATTTTCAAACCAAATTGTTGAATAATCTTTTTTATTTACTTTCATTAAATTTTATAATGTTTGATAATTTATTTTTAGTTTTCTTTTTTATTTTTGATTTATCCGTAATTATAGAATTTGCGGCAAGATTTTTCGTTTCTTCACTACACCTAATTGATTTATTTTTGCAAATTTCATCAATAAACTTTAGAGCATTATCAGAGTTCTTTTTCATAACTTTAACTATTTGATCTACAGTCACAGAATCGTGATCTTTATGCCAACAATCATAATCAGTAACCATAGACAAACTTACATAACAAATACCAGCTTCTTTTGCTAGTTTTGATTCTGGCATATTAGTCATCCCAATTAAATCGCAACCCCATGATCTATATAAATTTGATTCAGCTAATGTAGAAAATTGTGGACCCTCAATGCAGATATATGTTCCTGCCGAATGGAAATTAAGCTTAAGATTTTCCAAAGCTTTAGAAGAAATTTTTTTTAAATTCTCACAAATTGGTGAGGCCATTGGGATATGAGCAACACAATCTTCATCAAAAAAACTTTTTTCTCTCAAAAAAGTTTTATCTATAAATTGGTCAACTAAAACAAAATCTGATGGTTTATAATCTTCTCTTAGACTTCCTACAGCTGAAATTGAAACTATATTTTGAACATTGATTTTTTTAAGAGCTTCTATGTTCGCTCTATAATTAATTTTGGATGGAGATATATTATGATCTAAACCATGTCTAGGGAGAAAGGCAATGTTCTTGCCATTTAGTGATCCAATACATATTTTTGAGGATGTTTTACCAAAATTAGATGATACCTCTATCCATTTAGAATTTTTAAAATTTGGGATTTTATAAAGACCACTTCCACCTATGAAAGCAATTTCAATTTCTTTCATTCACTTAATCAACATCCTTCCATATTTTTCTCTTTACACCTAATAGCATTATTGTAATCAAAATAAGGAAGAATAAAGTTTTTACTCCTAGACTTTTTCTTTCTTCAAGTTCTGGTTCAGCAGTCCATGCAAGAAAAGAAGTGACATCCTTTGCGATTTGTGATTGAGTAGCTTCCGTTCCATCTGAATATTCTACAATGTCATCCATTAGTGGAGAAGGCATTGCAATCTGATTACCAGGGTAAAACTCATTGTAATACATACCTTCGCTTGCTTCAAAATTATCAGGAAATTCTTTATATCCATTTAATAAGCTATACAGATAATTGGCTCCATCAGCCCGAGCTTTCACTATTAAAGAAAGATCAGGTGGATATGCACCATTATTGGCAAGTCTAGCTATTTTATCATTCTCGTATGGACCAACAAATTTATCACTTGGTCTTGCTTCCCTTTCAAACATTTCGCCATCATCATTGGGACCATCCATGACCTCATATTCAGCAGCAATTACTTTAATTTCATCATTTGTATATCCAATGCCTTTAAGATCTCTGTAAGATATGTGTCTTATCCCATGACAAGCGGCACAAACTTCTCTATATACCTGGAAACCTCTTTGTAGCGAAGATTCATCAAACCTACCAAATATACCGTTAAAAGGCCAATTTTGTTTCATTAACTCAACGTTGGTAGTTGCGCTAATAAGGATGGCCGGTAAAAAAACAATAAATTTAAAAACGAAAAAAAAACTTAAAAAATTATTTCGCATAACTCTCTGAATCTTTGTCAAATTTTTCAGATAATACAGCAGATGAGATGCTTGAAGGCAATTCACCAACCTTTTCAAACCTGCTAAGGATTGGCATAATAACTAAAAAGAATGAAAAATAATAAATGGATGCGGCGCGTGAAATTGTAACATAAATACCTTCAGCAGGCATTGCTCCTACCCATCCTAAAATCACACAATTGATTAGGAATAACCAATAGAATTGTTTGTAATATGGTCTAAACTGGGCACTCCTTACCTTATGTTTATCTAGCCAAGGAAGAATAAACAACACTGCAACAGCAGCAAACATTAATAACACTCCCATTAATTTATCTGGAACAGCCCTTAATATTGCATAAAATGGTAAGAAATACCATTCTGGAACAATGTGCGCTGGAGTTTGTAGTGGGTTAGCTGGGATGTAATTGTCGGGATGTCCTAAGAAGTTTGGTGCAAAAAAAACTAGTGCTGCAAAAATAATCAAGTATACACCCAAGCCAAAATAATCTTTAACTGTATAGTACGGATGAAACGGGATGGTGTCACCATCAGACTTAACATCAATACCTGTAGGATTGTTTGAACCAAATTGATGGAGAGCAACTAAATGTAATGCTACAACACCAACAATGGCAAAAGGAAGTAAATAATGCAAAACAAAAAATCTTGTAAGTGTTGGGTTATCAACTGAAAATCCTCCCCACAAAAAAGTAACTATGTAATCACCAATTACTGGGAAAGCAGAAAAAAGGTTGGTAATAACGGTTGCACCCCAGAAACTCATTTGTCCCCAAGGTAAAACGTAACCCATGAAAGCAGTGGCCATCATTAGAAGTAAAATCACAACACCTAGCATCCACAGAATTTCCCTCGGATATTTATATGAGCCGTAATATAGTCCTCTAAATATATGAATATAAACAATAATAAAAAACATAGAGGCCCCGTTCATATGAATGTACCTTAAGAGCCAGCCATTATTTACATCTCTCATAATTCTTTCCACGCTGTCGAAGGCAAGATCAGTATTTGCAGTATATTGCATTGCCAGAAGTATTCCCGTTATTATCATAATAACTAGGGTAATTCCTGCGAGAGAACCAAAATTCCAAAAATAATTAAGATTTTTTGGGGTTGGGTAATCTCTCAAATTATGGTTGATAAAAGTAAAAACAGGTAATCTTTTGTCTATCCAAGCTGAAAAGCCTTTTTTTTCTTCATTATCTATCATCTAACTAGCCAATCTTTATTATATCGTCGCTTACAAATTTATATGGAGGAATTTCTAAATTGAGTGGTGCAGGGCCTTTTCTAATTCTTCCTGATGTATCGTAATGAGAGCCATGACAAGGGCAGAACCATCCTCCAAATTCACCCTTACTATCACCAACTTTTTGACCTAACGGTACACAACCTAAGTGAGTACATACACCTACAACAACCAACCATTTGGGGTTATCAACTCTAGACTCGTCTGTTTCTTTATGAGCAAGTTGATCAACTGAAACATTAGCAGCAGATTCTATTTCCTCTTTGCTTCTATGCCTAATGAAAATAGGCTTTCCTCTCCACATTACGGTAAGACTTTGGCCCTCTTCAACTGGAGACAAGTCTACTTCTGTTGTGGATAGTGCAAGGACATCCTTTGCTGGGTTCATTGTATTAATTAATGAAATTGCTGTAGCTGCCCCACCAGCAACGGCTAAACCTGCAGTTGTTACAAAAAGAAAATCTCTTTTCTCTTCATCTATCTGAGATACTTCATTTTTTGTTTCAATAGTAGTTTTTTTCATATTTATATTTATTTTAATTATAATATAAAAAAAAAAAATTTTAAAACAATGAAAAAAATAGAACAAAAAAAAATGAAATGCTCAAAAT
>Ga0066377_10000115_pt1 | contig 17859 bp, 14 predicted proteins | sample Knorr_S23_td_Sur_FD_70946 | JGI IMG/M metagenome (GOLD analysis project Ga0066377, IMG submission 70946) | Marine microbial communities from Southern Atlantic Ocean transect - Knorr_S23_td_SurfaceB_ad_5m_LV_B | ecosystem: Environmental > Aquatic > Marine > Oceanic | place: Southern Atlantic...
GCCGGCAATCCATATCCCATTGTCCCTAATCCACCTGAAGTCATCCAACGATTAGGTTTATTAAATTTATAATGCTGAGCGGCCCACATTTGGTGCTGACCTACTTCAGTTGTAATGTAAGTATCTTTATCTTTTGTTAATTCATACAATCTTTGAATAGCATATTGAGGTTTAATTGTTTCTTCGCTGTTAATAAAATCCAATGATCGTTTCGACCTCCACTTTTGAATTTTTTCCCACCATTTAGAAGTTTGTTGTTTATTTGATCTACTGAAATTTGGTTTTCTTTTCTTTAAAGTCTTTAAAGTTGCCGTAATAACTGATTTTACATCGCCCACAATTGCAAGATCTACTTTTACATTTTTATTTATAGAAGATGGATCAATATCAATATGAACTTTTTTAGACTTTGGTGAAAACTCATCTATTTTTCCAGTGATCCGGTCATCAAATCTTGCACCAATATTAACCATTAGATCACAATCGTGCATGGCATTGTTTGCTTCATAAGTTCCATGCATTCCAAGCATTCCCAAAAACTGATTATCATCTCCTGGAAAAGAACCTAATCCTTGAAGAGTTGTTGTTATTGGAAAACCAGTTGCATAAACTAATTCACGAAGTAACTCGCTTGCTTTTGGACCAGAATTAATCACTCCACCACCAGTATAAAAAATTGGTTTTTTTGCTTTGCTCATTAAATCAATTAACTGATCAATACTTTGTTGAGAAAAATAATTATGACCTCGTCCGTTTAATTGAGTTTTTCTTTTATATTTTTTGTAAGCAGTTTTTTGAAACTGAATATCTTTTGGTATATCAACTAATACTGGACCTGGTCTTCCAGTTGTTGCAACTTCAAATGCTTTATGAATGATTTTTGCTAAATCATTAATATCTTTTACTAGCCAATTATGTTTAGTGCACGGTCTTGTAATACCAGTTGTATCACATTCTTGAAAAGCATCTGTTCCAATTAAATGAGTAGGTACTTGTCCGGTAATACAAACTAATGGAACAGAGTCCATATAAGCGTCTGTTAATGCAGTAACTGCATTTGTGGCACCGGGACCTGAGGTTACCAATAATACTCCAGGTTTACCTGTTGATCGTGCATAACCTTCAGCTGCATGACCTGCCCCTTGTTCGTGTCTTACTAAAATATGTTTTACAGATTTAAAATTTTTTAACTCGTCATATATCGGAAGAACGGCTCCTCCTGGATATCCAAAAATATGACTAACGCCTTGATCTTCAAGGCATTTAAATACAATTTCGGCTCCAGTGTATAATTTTGACATCCGGACAATCTAGCTGAAGTTGAGCTCCTTGGTCAAGTTTTAGAGTGTCCAATTTAATTTTTTTTTAAAAACTTTTTTAGATCCTCAGGGGTTAATTTTTGCCAATCCGTCATTTGACCTCTTGCCCAGGTACTTTGTCTTTTGGCATATTGTCTTGTTTTTATTGATATTTTATCTTTGATTTCATCAAGTGTGAGTTTTTTAGATAAATAGTCTTTGATTTCCTCAATCCCAATTACCTTATTTGAGCTATTATCCTTTTTTATTTTAAGTTTTAAGAAACGTTTAACCTCATTTAACGCTCCCAGTTTTAACATCTCATTTGTTCTAATTGAAATCCTCTCTATTAATTGCTGTCTTGGATAATCAATATAAATTTTATAAAAATCATTATTATCAAAATATGATTTAGTATCTTTAAACCAGTCTACTAATGATTTTTTAGTATAAGATTTTACCTCATAAGCCCGAATAGATCTTTGAACATCAGTATTTGATATTTGATCTTTTATTTTTGGATCTAGTTTAATTAATTTTTTATAAAAATTTAATTGACCTAATTTTTTTTGAAGATTTCTAATCTTTGATCTAATCTTTATTGGAATATTTGGTATTTTAACTAACCCATCTGTTAAAGCTTTAAAGTAAAGTCCAGTACCGCCAACTAAAATTGGAACCTTTTTTCTTTTCTGAATATCTTTAATTTTTTCAACAGCTAGTTTTAACCAATTACCTGTTGAAAATTTTTTTTTGACACTTTTAAAACCATAAAGATGATGTTTAACTTTTTTATAATCTTTGGTGTTTGGTCGTGCAGTTAAAATTTTAAGTTCTTGATAAACCTGCATACTATCGGCATTGATGATTTCGCCGTTTATTTTTTTTGCAAGTTCGACTGCAAAAGTTGATTTTCCAGAAGCTGTGGGTCCAGCAATTAAAATAATTTTGGACTTTAGGTCCATTAATCTAATTTAACGCCAATATATCTTCTTTGATTTTGATTATTATAAATTGCAATCAACAAAGTTTTTTCTGAACTTCGAAGCGTCATTTTTACAATATTTTCAAGATCGCCAATAGTATTAATTTTTTTCTTCTGAGCTTCTACAATAATATCATTTACTTGTAGATAATTAATTGGGCTATCTTGTTCAATTTTAGTAATGACTACTCCTGACGTATCTTTTGGAAGTTCTCTTTCTTCAATATCTTTTTGCTCAAGCAATCTTACAGTTACTTTTAATCCTTCAATTAAAGTTTCTTTTGGTTTTTCAACTACTTTTCTTTGAGATTTAAAGTCACTCGATGTTTCTAATCTTCCTAAAACAATATCTTTAGTAATTTCTCGTTTGTTTCTCCAAATTTTAACTTTTACTTTTTTACCAACATCTGTTTCAGCCACTATTTTTGGAAGTTCATTCATTTCATTAATTAATTTTCCATCAAATTCTAAAATGATATCACCTGGATTAATTCCTGCTTTTGCAGATGGACTGTCTTCAGCAACACTTGCAACTAGTGCACCTCTTGGTTTATCTAATTTTTCAACTTCAGCAATTTCATCTGTCACTGTTTGAATTCGAACGCCCAACCAACCTCTTTTAGTTTCACCAAATTCAATTAATTGACTGATTACTTTTTTGGCACTATTCGATGGAATTGAAAATCCAATTCCAATTGATCCTGATTGTCCAAGAATAGCCGTGTTAATTCCAATTACATCTCCATCCATATTAAACAAAGGACCTCCAGAATTTCCCTGATTAATTGATGCATCTGTTTGAATGTAATCTTCGTATCTTGATAAACCTATTGATCTATTTCTAGCTGATATAATTCCTGATGTAACTGTTCCGCCTAAACCAAAAGGGTTTCCAATTGCTATAACCCAATCCCCTATTCTTGCTTTACTGGAGTCACCAAATTTAACTGGAACAAATTTTTCATCTCCTTCAATTTGTAATACTGCTAGATCCATTCCTGGATCAGCCCCTAATACTTTTGCTTGATAATCTTTTTCACCAACTTTTACATAAATATCTTCTGCGCCTTGTATGACGTGATTATTGGTTACTACTATTCCTTTTTCATCAATTATAAATCCTGATCCTAAAGCACTTGTTTTTCTTTCCTGAGGAGTTCCAAAATCTTTGAACATATCTTCAAAAGGTGAACCTGGAGGAAATTGAAATGGAAAAGGATTGTTTTGAGTTTTAATAGTTGTGGTGGTTGCGATATTTACAACTGAAGGCATTAATCTTTCTGCAAGATCAGCAAAGGATCCTGGAACATCTTTTGAGCTAACATTTGATGTTAATGAAAATGATAAAAATAAAAATATAAAAATATTATAATATTTCTTTAGTGCTTTATGTACCATACGATTACAAATCCTATAATTGCAAAGATAAATCCACCTGTTCTAAGCTGACTATCATTTATTTCGTTTAACTTGGACAACATATTTTTCATTTTTGATGGAAATAAGGCATATAAGATTCCTTCGATAAATAAGAACAGACCAAAGGCAATGATCAATTCCTTCATAAAATTAGGTTATTCTGTTTTAGGCTTGATATTTCCAAAAAATTTAAAGAACTGACTGTCTGGTGAAAGAATTAAAGATGTTTCACCTCCAATTAGAGCCTTTTCGTATGCTTGCATTGCTCGATAGAATGCAAAGAACTCAGGATCTTGACCAAAGGCTTCAGCAAAAATTTTATTTCTTTGTCCGTCTCCTTCTCCTTTCATAATCTCTGATTTCTTTTGTGCTTCAGCTAAAATAACTGTTACTTCTTTATCTGCTGTAGATGTAATAGTAACTGCCATCTCAGCTCCTTTTGCTCTAAATTCCTTTGCTTCTCTCTCCCTTTCGGTTTGCATTCTTCTAAAGATTGCATCGCTGTTTGCTTGCGGAAGATCAGCTCTTTTAATTCTAACATCAACTATTTTAATTCCAAAGTTTTCAGCTTCATTGTTTACGCCTTCTTGAATCAAAGCCATTTGTTTAGTTCGGTCTTTGGATAATAATGTTTGTAATTCTTGTTGACCTAATACACTTCTAAGTCTTGAGTTTACAATCGTTGATAATCTTGATCGTGCAACTCTTTCATTGCCAACTGAAATGTAAAATTTTAACGGATCAATAATTTGAAATCTTGCAAATGCATCAACGATTAAACGTTTTTGATCTGATGCAATAATTTCTTCAGGTGGGTTATCAAGGTTTAAAATTCTTTTATCTAAATAAACAACGTTTTGGATGAAAGGTATTTTAAAGTTTAAACCTGGTTTTGTAATAATTCTTTTTGGATCACCAAATTGCAATACGATTGCTTGGTTTACTTCTTTAACAATAAAAATTGAAAAGAATAATGTTGCAGCAATAATAAGAATTATTGGTATTAAAATTTTTCCAGCTTTCATCTAATTAGTCGCTTCCTTCTTTTTTAACTCTGGAAGTGGAAGGTAAGGCACCACTCCTGATCCAGCGTTCTTTTCAATAATTACTTTATCAATATCTGCTAGTACTTTTTCCATAGTTTCTAAGTACATTCTTTCTTGAGTAACAGATTTTGCTTTTGCATATTCATTATAAATTGCAAGAAATCTACTTGCTTCCCCTTCTGCTTTTGCAACAACTTCTTTTTTATATGCTTCTGCTGCTTGTAAAATTTTTTGCGCTTCTCCTCTTGATCTTGGGATCACATCATTTGCATACGCTTCTGCTTCGTTTTTCGATCTTTCCATATCAGCTCTTGCTGCTTGAACATCTCTAAATGCATCAATTACTTGATCTGGTGGATCGGCTTTTTGGGTTTGAACTTGAGTGATTTGAATTCCTGATGAATATTCATCTAAAATCTTTTGAATAATTCCTTGAGTTTGTGTTTCAACAATTGATCTTCCTTCAGTTAAAATTGATTGAATTTCTGATCGTGCAATTACTTCTCTCATTGCGGTTTCTGCTGCTGCTTTTACTGTTCCTTCTGGGTCTTGTATTTTAAACAAATAGTTTCCCGCATCTTTTATTACCCAAAAAACTGAAAAGTCGATGTTTACGATATTTTCATCTCCCGTTAACATCAAACTTTCTTCTGGAACATCAGCCACAACTCCAGATGAAAAACCACTATCTCTTTCAGATCTAAATCCAATATCAATTCGATTTACTTTTGTTACCTTAGGTGTCAACACTGATTCAATTGGATATGGGAAATGATAATTTAATCCAGGCTGTGTAGTATTTACAAATTTTCCAAATCTTAAAACAACACCTTGTTCATCTGGTAATACTCTGTAAAGTCCACTTAATCCCCAAAGCACTACAACGATTAGCAAACCAAATAAAATTGGTTTTGTCCCACCTTTGCCGCCGCCTAAAAATTTATTTAGAGTTTTTTGAATTTTTTTTACAATTTCATCAATATCAGGTGGGGTTGGACCTCTTCTAAATCCTCCATTTCCACCTCCTGGGGGGCTTCCCCACGGACTTTGATTTTTGAAATCACTCATTGACATTCTATATAGTGAGTTTATGACCAAAAACAAGGTTACGAAAAATCATGAATGATAAAAAAGTAGGTCTAAGTGACACAATGAAAGCAAAAACTGAGCCAAAACGCTTTCAAAAAAACCCAATTGCGGGAACAAAGTTTACAATTGCTATTTCAAGCGCAAAAGGAGGTGTTGGAAAATCGACATTTGCAACCAATCTTGCATTGGCGCTAAAAAATATTGGCTGCAAAGTTGGGTTGTTAGATGCAGATATTTATGGACCTTCTCTTCCAAAATTATTTTCAATAAATGAAAAACCTGAAAGTGATGGTCAAATGTTAAAACCAATTTTAAAGTATGACATTCAATGTATGTCGATTGGATTTTTAACAGATGAACAAACACCAATGATTTGGCGAGGACCTATGGTAACATCGGCCATTAAAACTTTTACTCAAAAAGTTGCTTGGAAAGATTTAGATTTTATTATTGTAGATATGCCACCAGGCACAGGAGATACTCAATTAACCTTTGCTCAAGAAATTAATATGGATGGAGTAATTATTGTATCCACTCCTCAAGAAATTGCTCTTCAAGATGTTAAACGAGGAATTAGAATGTTTGATAAACTAAAAGTTAAAATAATTGGTTTGGTTGATAACATGAGCCACTTTATTGGAGATGATGGAAAAAAATATGCAATCTTTGGCGAAGGTGGAGTTCAAAAAACAGCCGATGAATTCCAAAAAGAATTTTTAGGAGAAATTCCAATAAATCCTGAAGTTGGAAAACAAGGGGATTTAGGATCTCCTATAGTCCAAAGTAAACCGGATCATGAAATTTCTAAAATTTATTTAGAGCTTGCAACAAAAATTAAATCAACTTATCTTTAAGATCAAAAGCTTCCATTAATTCATTCCATTCTCTTTTAGAAAGTCCTGATTGATCTAAATCGATATTTTCACCTTTAATAAGTTTTTTAATGACCTCTTTACCTTTAGCTGAAACCTCAGTTCCCCCTACACGATAATCCATAAAAGCTTCATAAGTAATTGGAACCCATTTTTTTACTGTATCTAACATTGCATCTGCATAAGCTCGTATTTCATATTGAGCATGATGATCTGCCCTTAGTCTTAAAAAATTCATTAAATTTAATAGGTCGGTTTTCCAGTACCACTGGGTATAAGTATTTAAAGTTAAATTCATTCTTGCAAGTTCTCTTGCAAGGCCAACGGCATTTTGATCTATAACTGATCCGTCATATCTTTCATTAAGCATCATCTCATAATTATTATAAGTTTGTTCCGCATCTCCTTTTAAAAGATCTAAAACTTGTTTTGCTTTTTCACCCTCAAGAACATCTCCTCTTCCTTGCCTATTACTTTGAGATTGGGCTGCTAAATGTTCTGGAGCTGGAAGATAAAATTCTTTATCTAAAATTGAATATCTTGCAGAGTACTCATTAACATTTGCAGTTCTATGTCTGATCCATTGTCTAGCTATAAATATTGGAAGCTTAACGTGATATTTAATCTCACACATTTCAAATGGAGTGCTGTGCCAGTGCCTCATTAAATATTTAATTAAACCTGCATCGGTTGAAACTTTTTTTGTTCCTTTTCCATATGAAACTCTAGCTGCTTGAACAATTGAGGTGTCATCTCCCATGTAATCAACTACCCGAATAAAACCATGATCAAGAATGGGAAGCGCTTCATATAATATTTTTTCAAGTTCTGGGGCAGTTACTCTTTTAGTTTTATTCTCCTGGGATTGTTGTTCTTTAATTTCTTGCGATTGTTCGTTGGTTAATTTCATGAATAAATTATTGAATCTCTTTAATTTGGTTTTATATTAATAATGTTGGTTTTCCAACTATGACGATAAACGAATTTCGTAATAACCATTACGGACGTGGGGGCAGTACCCACCACCTCCACCAATTTCAACTTATGGGGGTGAATTAGGATCGACGGGTGTCTAAAAGTTATTCTTTCGTTCGGTATTGTTCCGCCGCAACGGGCTAATTTATAAATGCTAACGAAAGTTACGCACTTGCTGCTTAATTAATTTATTAATTAAGTAACGGGGTTTTGGGGCACCTGGCAACAGAACGCCCCTTTAAAATAATGTTTAAATTTCCTCTATAAATTAACGATTCGCGTTTAAGTAAATCTATTTTGTAAATTAATAATAAATTATAATTACGTTATGTCTAAAAAATTAGTCTTAGTTTTTTATATTTTTATTTTTACTTTAGTTGGATCCAACGTTTATTCAAAACAAATCAAAGATCCTGAATTAATAAAAGCTAATTTAGAAAAAAATATGAAAATAGTAAAACCAGATGGCAAAGGTCCATATCCAACTGTTATCCTTTTTACTGGAGCGGGAGATCCTTTTTGGAGAGAAGGCTATGGAAATTGGATGAACTGGTTAAAGGAAAGAGGTTATGCTTCTGTAATCTCTGATAGTGCAAAATCTAGAGGAGTTACGGGTAAAGCAATGATGTCTCGAAAACTTATGCCAATTGAAAGAGCAAAAGAAGTATTTTGGATTAAAGATATAATTAAAGGAATGGATTTTGTAGATATAAATAAAATTGGGTTAATGGGAATGTCTCATGGGGGAGATACTGTTATTGACTCATTAGTTTATTCAACAGAAGACTCGAATGAATACAATTTAGATGGAGTAAGAACAGTGGTAACTTTTTATCCAGGATGCAGAAAACCAATCTTTGGTGTTAAGTTAACAAAAAATTTCGATAACCCTTGGTATCAAAAAGATATACCTGTATCTATTTTTCAAGGAAGCATAGATGCTTGGGTGGATATAAAACTATGCCAAGATATAGTTGAAAGACAGAAAGGTATTGGAACTCCAATTAAATATCATTTTTACGAGAACGCTAGACACTGCTTTGATGAAGTTTATCATGATAATATTTCTATAGGAAAAAAGGATGAAAAATGTCGATATGATGAAAAATTTTCAGATATTGCTAAAAAAGAAATTGAAGAACAATTAAAGGAGGCATTTAGATAAATATCATAATTTGGTGCGGCCAGAGAGACTCGAACTCTCATGGGCTAAGCCCACACGGCCCTCAACCGTGCCTGTCTACCAATTTCAGCATGGCCGCTAAATTTAATGCGTCAGATTAAATGAATGACAATTCTATTTCAAGTTGATAGATTTTTTATATGGAAATTAATGTAGAAGTTAGAAGAGCAACTGATCCAATTTATCAAAAAATTTCAAGAACAGTGCCTGAAATTGAGTGGGTAACTTTTGCTCCATATATTTACGAAATCAATAAACTTAAAAAAGAGAAGAACGCTGTAATTTTAGCACACAATTATCAAACTCCAGAAATTTATCATGGAATTTCAGATTTTTCTGCTGACTCCCTTGCGCTTGCAATTGAGGCATCTAAGACAAAAGCAGATCTTATTATAATGTGTGGAGTGCATTTCATGGCTGAAACTGCAAAGTTAATGAATCCAAATAAAAAAGTTTTGTTGCCAGATATGGATGCTGGATGTTCTTTATCATCCTCCATAACAGGAGAAGATGTAAGAAATTTAAAAAAAAAATACCCTGGAGTGCCAGTTGTTTCTTACGTTAATACTTCAGCCGATGTAAAAGCTGAAACCGATGTTTGTTGTACTTCAGCAAATGCAGTAAAAATTGTAAAATCTTTAGGAGTTAAAAAAGTAATATTTCTTCCAGACAACTATTTGGCAAAATATGTTGCCTCTCAAACTGATGTGGAAATTATTTCTTGGGAGGGAACTTGTGAAGTTCATGAACAATTTAATGATACTGAAATTAACGAAATAAGAAAAAATAATCCTGGAATAAAAATAATTGCTCACCCAGAATGTCCACCTGATGTAATTAGTGCCAGTGATTTTGCGGGTTCAACTAGCGGAATGATTAAGTACGTTAAAGAAAATCAACCAAAAAAAGTTATGATGGTAACCGAATGTTCCATGAGTGATAATGTTCAAATTGATAATCCAAACGTAGAATTTATTAGACCATGCAATTTGTGTCCACATATGAAAAAAATTACACTTCCTAAAATCCTTGATTGTTTAAAAAATGAAACAAATGAAATAATTATGGATAAAGATATAATTGAGAAAGCTAGAAAATCTGTAGAAAGAATGGCTGAAATAGGCAGATAAAATCTGTGTCTCAAATTCTATTAAGTAAAAATTTTATAAGAAACACTTGTAAACTTGCTCTCAATGAAGACTTGTTTCCTTCCGGAGATATCACTTCTGATTTATTAGATGAAAATTATAATGGGATCACAAAATTAATTGTAAATGAAAATGCAATAATTGGAGGATTGGAATTTGCAAAACAAACTTTTTCTTTAATTGATAAAAAAATAATATTTAAAAGTAAAGTGAAAGAAGGATCCTTTCAAAAAAAAGGAAATATTATTGCTACTGTTAAAGGAAATATTAAACATATTTTAACTGGTGAAAGAGTGGCATTAAATTTTGTTTCACATATCTCAGGCATTGCAACTAAAACGAATAAATTTGTTAACTTAGTTGGTAAAAAAACAAAAATATGTTGTACGAGAAAAACAATTCCAAATATGAGAGTGATACAAAAATATGCTGTAAAACTAGGAGGCGGTATAAATCATAGATTTAATTTAAGTGATGAATACTTGATTAAAGATAACCATATAGGAACAAAAAAAAATTTTGAAGAAATAATTGAAAAAGCAATTAAACAAAAAAAAGCAAAGAAGATTACGGTTGAGGTTGATAAAATTAGTCAACTAAAAAAAATTTTAAAATTAAAATTTGATAGAATTCTTTTTGACAACATGTCTCCATCCAAATTAAGACAAGGTATAAGATTGGTTAATAAAAAATTTGAAACAGAAGCATCAGGAGGAATTAATTTTAGAAATGTAAAAAGTATTGCAAAGACAGGTGTTAATAGAATTTCTATTGGTTCGCTGACCCATAGTGTTAAAAGTGTGGATGTTAAGCTTGAATTATAATTTAATTTAATTTTTTAATTGTGCCTGTGCTGCTGCTAGCCTTGCAACTGGAACTCTATAAGGAGAGCATGAAACATAATTTAATCCAATTTTAGCGCAAAACTCAATACTTTTAGGATCTCCACCGTGCTCTCCGCAAATACCTAATTTTAGATTTTTATTTTGTTTTTTTCCTTTCTCTGATGCAATATGAATTAAATCTCCAACTCCTTCATCTATTGATACAAAAGGATCGATATCAAATATTTTATTTTCAATGTAATCATTTAAAAATTTTCCGCTATCATCTCTACTTATTCCAAAAGTAGTTTGCGTTAAATCATTTGTGCCAAAACTAAAAAATTCAGCATGTTTTGAAATTTCTTTTGCTTTTAAAGCAGCCCTAGGCAATTCTATCATGGTGCCCACTAAAAAATTTAGTTTTATTTTTTTTTCATTTTCAACTTTTTTTGCCACTCTAATCACCAAGTCTTTCATTATTTTTATTTCTGCTTCAGTTGAAACTAGTGGGATCATAATTTCTGGAATAATCGATTTAATTTTTTTATTTTTACACTCAACCAATGCTTCAAAAATGGCTCTACATTGCATTTCATAAATTTCAGGAAATGAAATTCCAAGGCGACATCCCCTATGCCCTAACATTGGGTTTTGTTCATGTAGCTCATCAATTCTACTTTCAATTTCACGAAGAGGCAGATTTAAAGACTTAGCAACATTGCTAATTTCATTTTGATTTTTTGGTAAAAATTCGTGCAACGGAGGATCTAGCAATCTAACTGTAACTGGTAGACCACTCATAATTTTAAATATTTCTATAAAATCATTTTTTTGATGTGGTAGTAATTTATCTAACGCTTTTGCACGATCTTCGCTTGATTTGGACAATATCATCTCTCGAACTGATAAAATTCTTTCTTCATCAAAAAACATATGTTCTGTTCGACAAAGTCCAATTCCTTCTGCACCGAAATCTCTTGCAGTTTTACTATCTATGGGTGTTTCAGAATTGGTTCTTATTTTTAGCTTTCTAAAACTATCTGCCCAACTCATTAATTTTGAAAAATCTCCTGATATTTCTGGCTTAACCGTTTTTACTTCTCCTTTGATAATTCTACCAGTTGAACCATCAATAGTAATAATTTCTCCCTCTTTAATTTTAATATCTTTAGCTTTAAAAACTTTATTTTTGTAATCGATTTCTATTTCACTTGAACCAGATACACAAGGTCGTCCCATTCCTCTTGCAACAACAGCTGCATGACTTGTCATTCCTCCTCTTGCAGTTAAAATTCCTTTTGCTGCATGCATCCCATGAATATCCTCTGGTGATGTTTCTACCCTCACTAAGATTGTATTCTGCATCATGCTATTTAATCTTTCAGCTTCATCAGATGTAAAAACTACTTTTCCACTTGCAGCACCAGGGGAAGCTGGGAGGCCTTTTGCAATTACATCTATATTTGAATTTTCATCTAAAGTTGGATGCAACAAAGTGTCTAAAGAATTTGGGTCAATTCTTAATACTGCATCTTTTTTAGAAATTAATTTTTCTTTAACCATATCAACTGCAATTTTAACAGCTGACTTTGCTGTCCTTTTTCCAGATCTTGTTTGCAGCATCCACAATTTTTTGTTTTCAACTGTAAATTCAACATCTTGCATATCCTTGTAATGATTTTCTAATTTTAAAAGTATTTTTTTTAATTGTTTAAAAACTTCTGGCATAGACTCTTCCATTGATAATAGTTTTTCTTTTGCTGCTAATCTTGCAGATTTTGTGATGTATTGAGGTGTTCTTGTTCCGGCTACAACATCTTCTCCTTGTGCATTAATCAAATATTCACCATAAATGCTTTTTGAACCATCTGATGGATTTCTTGTAAACACTACTCCTGTGGCACAGTCATTGCCCATATTTCCAAATACCATTGATTGAACATTTACTGCAGTTCCCCACTCTGAAGGGATCTGATTTAACTTTCGGTAAACTTTCGCTCTATGACTATCCCAAGATAAAAATACTGCAGAAATAGCACCTATCAATTGTTCTTTTACATTCTGTGGAAATTCTTTTTTTGTCTTATCTTTAACAATATCTTTAAAATCTTTTATTAAGTCATCCCAATCATCTTCATCTAAATCGGTATCTAACAATACCCCTTTGGTTAATTTATAATTTTCAATCAATTCCTCAAAATTGTAGCCATCTATTCCTAAAACGACATTTGAATACATTTGAATAAATCTTCTATAACTATCTTTTGCAAACCTCATATTATTTGTTTTATTTGCTAGAGCTAAAACTGTTCTGTCATTTAAGCCTAGATTTAAAATAGTATCCATCATTCCTGGCATGGAAACACGCGCTCCTGATCTCACTGAAACTAATAATGGATTTTTAAGATCCCCAAATTTTTTACCAGATTCTTTTTCAATACTTTTTAATTCATGATCTATTTGTTTTAAGATTTTAGAATCTATTTTTTTTTTGTTTTTATAAAATAATTCACATACTTCTGTTGAAATAGTAAAACCTGGTGGAACTGGAAGTCCAAGTCTACCCATTTCAGATAGGTTGGCACCTTTTCCGCCTAAAATATATTTAGGATTTTTAAGTTTTTTAGCGTCTTTTGATTTAAAACTAAATACGAATTTTTTCATTTAAGCTTCAATTTTAGAAAAGTTGAAATAATTATCGAAGCTTTTACACAACATTTTTAAAAGTTCTAGCCTATTTTTTTTAATTACTACATCATCATCATTTACAACCACATTATCAAAAAAATTATTCACTTCATTTTTTCCGCTAGAAAGAGTTCTTAAACTATTTTCATAATTCTCTTCTCTACCTATGCTCGAAAAGTATTTTCTTACATCATGTATTTTTTTATAAAGATTCTTTTCAAAATCATTTTTAAATAACCCAGGATCGGGGGAACCTGATATTTCATTATCATTTTTTTTGTCAGAATATAATATATTTGAAGCTCTTTTATATATTGCGATTGCATCAATGCAGAAATCTTTGTTAATACTTTTGTTTAAAAAATAAGCTTTTTTAAATATTTTCAAAATATCATCTAGTCCATGAGATGAAAGAGAGCTTTCAATGATATCATTTCTGATTTGTTTTTCTTTTAGATAATTTTTCATTCTTTCTAAAATAAAATTACCAAGATCTTGTTGGATTGTTTTCTGATCGAAATCAAAACCTTGATCTTTATAAAGAACATAAGAATAGTTTATTAAATCTCTAATTTTAATATTTTTTTGATTTTCTATTAACAGTCTTAAAATACTAATTGCCATTCTTCTAAGACCATAAGGGTCTTTAGAACTTGTCGGTTTGATATTTAAACCAAAAAAACCAACAAGTGAGTCTATCTTATCGCTTAATGATAGAGCTACACTGTAAGGTTTTTTTGGAATAGCACTATCCATCCCGATAGGTAAATAATGTTCTGTTACCGCTAGACATATCTCTTTATCAAAACCTTGCGCTTCTGCAAAATATCCGCCCATGACTCCTTGCAATTCTGGAAATTCTCCAACTAAATCAGAAATTAGATCAACTTTACAAATTGATGATGCTATTTCTATTTTTTCTTTACTAATTAAAAAATCATCTGAAATTAAACCACTTAGTTTTCTTATTCTTTGAATTTTATCAAAATAAGAACCTAATCCTTTAAAGTAATTTACATTTTTAAGTTTAGTAATTTGTTTTACTAGATTTTGAGACTTATTTTTTTTCCAAAAAAATTCTGCATCGTTTAATCTTGCATCTACTACTCTTTCATTTCCTAATTTAACATACCCCTTGGAATCTTTGATATCAGCAACTATAAAAAATGAATTAGTAATATTTCCTTTCTTATCAAAAGTTGGAAAATATTTTTGATGGGCCTCCATTGTAATAATTAATATTTCTTTTGGAACTTCAAGATAACGTTTATCAAATTCACACAATATAATTTTAGGTTTTTCAACTAAATTGGTAACTTCTTCTAAAATTTTTTCATTTAATTTTAAAATTAAATTCTTTTTTTTTGATAATTTTTCTAGTTCATTTCTTATTAAAAACTTTCTTTTTTCATGATCAAGAATAATACCTTTCGATTTAAAAAATGAATTGTAGCTTTTAAAGTTATTAAATATCTTTGTGTATTGCTCCATTTCTTTGTCAACAAATGTGATATTAGAGCTATCAAGATGATTTAATTTAAAATCTAACTTTTTTCCATCCATTACTGCCAAGATTGACTTTAAAGGTCTTCCCCAAAATAAATCATAATTTCCCCATTTCATTGATTTTTTCCAAGAAATTTTCTGTAAAATTTGGGGTAATTTTTTTTTTAAAATATCAAATACTTTAAGTTTTTGAGATGGTTTTTTATAAAAATAAAATTCCCCTTTTTCAGTTTTTTTTTTATAAATTTTTTTTTGATTAATGTTTTGTGAATTCAAAAAACCTTCTAATGCTTGATTGGGTGCGCTAGTACTTGGTCCTCTAATTTCCTCAGATTTAATCAAAATTTGATTTGGGATCTTCTCGATGCTTACAATAAGTCTATTTGGTGTAGATAAAACATTAATATTCTTTGATTTAATTTCATTTTCTTCAAAAAAAGATTTAAAGCTTTTTTCTAATTCATTTCTTGCATTTATTTGTAATTTTGAAGGTATTTCTTCGCTAAACAACTCTAAAAAAAAATCACTCATTTTCATTTTGACTCTCGAGCCATAATTTTCCAATTTCTTTAGTCAAATCTCTTATTCGAGAAATGTATTCTGCTCTTTGTGCAACGCTAATAACACCTCTAGCATCTAAAATATTAAAAACGTGGCTAGACTTTAAACATTGATCGTAAGCAGGAAGAGAAACTTTTTTTTCAACCAAACTTTTGGTTTCCTGTTCAAGCATATCAAAAATTTTAAAAAGATTGTCAGTATTTGCATGCTCAAAATTGTATGCTGAAAATTCTTTTTCAGCTTGATGAAATACTTCTTTGTATAAAATCCCTTCATTATTCCAAACTAAATCGAATACATTTTTTTTATTTTGAATAAACATACTGAGTCTTTCTAATCCATAAGTAATTTCTACTGAAATAGGATTGCATTCTATGCCGGCCATTTGTTGAAAGTATGTAAACTGAGTAATCTCCATACCATTGCACCATACCTCCCATCCTAGACCTGCGGCGCCTAGTGTTGGACTTTCCCAATCATCTTCTACAAATCGAATATCTTGTTCTTTATAGTTTATGCCTATTGAGTTAAGACTATTTAAGTAAAGTTTTTTTATATCATTAGGTGAAGGTTTAATAATTACTTGAAATTGGTAATAGTGTTGTAATCTATTAGGGTTATCTCCATATCTTCCGTCTGTGGGTCTTCTAGAAGGCTGCACATAAGCTGCTTTCCAAGGTTTTTTTCCAAGAGATCTTAATGTTGTTGCGGGATGAAATGTTCCGGCTCCAACCTCAAGGTCGTATGGTTGAAGTATAACACAACCATGTTTTGACCAATATTTTTGTAAATTAATAATTGTATCTTGAAAAGATAAAGAGTCTTTAGATTTTGTTTTTAACTTTTTTTTAGAGACCATATCTTTGCCAGATTGATCTCTCTTCTAATAAAGAAATTGCTTTTTCAATTTGGTCCTCAGAAGAAAGTTTTCTTGCTAACCAACCTTTTGCTTTCTCGAAATTTTTGATTTCTACTTCTTCGCCAAACTTTTCTCTTAATACTTGCTCTGCGTTACCAATTCCATCTATTAAACCTAATTCTTTAGCCTTTTTTCCAGACCAAAATTCACCTGTAAAAATTTCTACTCCATTTTCTTTTTTTAATTTATTCCCTCTACTTGCTTCAACAACATCGATAAATTCTTGGTGAAGTTCTAATTGAATATTTTTTAACCTATTAATATCTTCCTCTTTTTCTTCCATAAAAGGATCTAGAGTACTTTTATTTTTTCCAGCAGTATAAATTCTTCTTTGAATCCCTACTTTTTGAATCAAATCCTTAAATCCAAATGATGAATAAATAACTCCAATTGATCCAACTATTGAGCTTGCATTCGCATAGATTTCGTCACCTGCACATGCAATAAGATATCCGCCTGAGGCCGCAACATCTTCTGCAAAAACAATTACCTTTTTCTTATTTTTTTTAGCCTGTTCTCTTATAAATTTATAAATTAAATGAGACTGAACAGGTGAACCTCCTGGAGAATTTATTGTAATTGCAACAGCAGCTGCTTTTTTTACTGAAAAGGCTTTTTTTATTGTTTCTTCTTGGTTAGAAAATTCTATTCCTTGTCGAAATTTTCCAACATTTCCAATAACACCTGTTAATCTAATATGGCTGATAACTTTAGTTTTTTTGAAAAATTTAAACATTTATTTAAGAGTGATTATAAAACTTTCTACAAATTTAAAAGCCTACTTATAGTTGAACATCTGGGTGCGTCAATTGATAAGTATTATAATAAAAGTAATATAATACTTTAAATTCATGGGATCTGTAGTTCAGTTAAAAAAACAAATAAATAATTCTTATTTTGAATTATTAAACTCTGTCGAAGATAAACTATTCCTCGTAGAGGAGAAAATTATTTCAAAGTTAAACAGTAAGGTTTCATTGGTTAAAGATATGACTAATTATCATATAAATACCAAAGGAAAAAGACTTCGAGCACTTTTAACATTGGGTAGCGCAAAACTATGTGGTTATAAAAAAGGAGGAAGAGATATAAATCTTGCTGCATGCGTAGAATTAATTCACGCTGCAACTTTGATGCATGATGATGTCATAGACAATGCAGATATTCGTAGAGGAAAAAAAACAATCAATAAAATTTGGGGCAACCAATCTTCTATTTTGGTAGGAGACTATCTTTTAAGCAGATGCTTTGAAATGATGGTCGAAGATGGAAATCTAGAAATTTTAAAACTTCTTTCATCAACTTCTGCAGAAATTGCTCAAGGTGAAGTTTTGCAACTACAACAC
>Ga0066377_10000117_pt1 | contig 17835 bp, 14 predicted proteins | sample Knorr_S23_td_Sur_FD_70946 | JGI IMG/M metagenome (GOLD analysis project Ga0066377, IMG submission 70946) | Marine microbial communities from Southern Atlantic Ocean transect - Knorr_S23_td_SurfaceB_ad_5m_LV_B | ecosystem: Environmental > Aquatic > Marine > Oceanic | place: Southern Atlantic...
CCGGGAAAAGGACATACCTGTGGGTCCCGGCCGGGGATCCGGTGCCGGCAGTCTCGTGGCCTACGTTCTCAAGATCACCGACATTGATCCCCTTCGATTTGGCCTGCTCTTTGAGCGGATGCTCTCCCTCGAGCGTGTTTCCCCGCCTGACTTTGACGTTGATTTCTGCATGCGCCGCCGGGACGAGGTGGTTGATTATGTCCGTAACAAGTACGGGGCAGACCGCGTCGCCAACATCATCACTTACGGAAAATTCGGTGCCAAGATGGTGGTACGGGATCTGGCCCGTGTCATGGATGTGGAATACGCCCGGGCTAACCAGTTGGCCAAAATGGTGCCGGACGATTTAAACATCACCTTGGAAAAGGCCATTGAGCGATCCACCGAACTGCAAACGGAAATCAAGGGTGACGCCATCGTACGGGAAATCGTCGATCAAGGACACGTCATTGAGGGAATGGTACGCAACACGGGCAAGCATGCCTGCGGGATCATCGTCGGTGACCAACCCCTGACCAATCTGGTCCCGGTCACCCTCCAAGAGGGGGATTTGACCACACAATATGCCAAGGGTCCGGTGGAGGACCTGGGCATGCTTAAATGTGATTTCCTAGGACTGAAAACGCTGACCGTGATTGCGGACGCGCAGGATCATATCCGCCGCAAACCCGGATTCGAGTCGTTTGATATCGAAAAGGTCCCCCTTGATGATTCCAAAACCTACGACCTTCTGAATTCCGGCCAGACAATCGGCGTCTTCCAATTGGAATCAGAGGGCATGCAATCCCTGTGCCGTCAGATCGGGCTGTCCAAGTTTGAGGAGATCATCGCGTTGATCGCCCTTTATCGGCCGGGGCCGATGAAATTCATTCCCCAGTTTATTGAAGGAAAAAAGGATCCCAGCAAAGTTGTGGTCCCCCACCCGCTGCTGAAAGAGCTCGTCCAGGAAACTTATGGTGTCCTGGTTTACCAGGAACAGGTCATGGAGTCCGCCCGGATTATTGCCGGATACACGCTGGGTGACGCGGATTTGCTGCGCCGGGCCATGGGAAAAAAGATCGCGAAGATCATGGCCAAGCAGGAAAAAATATTCATCCAAAAGGCCAAGGAAGCTAACGGCATCGACAAACGCACCGCTGGGAACATCTGGGAAATCCTGGCCAAGTTCGCGGAATACGGGTTCAACAAGTCCCACTCCGCAGCCTATGCCATGCTCTCCTACCGAACGGCCTACCTGAAGGCCAACTTCCCGGTGGAATTCATGGCCGCCGTCCTCGGATGTGAACTCGGGAACGCGGACAAGGTTTCCCACTTTATCGAGGAAGCGGTTTCCATGGGTATCGAAGTTCTTGGACCCGATGTCAATGTCTCCCTGGAGTCCTTTGCCCCGGTCATCGATCACGACACCACCTGTATCCGGTTTGGGCTCGGAGCCATCAAGGGCGTCGGAGGGGGTCCGTCCCACGGAATCCTTGAAGCCCGTGAAAAAGATGGAACGTTCACTGACTTTACGGATTTCGCCAAGCGGGTGGACTCCAGTGTGGCCAACAAGCGGGTAATGGAGAATCTGGTCAAGGCCGGGGCCTTTGATTCCCTCGGGGACGACCGCGGGGCCATCATGGCCAACCTTGATTCCACCATGGGCGAGGTCCAGGCACTTCGCAAGGACGAGGAAATTGGGCAATCCAACCTGTTTGACATGTTTGACATGGATCAAGGGGGTTCAGGATCCGACGATGCCGGGCCAAAGCGCTTGACCGGACCAGACATGCCCCTGAATGAGAAGCTTCAACATGAGAGGGAGCTCCTCGGGTTCTACGTCAGTGGTCACCCCATGAATCCGTTCAAGCTGATGGCCGGAGCAATCGATACGTTCACGGGAAATGATTGGCGCAAAATGGAAAACCGGGAACCGTACCGTCTCTGCGGAGTCATTACTGGGGTGGCGAGAAGGATTTCCCGCCGGGACAACAAGCCGTGGTGCGTCGTGACGGTGGCAACCACGCGCGACACCTATACTGTTCACGCCTTCGCCAAATGCTATGCTGAATTTGGTCCAGCGATCGAAGACGGCAAACTGGTCATGATCGAGGGCCAGGTCATGCGACGCCAGGATGATGACGTCCAATTGGCCATGAACAGCATACGACCCCTGGAGACAGCTCTTTCGGAACTGATTAAAAGCGTGACCTTTGTTATAGATGGAAACGAACCGTCGATCGAGTTTGTCCAGTTGCTTCGTCAGGAATTGGAGGATCGCATGGGTTCCACCGTCGTCCGCGTCGGCGTTGTCGTCGAACCTGGGCAGATGGCTATTGCTGATCTGGCATCCTCCTTGGAATGGCAATTGAACAAGGAGCAATTCAACAAACTGAGCAAGCATCCGGCGGTAAGGGATGTCCTCTTCACCTTTCCCCAGCCTGCCGCACCCGCCCCCAGTTGGCGCAGATAATTGAACCTATGGTAAATTCACGAGAAGCCTTGCTTGAGAAATCCGTCCCGCTCTTGATCTTCGCGGTCACCGGAATTGTCTTTTTCCCTGTCATCAACTGGCTGCTCCAGCAAACCGTCGTCCACGAACAGCTGTTGCATGCCTTCCTCGTTTTCCTGCTCAGTGGTGCACTGCTGATCTATGAACGCCGGATTTCCATTAATTTCGTGTATCGGTTTTCCGATACATCGCAAAACACACTCATACTTGCCTACGCCCTTCTGGTGCTCGCCATCTTCACGAAATTCAACCTGATCGTGCTGGCTTCCCTGTGCCTGGTCGCGGGCTCATTCCTGCTCTTCATTTTCGGAAAGGAACAACAACGGTTGATTGTTTCCGGGATAGGCGCATTCGCCCTGTTTGCGGCCATTGCCGTGTTTCTACCGGTGCTCGACTGGCCCCTGCGGACCCTTGCCGGCAAGTGGGCCGCATTCGGGCTCAGCCTCGTCGGACAGAACGTCGAACTGGGGCTCGTGAAGGGACAAAGTGGGCCTATGCTGATGTTGATGAGCAACGGGCGACCGTTTCATGTTGCCGCAGAATGCAACGGCTTTGGCATGCTCGGATCGAGTTTGCTGATGGCCCTCATTATCGTTCTCTACAGGAAGATCGCACTCTTCGATAAAATTGGATGGATGTTGATGGCCGTGATTATCGGCCTGTTTTTCAACATAGTCCGGATCATCCTGATCGTCTTGATTGCCCCTGCGATTGAGCATTCATCCTACATGCTGATGCACGAGATCGTGGGATTATGCACAACCTACGGCGGACTGGCCGCCCTTTACTTCCTTCTCATGCCAAGGGCTTCAGTCGCCGACTCCATCATTGGAGGCAATTCCGGCAAAGCCAACTGATCCGTGGCGATCAGACTTTGCCGAACACGAGGGATGCGTTGGTCCCCCCGAATCCGAAGCTGTTGCTCAGGGCAACATCAATGGAGGCATCCTTGGTCTCCTGAACAATCGGGAAACCTTCGGCTTCGGGATCCAGCTGCGTGATGTTCGCGCTACCTCCAATAAAGCCATCCTTCATCATGATGAGTGAGTAAATTGCTTCCTGGGCACCTGTAGCCCCAAGGCTGTGTCCGGTCAGGCTCTTGGTCGACGTGATCTGGGGAACCTCCTCCCCGAACACCGTCCGGATGGCCTTCAATTCTGTCATGTCACCCGCCGGGGTACTGGTTCCGTGGGCATTGATGTAGTCAACCTTCCGGTCCACTCCTGCCAAAGCCTGCTGCATGCAACGGATGGCCCCCTCTCCACTGGGCGCAACCATGTCAGCCCCATCACTTGTGGCGCCATACCCGATTACTTCAGCGTAGATTTTGGCTCCCCGTGCCTTCGCATGCTCGTACTCCTCAAGGACCAGCATGGCACCACCACCACCGGCGACAAACCCGTCACGGGTCGCGTCAAACGGACGGCTGGCGGCCTCCGGAGTATCATTGTACTTGCTGGACAAGGCCCCCATGGCGTCAAAGAACAAAGTCAACTCGGCGCTTTCTTCCTCACCCCCACCGGCAAACATGACATCCTGGTTGCCCCAGGCAATTTGCTCAGCCGCGGCCCCGATACTGTGTGCACTTGTCGCACAGGCCGAGGTGATCGAGTAGTTCAATCCAAGGATGGCAAATGCCGTGCACAAATTGGCGGATACCGTGCTGGACATGATCCGCGGCACGCGGAAAGCCCCGACACGCCGGATGCCCCGCTGCGCCAGAATCTCCATGCCTTCCACTTGGTTGACCGGTGAACCCCCGCCGGATCCAGCAATCAAGCCAGTCCGCGGATTTGAGATATCCTCTTTTTGCAAGCCACTGTCCTCAATCGCCTGCTCCATGGAAAGAAAGGAAAACAGGGCAGCGTCTCCCATGAACCGGGACAATTTCCGGTCAACTGTCTTCAGCAACTCGTCCTTGTTCCAGATGCTCCCGGATACTTGGCTGCGCAAACCAAGCTCAGCGTAACGGGGGTTGAAACGGATCCCGCTTTTGATCTTCTTCAGGGATTCGGTCACTTCCGCAACATTGCTTCCAATACAGGAGATGATTCCGATTCCAGTGACTACAACGCGTCTTTTTTCCATGATGGTATTCAGGTAAGGGGGGAATTGGTTTAAAAGTCTGTCACTTCCGAAAAAAGGCCGACTTTGAGGTTCTTGGCAGTATAAATGGTCTTGCCGTCAACAGACACTTCACCGTCGGCCAATGCCAGCTTGAGGCGACTTGTGAGAAGGCGGTGAATCGACAACTTGTAAGTGACAAGCTTGTGGGTGGGCAGGATTTGGCCGGTAAATTTGACATCGCCCACGCCAAGTGCCCGGCCCTTGCCGGGATGACCACTCCATGTGATGAAAAAACCGACCAACTGCCACAAGGCGTCCAGTCCCAGGCATCCGGGCATGACCGGATCTCCCTCAAAGTGACATTTAAAAAACCAAAGGTCGGGATTGATGTCCAATTCGGCGATGATTTCCCCTTTTCCGTGATTGCCCCCATCGGATGTGATCGACGCAATGCGGTCGATCATGAGCATGTCAGGCAAGGGTAACCGGGCAAAATCCGGCCCGAACAGCTCGCCCTTGCCGCAGCGGATTAATTCATCAAGATTATATGAGGATTTGCGCTCAACCATTTTAAAAAGCCTTTATCGGTTCAGGGTGACTAGAATTTGATGCCCACACCAGCATGGACATAAACCTGTGAACTGAAATCGACGGTCGCCGTGCGTTCTTCATTCTGCTGGCTGTACTCACTGCCGCTTTGAACCTGCAACCCGCTGAAGAGACTAACCCGCTCAGTAAAGTTGTAATACGCACTGGCATCCACGTATCCCCCCACTTGCCACTCAGCGTCATCCGTCGTGGTCATGGCCCGTATTGGATTGGTAAGCGCGCTGGTGTTGGTCAGTTCATCGAATGCCCGGAAATGGCCGTCAACATAGAGGGCGCTGACTCCGGCACCGAGTTGAAAGGAGAAACTCTTGCCAAGATTCAGGGCGTAGGTGGTGCCTGCCCGGAAATTGAAGATATTGGAACGCAAATCCGCTTGGGAATCGACAACAGCCCCTCCCTCTAGAACATCCTCGGGTCGCTCCGTGCCTTCCCAGTTGAGCAAGGGCTCATCCTGCCCCTCAAGGATAACCGGATTTCCGACGTAGGGCTCGTATGTGATATTGCCTTCACCATCATCCACTTCAACGAGCTCGGGGACCTCACCATCAGCCATGGTGTGCACGAAGGTTTGCGTATGCAGATCTGATTCGATGGACCCGTGATATCGGGAGTCAAATCCATTGTAGCTGAATCCAACCTGCACCCCGAGGTTTCTCCGGCGGTTGATGAACTTGGTGTAATTGAGTTCCCATCCAATGGAACCACTCCCACCTCCTTCAAATTCAGCCTCAGGATCCGCGGATGCCGCATAGCGGTGGAAAATCAAGGCCGAGGGATCGACATCCCGGTCAACCTGCTCGGGATTGATGTACCCAAAGTTTGAAGTCGCGCTGGTATTGTCTGATGGGATGGTCTGCGAAATACCACCTTCGATCAAATCAGCGGAAACGAAATCTTGTGCAAGGTAGCCGTCATCATACTCAATTGAGCGCAAAGTCCCTTCAATGAGGTTACCAGCGGATTCATAGTCATCCCTGAACGGGACGTTCCCCAGACCAGTAAACTGGATGTCCGGCTGGATCATGAACCTGAGCCGCAATTCGAGCTTGGCGTGCTTGGTCGGCGGGGGTGGCGGGACGTACTTCGGGGCCTGTGCGATCGCTGTATTTCCGAGGATAAGGGCTCCCAGTGCGAGCAGTGCCACGGATTTCCATATGCTGGTGATGTTAAATTTCACGAATTTCAGAAAAAATGGATTAGTGGCCTAAATACCATTGTCCGCCATTGGGCCTGTCAAACACAATGCCACCCCAATTCCCCTCCCCTTGATTTTTACCTTTGCGGGCCAGTCAATTTCTCCTTCATATTGGTGGCATGCTAAGTTGGGAGGAAATCTTCATCTGCGTCGTTCTATTGGCCGCCTTGGTCAGTTTTGTCTGGGAACGCATCCCCACCGACATGACGGCCATCATCGCATTCGGCACCCTGATGGTGGCGGGATTCCTTCCATTTGCGGAGACCCTGCCTGACATGGATCAGCTTCTGGCCGTCTTTTCCAATCCGGCCCCGCTGGCCATTGCCGCACTTTTCATTCTCAGTGCGGCGCTGGAAAGGTGCGGCCTGATCGACGCCCTGGCGCAATCCCTCGAAAAACTGACCAAACTCGGCTACCACGGCTTGCTGATCATCATGATCCTGCTGGTCGGGGTGGTTTCCGCATTCATCAACAACACCCCGGTTGTGGTCATCTTCATCCCTGTCATCCTCACGCTCTCGAGGAAATTGAAGACGCCAGCCTCGAAACTGTTGATTCCATTGAGCTACGCCTCGATTTTTGGAGGCGTTTGTACATTGGTGGGAACCAGTACCAACATCCTCGCCAGCGGCATTATAGAGGCCCAGGGGTACCAGCCCCTGAGCATGTTTGAGCTCAGTCGCGTAGGCGTGCCCCTAATGGTTTTCGGAACCTTGTATCTGGCTTTTTTTGCCCAGCGCCGGTTACCGGTGCGAGAGACCCTGACCTCCATCCTGAGTGATGACGAACGCAAGGAATTCTTTACCGAGGCATTTGTCCGCCCCAAAAGCTCTTTAATCGGTAACACATTCAAGGAAAGCGCCTTGCAAAAAGCAAAGGGGCTTCGCCTGCTGGAAATTATCCGTAATGGAGTGGCTGTTGAAGGGGAAATCCTGAAAACACCGCTCCGGACAGGGGACCGCCTGGTTCTGGCCTGCCGCCCGAGCGGATTCGTCCAAGCCCGTTCGGTTGAAGGCCTGCGACTGGCAGTGGAGGAACGGGAAGGGCTGGAGACCATTTCAGCCCATGAAGGGGCCATCGTTGAAGGCGTCATTGGCCCCCGTTCATCAATTGTCGGAAAAACGATCCACGAGCTGAATTTCCGTCAACGGTTTCGGATGATCATCCTGGCCATTCACCGGCGTGGAATCAACATGCGTGAACGGATCGACACCCTTCCTCTGGAGGAAGGAGACACCATTCTCATGATGGGCACGGACTCCGCACGGGAGCAAATCCGCGGTGGGGATGACATTCTGCTGTTGGACCGCCCGCACACCTCCTCAAAGGATCTCCGCCAGAAAGCGCCTGTCGTGCTCCTGACGATGATGGGGGTCGTGGCCGCGGTTTCCTTCAACCTGATGCCGATTACAGCCGCCGCCATAACCGGTGTGGCCATTATCCTGATGGCTGGAGTCATTCGGCCCAAAGACGCCTACGACTCAATCGACTGGAGTATTTTGGTTCTCATTTACGGCATGCTGGGGATCGGTAGCGCCATGCAATCAACCGGAGTGGATCACCGGATAGCGGAGTTTCTGGCAACGCTGCAGGCATTTAACCTGCCCGGCATCTGGAACATTGTCCTGATTTTGGCTTGCCTGTATCTGGCCACTTCCCTGCTGACGGAAGTTTTGTCAAACAATGCGGCGGTGGTCCTGATGGCCCCCATCGGCATTCAACTCGGATTGACCCTCGGTGTGGATCCCCGGCCATTTATCATAGCAGCCTGTATTGCCAGTTCAGCCAGCTTCTCGACCCCCATTGGCTACCAGACTAACACTTATGTCTACTCAGTGGGTGGATACCGGTTTGCGGATTTCATGAAAATCGGCCTTCCTCTTAACCTGCTCTACTTCATTGGAACGGTCACGCTGGTCCCACTCTTGTGGGAATTCTAAGAATATGCCGGAACTAGCGGAGGTTGAGTACTACCGGAAAGTGTGGTCGGTTGGCACCGGTGAGGCGGTCAGGCGGATCCGGCTGCATCCACAGGCCCGGATCTTCAGGGAATCCAACTCGACTGCCATCGGCCAGACGCTCACCGGCAAGACCTTCACCAATTCGATTACACATGGGAAGAAGATGCTCTTCCGCTTCTCAGAGGGGTGCTACCTGGGCATTCACCTGGGCATGTCGGGATCCTTGTCAGCATGCGCCAAGGAAATGGTCCCCTCCCGGCACGAGCATCTGGTCCTGATCATGGAAACCTGCGCGCTTGTCCTGACGGATCCTCGCATGTTCGGGAAAGTCCTTTTTCATCAAGGGGATGCGCCACCAGACTGGTGGGCTAATCTCCCGCCACAACCTCAGGAAGCCGACTTTGATCAACGCTACTTGAATCACATTCTGGAGAGCCACCGGAGGCAACCGCTCAAAGCTCTCCTCTTGAACCAATCCGAATTTCCAGGGATAGGAAACTGGATGGCGGATGAGATTCTCTGGCAGGCCCGGATTCATCCAGCCACTACCGCAGGCTCCCTTTCCCCGTACAAACGAAAGAAGCTTTTTAACCGAATTAAGCATGTCTGCGTGGAGGCTCTCCGGATCATTGGAACAGATTGGGGTGATCCGCCTGAATCATGGCTGTTTTCACACAGGTGGAAACGCGGGGGATTCTGCCCGGCAACCGGAAAGCCCTTGGCGTTTGAAACCATTGGTGGGCGAACCACCTGCTTTTCCCCAGCCATTCAAAAATATTAGGCAAATTTGACTGATTCCCGCCGTTGCCAGTCCGGCTTCAGTTGGCGGTCATTGGGAGCATGCCTCTTCAATGGATGTCAGTTTTCCTGCTCGCACTGGGAATGGCCAGCCACCCGGCTGATGGGATTTTACCATTGCGCGATCAATGGAAAGCCGCCGTCTTGGCCCTGCAAAAAAATGAGCCCGCAAAAGCTGCCACACGCTTCCGGGAATTCAACCACTGGTATGGAAATGAGCCGGAAGTGGCCGAGGGCACTTTTCGGGAAAGATTTCAGCGGCTGTGGGGACTGGCTTCCCTTCAATCGGGAGAGCTGGATGAGGGAATCCGGCTTCTTGAAGCCTGGCTGGAGGAGAATCCCGATCACTCCCGGTTCAGGGCGTTCATCCGTTTCCAGATTGGATTAGCCTGTCGGTCAAGCGACAGAGCGGAGGAGGCCACCCGTCACTGGTCCATTTTTGTCACACAATACCCTGAGTTGCCGGAATGCGCCCTGGTGCATTGGATGTGGGCGGAGCTCGAGCTTTCCCGATCCAGCCTGGCCAGCGCGAAAGCGCACATGCTGAACGTCCTGTCCGAGGAGCGCTTGCCCGAAAGTGGCCAGGTCTTGGCCCTGGCTGCCATGGCCTTGATTGATCTATCAAATGGCGACCATGCATCGGCGTTGGAGCACTTGTCCAAATGCAACCAAGGAACGGTTTCGCAAATTTGGCGATCGGTATTAGCACCATCCCTGGCCAATCAATTTCAGACAAATGGCAACCCTGAGGGGGCCTTTCAAGCATCCCAGTGGTTTTCAACACCGACCCAACTGCGGAGAATGCTGAGAGAGCTCCCCTCTTTATCCCATACATCGAGTCCAAGGCAGGTTATCTGGAAAAACCATTGGAAAAACCAACTCGGATATCTGCATTCCAACCTCGAGAACGTACTCGATTCCGGATTTGAACTGAAACATCTCTACGAAATGCGATTGCAGACGCTACTGGATTCGGACCGTGCGGCGGATGCGGGCCTGCTCTCACGCGCCTTGCTTGAATCCCAATCCGATCTGGCCCGGACCCTGCGCTCCACCGCCTATGCGACCGCTATCCGGGCCAGCCAGATGCGCGAAAAATGGAATGAAGCGAATGAATTGGCGGATACCTATCTTGACGCCTTCCCCGATGACCCCGCGCTCCCTGATATCCTTTTTCTTCAGGCAAAGACGGCGGCCGGACGAAAGGATTTCTTCACTGCTGTTGACCGCATGGAAAAACTGATTTCGCGGTTCCCCGAAAATGATTCGATTATAAAATGGCGCATCGCCGCCGCGGGATGGAGGCTTGAATCCGGACAGGCTGAATCTGCTCTGCGTGAATTCATTGAATTGGAATCCGCCTGTCGGGAGTCCTGGTTGCCCTATCTGCGATTTCAGGCTGCCCGCTGCTGGAAAGCCTCCTCCGGGATTGAGGAAGCGAAATCCGCCTTTCGAGATGTGACACAAATGAAGGCCTCACCTGCCCTGATGGAACAGGGCTGGATCGGCTTGCTGAAAATCCACCTGGCCAGCATGGACGGGCCAGCCTTCGGGAAAACGATTCAGGATTACCGAACCAGCCATGCGGATGGCCTATACAAGGAAATGGTGAACATGCTGGACGCCTCCTTTCACGAACTGGCCGGCGATCTTGACCGAGCCACGGGTATCTACCAGCAGGTTTCCACCGGTGAGGGTCCAATCGCTGACCATGCGTTGAACCAATTGTCACGAATCCACGCCGCTCGTGAGGATTACCCCGCTTTGAGGGAGCATGCGCTCAAATGGATTCAATCCATGATTAATCGAAATTCCCGATTGCCTGTGCGCGGACTTTCCGACTGCGTCCTGTATCAATCCACGGTCGGCAAGGCCATTTTACCCGCGGCCCTGTTAAGAACCCTATCCGATGGGCTGGATTCGTCCCGTTTCACCTCGGGAGGTGACATTCTCCTGCAACTGCTAATGGACCGGTGGGAAGTCTACTCGGTATGGCTCGACACACATTCAGATTTTGAAAGCTGGTTAAAGGACAAGGCTGCCCAACATCACGCCAGTGGCCGATGGAGCGCCCTTTCAGTTTACAAGCTGTTCCATGCAAACTTGCTGGAAATGGATGGACGTCATGACTCTGCCGATACAAATCGCATTGCTCTTCTATCGCTCGTTGACGCCAATGCACTACCAGATTCTTCCTTGTTTCAACTCGCGGTAACGGCCGACAAGTACGACTTCCCCGAGGCGACCCTCCTGCTGGAGACGTTCATCGGGAAGTATTCAGAATCCCCCCGATGCCCGCTTGTCCTCGTTCGATTGGCTAAGCGAGCCCGCAAGGGAGGTGAACGAGACAAGTCCCGGGCCATCATGGAGGATGTCGTCTCCGATTGGAGCGACAGCACGGCTTTCATTTCATCCGCTGTCCAGTTGGCAAAATGGTATCACGAGGACGGTTTACTCGAAAAATCCGAATTCCTCTCCCAGCAACTTCTTGAACTCGGCGGAATGCCACCGCGGGAAACCGCGGAAACCCTCCTGATCCGGGCAACGGTGGATCTCGCTCAAGGAAGGCGCCAGAGATGCCTGCTCTCCTGCAAGCGCATCCAGACCCTGTATTCGTCCTTTCAAGATATAATGGATGAATCCCGGAACCTTTTGCGAAAGGCAACCGATGTGTGAACGCTGGGGCTTGTTCTGCATCATAATGCTGACGCAAATCGCCGGCCACTTGGATGCGATCCAGATCAAGGGGATCAGGCAAAACGGCATGACGTTTTCAGGACAACTCATTCGTGCACAGGATAACTTTATTGAGTTTAGAAGCAACACTGGCAATCAGTCCCAGATAATAGGAATCCCGTTTTCACAGGTGCAATCCCTGCAGGTGACTGATGTCCCCGGGGAATCCAGTTGGCTGGTCAACTTGGAGCCCTTCTTCCCATTGCTGCCGCTTTTCGACCTTCACGCGCAAGGCATGTTGATAGACCAACTGGAGGGCTTGGCGAACGACGAGCAATGGTCCCGGCTATATCAATGGACGGGTTACTTGCAGGGTATCGAGGGGGAAGGAGCAGCATCTGACCGCATTACCACATTAAGGGCATGGGCACTCTTGGAAATGGGGTTGCGCCAACTGGCCGGGGAGCTTCTGGCCTCACTGGAATCCTCCCTGGACCCGCTGGAGGCATCCGGCCTCTATTGCTGGTTGCGCGCGCGCATTGCCATTGAGGAAAACTTGCCTGAGGAAGCCCGTTATTGGGCCGCCCTGCCCAGTCTGAGAATACCGGCATATAAGGGGAATCTTTCCGCTCGGCTTGAGGAACTCCGGAGCGATCCATCCGACCCGAAACCTTCATGAACATACCCATCGCACAAATTAGCTTATTCGAATTACTTCAGCAGGGAGGTTGGGCCATGTACCCGCTTGGCGGCCTGTCACTGACCTTGTTCTCACTCATCCTCTTCTCCTGGATGCAAACCTCCCAGGCGCACTTTGGCTTTCGCAGTTCCCGTTGGACACGGTTTCCCGTCACCGATCAAATCCTCGATACGGTTCAGGAAAACCCGCTTCCAGGGAGCATGTCCTCGCAGGAGCGCATGCGGGATGAAGCGGGATCGGTCGAAGGCAACACGATGCGGTGGATTCAGTACCTGAACGTCATCGCCACCATCGCTCCCATGGTCGGATTACTGGGCACCGTGAGCGGGATGATCGGTGCATTCCAAACCATCGCCACTGGTGGGATGGGTAAACCGGAACTCCTTGCCGGGGACATTGGGGAGGCCCTCATCACCACTGCCACGGGCCTGACGATCGGCATCCCGGCCATGGTCTTTTATTTCGTTCTCAAAAACCGTCTGGATACGCGCCTTGATGAACTGGAAAAATGGATTCAGGCAGGAGCAAGCAACCGTAAGGAGGGATCCTCTCCTAGCCAAAGTTGAATGGCTGACGAACTTTGACAAAGGTCGGCCGCCCGTTTCGAAGAGGGGGCTCAAACTGGGAAGCCTCCAGTGTTAAGAGCGCGCTTTTTGTCAGATACTCGCTATCCGACTCAAGGACTTCTGGCAGGCGGATTTTCCCATTTCGATCAACGTAATATTCCACGACCACGCGCCCCTGCTCCATCGGTTGCCCGGGTGGGTGAACCAAGCACAATTGTGATTTGATGAGCCTCAAGGGCTGGTCCAGCTCGGCCGGCTGGCTCTCCTTGTAAACTTCCAGTTCTTTCGAACGCTCGTATACCCGCCGCTCGACAGCATCGGATACGGATCCGCCCATCGGTAGCCCTCCGGTCCCACTTTTCCAGGCCTGTTGTTCCGGATCGAAAAAGGCAACCGCGACTGCAAGTCTGCCACGGACCGGTTCACCCTTGTAGCGGGCCACTTCAAACTTGGCCTTTTGAAGTTTCTGTTCGGCCTTTTCGAGGAGTCCGTGGTGGCTTGCTTCGATGGCAAGATAATCAACCATAGATCCATCAGCCCCAACGACCACATGGAAGATGACAATCGGTCGCTCTATCTGGAGATGCTTGACCGATGCGGGAATAATCGTCCGCAATCTCCCTTTCAGGGCGGGTGATGTATAATCACCCTCTTCCCCCTTGGCTGATACCAAAACGGGCGCAACGAGTGCCAAGACCGTGAATTTCCACCAGAACACAATAGCCCAAGTTAGACTCCAGGAGCCCAATTGGCAATCAGGAACCGCTGTCCCCTCAACCTTCGGACTAGTTCAGGCGCTCACGCAGGAGATTGGCCCGGTAGACCCAGAATGGTGCTGAATCCAACTGGAGAATGACATCCGTCATTTCCGTAGCTGACTCCAATTCACCCGATTCCCAAAAAGAAATGGCCAGATTGTATGCAGCTTCCCCGCGGATTTGGTCCAAGGCTCCCCCATCCAGAGCAACGGTTTTCAGGACAGCTCGTCCTGACTCCAATTCACCACCCTGCAGAAGGCTCATGCCCTGCCCGAGGACTGCCCGGGATACGAGGGTCGCATCGGCGAACACCTTCGCCGCATTGGCGTACAAATCGGCTGCCTCAGAAAAGGATCCGGCCTCGTATCGCTCGTCCGCAACTTGGATCTGCGCCAAGCCGGCCAACTGGTGATCAGGATTCGCCTCGGCAAACTGGACTTTCTCCTCGACGGTTACCGCAGCGGCAAACGCGTCTCGCACAGCCTCTTCCTTCTGCTCACCAAAATACTGGAATAACTGGACCCCAATGACGATGACCGCGCCAACGGCGATACCGCCGAAAACACTGGCCCCATTCTTCTTCCAGAACTCATTAAACCGCTCTTCAACATCGGCATCAGGCGGGAGATCGCTTTCGGGATTCAAGCCCAAGGGCAGTTCTGGTTTCTGGGAGTCCTTCTGGTCTTTGCTCATTGTTATCGAAATTAGAAAACAGGAGAGGAAGACGGATCGCCGAAAAAGGTCAAACGCAATTCCGGAAATTGGCGCCTTTCGAAAAATGTGAGTTGCACCTGCAATGAAGAGGCGTTTGCGTGAGGAAAGTGCCTTGTGCACAAACTTAGGAACACGAACCGAGACTTCAAACTGAACATGGATTCCCCACTGAACGTACTGATTATTGGATCCGGCGGCCGTGAGCATGCGCTCCTGAAGGCCTGCCTGAAAAGCCCTCTCGTCGAAAAGGCATGGGCCGCTCCCGGAAACGGGGGAATGGCAGCGGAGGCGGAATGCAAGCCATTGGATGTGGAAAATCCGGAAGCCTGCGTCCAACTGGCCAAGGACCTGGGAGCGAACTTGGTCATTGTTGGTCCGGAAGTTCCCCTTGCCCTTGGGGTTGCCGATGACCTCCGTGAAGCCGGGATTCCCGCCTACGGACCGGGACGGGATGGAGCCGTGCTGGAATCCAGCAAGGCCGCCTGCAAAGCGTTTTTCAAAAAGTACGACATCCCCACCGCCGACTGGGACACCTTCACCGAAACAGCCCCGGCATTGGAGTATTTGAATAAATTTGACCTGCCGGTGGTGGTGAAAGCCAGTGGCCTGGCCGCCGGAAAAGGTGTCCTGATTTGTGAAACCAGGGAGGAGGCTGAGGCAGCCGTCCGGGGCATGCTCGACGAAGGCACCTTCGGAGAGAGTGGCCAGGAAGTGGTCATTGAGGAGTTCCTCACCGGACAGGAAGCCTCCATTATGGTCATGGTTTCCGGGGACAAGTACGTCTGCCTGGCGCCCAGTCAGGATCACAAGCGCGTGGGAGAAGGCGACACCGGCCTGAATACGGGCGGGATGGGAGCTTATGCGCCGGCAGCCGTTGTCAACGAGGCCATCATGGAGATCGTTCACAAGGACATCATTGGCCCGACCCTGGAAGGCTTTAAAGCGGAAGGCATCGACTTTCGTGGCACCTTGTTCATCGGCCTCATGATAAGTGATGCGGGCGAGCCAAAGGTCCTTGAATACAATGTGCGCTTTGGTGACCCGGAGTGCCAGGTCCTCCTGCCTTTGTGTGAAACAGACCCCGTTCAGCTGATGTGGGATTGCGCCAATGGCACCCTTGATCCTGAAGAGGTCAAAATGAAGGATCAAGCGGCGATGATCGTGGTTCTGGCCGCCGAGGGCTACCCGGGATCTTATCCGAAGAACGATTTGATTAAACTCCCCGAATCCCTGCCGGAGGGCCTGAGTATTGTCCATGCCGGAACCAAACTGGACGAGTCCGGTCAACTGCGATCCAGTGGTGGCCGGGTCCTTGGAGTCGTCTCGATGGCCGAGACCCTCGAGCAGGCCGCGGAGAAGGCTTACGCGGTTTGTGATGCCGTTGAGTGGGAAAACAAGTACTTCCGCCGGGATATCGGGCACCGGCAGTTGAATAGTTAGGTCAGAATCATGAAAAGCGCATTTGAATTGGCGATGGAACGGCTGCAGAAGGAGGATCCTGATGGAGGCGTGTCCCTGACTGAAGAGCAAAAGGCTGAGCTGGCGGACATCGACCGGAAGTACAAGGCGAAGATTGCTGAGCGGGAGGTGTTCCTGAAAGGGAAGCTGCGGGAAGCCCGGCTGAATCGGGACGCCGAAGGTGTCGCTCAACTGGAAGCCCAACTCAGGAATGAGCGCTTGCGTCTGGAGGATGAACGGGAGTCAAAGAAGAACCTCGTACGAAAGGGTGAATCGTGAGAACATATCTGGATCTGCTGCAACATGTCCTCGACAACGGTATCAAGCGTGAAGACCGCACAGGTGTCGGAACGCTTTCCTGCTTTGGGGCGCAAAGCCGGTACGACCTGCAAAAGGGCTTTCCCCTCGTCACCACCAAGAAGCTCTACTTGAGGGCCATCATCCATGAGTTGCTCTGGTTCCTCAAGGGGGATACCAATATCAAGTACCTCAATGACAACCGGGTGACCATCTGGGATGAGTGGGCCAAGGAAAACGGGGACCTGGGGCGCGTTTACGGGGCCCAGTGGACCGACTGGCGCCGACCGGATGGCGGAAGCATCAACCAGATCGACGAAGTCATCGAGGCCATCAAGAAGAACCCCGCCAGCCGGCGGCACATCGTCTGCGCATGGAATCCGGGGGAGTTGGACCAGATGGCCCTGCCGCCCTGTCATGCTTTTTTCCAGTTCTATGTTAATGAGGAAAAAGGCACCCTCTCCTGCCAGCTTTATCAACGCAGCGCGGACCTGTTCCTTGGAGTCCCTTTCAACATCGCCTCCTATGCGCTCCTGACCATGATGGTGGCTCAAGTGTGTGACTTGAAACCGGGGGAGTTTGTCCACACGTTCGGGGACCTGCACATCTACTTGAATCACCTTGACCAAGTGAAGCTGCAGTTGAGCAGGGAGCCCCGCAAGCTTCCGACCATGTCCATCAATCCGGAACGGAAAGCCATCACGGACTTTGTTTTCGAGGACTTCGAATTGAAGGATTACGATCCCCATCCAACGATCAAGGCCCCCATCGCCATATGAGCGCTCCCTCCACCAAGCGCCCGTGGAAGGCCATTGCCGCCATGTCCGAAAACCGGGTGATCGGGAAAAAGGGCGATATCCCCTGGCATATCCCCGAGGACTTCAAATGGGTCAAGCAATGCACCAAGGGGCAGGTCATCGCCATGGGACGCAAGACCTTTGAGTCGATGGGTCGTCCCCTCCCATTGAGGGAAAACATTGTCATCAGCCGGTCCACTGACGCCATAGAGGGATGTCATGTCCTCCCTTCACTGGATGCATTGGAGGAATACCAGACGGACCGCGAAATCTGGATCTTCGGCGGGGCGCAAATCTATGCCGCCGCCATGGACCGGGTGCAGGAACTCTACCTGACAGTGGTAAAAGGCACCTTTGACGGAGATGCGTTCTTCCCGGCTTTTGAAGATCAATTTGGCCAACCGAAAGTCCTTCGCGATGAGGCCGAATTCAGGATACTCAAATTTGTGGCTGATTGCTCATAATATCCTCCTTAAGGGGCGTGCTAAACCGAAATCACCGCTGTATGGACAGCCGGATTTCAAGACCCTGCGTGATAATATTTACACAAATGGACAATCCGCGTAGCATATATTTACACACGGAAATTATTGCTATCCAGCTTGCAGTATCATGGTCTTGACCTCTGTTGCTCCAGTCAGTTGAGTAAAAACTACACATAACAGATTAGATCGGGGAAAGTTATAAATGGGAGAACAGGAAAGCTATGACCATGCATCATCAATCGCCGAAATTCAAAACAGGCACA
>Ga0066377_10000118_pt1 | contig 17657 bp, 22 predicted proteins | sample Knorr_S23_td_Sur_FD_70946 | JGI IMG/M metagenome (GOLD analysis project Ga0066377, IMG submission 70946) | Marine microbial communities from Southern Atlantic Ocean transect - Knorr_S23_td_SurfaceB_ad_5m_LV_B | ecosystem: Environmental > Aquatic > Marine > Oceanic | place: Southern Atlantic...
ACAAGACGGAAACCACCAATAAGATCGTCTTCATCAGTTTCAATAGTAATGTTAACTCGAATTAGTTCCCTACCCAGTTGAGCACAAGCTTGCTCCACAGAAAACGTTTTACCATTACCCGACAAACCCGTAATGAACGTAGGATAGAATAGACGGGACTTAATAATTTTTTTAACGTCACCGAAATTACCAAACTGGACGAAAGTATCATCTTTTTCTGGAATAAGGTTTTGCTGTTCCTGATCAGGAATACCTGCAGAAGGAGCTTGATAGGTTTGCTCCATTTGTTCCCGAACGGTAAGGTTCCATTTACCACGACCAACTTTGTAGTCAACCATTTTGTTGGTGATGGTTTGGTAATTAGTTCCATTCATAGCACACCATGCACGAATATCAGAACTGGTGACTTGATTGCCATACAGTGCCTGAAGAGAAGTGCGGATGTACTCAGAGGAAACGGTCATTTGCTTTGTTTGAACTGAAGTTATTATAGTCCCTCAGGCATCGATTCGGTCTGCTCCGTAGACAGTTTACGAAGTGGTACACCCTTGTGTTTAGTCATACATGCCTGCCTAATCCATGCTGTAGATAAACTGACTATCTCAGCACAAGATGTATTATCTTTTCCGCAATAAGGACATGCGTTTGTTCTAAATCTTTCAGTCATCAATTTTTATCCAAGAGAGTGTATCATTAAAATATGACATATATCCTTCCGTAGATTTTCCTTCCATAAACTCGTAAACAACTTGATCCATATTAGATCCATTATTACCACAGTCATGAACTCCAACAATTCCACCATGAGCAACTTTTGGATACCAAGTTTCTAACTCTTCAGCAAGTTGATCCTCAGATAGATGAGCATCAAACCATAAAAAATCAATTGACTTATCTTCAAACTTTTTCACTGATTGTAGAGTATCACCATAAATGATGCGAAGTTTTTTCTGAAGTTCACCAGGAAGAAGACTAAAATTTCTTCTTGCGGATAATTTTAAAAAATTAGCACCAGATTCACTTACTTCTATAAAAGGTTTTACGGTATCTTTGTATGGGAGATAATTATCTATCGTATAAAGTTTTTGTATACTAGGACAATTTTCCAATAGAGATGATGTTGCACATCCCCAGTGAGTTCCTAATTCAACTACAGTTTCACATTGAAAAATATTTATCAATGGAAATAGACTTTGGCATGATGCAATTTTTTTGTCTACAAAATTATCATCAGGAGTTACCCACCTGATGATATCATTGATTGTATCCTTATCTAGTTTAATATCTTTAATATTACTCATGCGATCATAGAAACAAATTCATTAAGAACTTTTTTATTTGCTTTTTTAGTCTTCAAAGATTTAGCAAAAGCAGATTTAATCTTTGCCTTTGTTGCACCTTCACCAACTTCAAAGTCTGCCTGATTAGATAGATCAGATCCAGAAAGTCCAATATATGTATCATAACCAGAATTCTTAATCATTACACAACGATCTTTCTTCCACTTAGATTTTAGTACTTCAGTTTCTTCCCAGGTTTCAGAATGAAGACGAATAAAAGATCCAGAGTCACGACCTTCAAGAACACGAATACCAACAAAGTTAGTATTGGGGAAGTTATCTTTCAAGTTAGTAAGAAGAAGATTGGTAAAGGAAACATATGCAGAATCGTGATAGTTTACAACTTTATAAGTATTACCAATCTTACGATCACGAATATAACAATTGGCATGTAGACGTTTAGTTCCAAGATGGTTTTCACCATTAGGATATGTCACTTCAGAATGACGATTGCAAGGTGCTGCTTCACCATCAGTCAGAATAACACACTGAACTTTTTCAAGAGAGTATTGTTTCTTGAAAGCAGGAATAATATTGTGAAGGGAAATTAGTGCTTCATTCAAAGGAGTTCCAGAGAGACTCATTCGAGCAGGAACACTATACTCAACATACTTACTGAAAGAAAATGCAATTCGATACAAAGACTTCATCTGTTTTTCAAGAACTCGGTTGTTGACATTGCTGGTAAGAATGTTCATCATAGAAAACTGATCACTAACTACAAGCATTGCATCTTTCTTCTCATAGTGAGGTTCTGGATATACAGGTTTGTCGTTCTCATCCCAAGTCATATAGTTGTATTCATTGGTAAATGCGAATACATCAAATGGAATTGATACCTTACGGCAGAACCAAATGAGGTTGAATAGTTGCTTCATAGTATCGAGCATAACAGTGCTCATAGAACCAGACCAATCAAGAACAAAGATCAAACCATGGTTCTTACCATCAGGAAGAATAGTTACTTTCTTGAACAGGTCTTCATTGTACTTGTAAGTGTGAAGTTTAGTTGTATCAAGAACTCCAGTTCGAGATACAGAAGCACGAGCGTAAGCACTAGCAGACTTTCTACACTCGAATTCTTTGACGAGGTAGTTGACTTCTTTTTGTGCGGATTTTTTGAATTTGTCATATTCACTATCTGCCCATTCTAGATGACGAACACTACTAGGATAATTTTGCTGCACCACCCAATTGTCATCACAAATTTTGTGAATCTCTTCATTAGAAGCAACTACAGTCTTCAGATTGAGATTTGGAAGAGACAGGTAAGTTGCTTCACTATAAGGATTGTCTGCACCATAATCATCAATAAGTTCACTGATAGCATCTTGAAGTTTATCCACAGTTTTCACATCAAGATCTGTAGATCCACCACCAGAACTAGACTCAATCTCAGGCATAGAATCTTCACCAGATTCACCCTGTTCAGAAGTTTCAGTTGTTTCAGTCTCTAGTTCACCACCACTAGACTCAGAAGTATTTTGATTTTCAGCAGAACCAGAAGATCCTTGAGTCGGAGCAAGTGAGACCTCGTTTAGATTTTCTTCTTGCTTCTGCTTACAATAGTTGTATAGTTCTTCAGCAACAATCAGAACATCAGCAAAAGTCTCACATTCAGCAATTGCTTTGATCAGACGGTTTTCTTCTGGATTATGAAAAGGAATAGTTACATAGTTACCAATCTTGAAGTAAAGATTTGCACGGTCTGCAAGATTCATCGAGGGAACGTCTTCGTTCTCTAGTGCAAAGAAATCTTCACCAGCAAGTTCATCGTAACCACGATAAAAAGTTTTTGAAAGTCCAGCATATTTACGTTTCATCAGTTTCTCAATGCGAGCATCTTCTACAACATTGACAAACTGTTTGGGAGTATCCCAATCCCATTCATCGGGAGTAAAGAGAGCATGTCCAACTTCGTGGGCAACCAACATATCAAAAACAAACTCGGATGCTTTTTTCCACATAGGAAGTGTCAGAACCCGAGTGTGTACATTAAACATTGCCGTCTCAACATGACGATGCTCAACAACTAGATCCTCAGTGGCAAGGAGTTTAGCAAGTTGACCTTTGACCTCAAAGTTGATGGACATGCTCGTTCGTTTCAGATGTACCTACTATAGAGGAAGTACAGCCTGAGATTTGGATCCCTGTGACAGTTTACAATCTGGTTCGTAGACAGCTGGATCGTCTTTATGCCTTAACCTATGGCAATTAGAGCAGATCAAAACACATTTGTCAATTTCTGCACGAACAGTCTGCATAGAATATCCATCACGAAGCAACATTCGGATTTCGTTCTTCTTTAACTTAGGATCTTTATGATGAAAATCCATACAAATTGGGTCGTATAAATTTCCACAATCTTCACATGGTTTTCCAGTTTTATAATTAGTCAACCATTTCATTCTTTCAATAGTTTGTTCTTTTCTTTTTCTTTTTGACATTTGTATTATTTTAGATTTGGATAGAAGTATTGATAATACCAAGAGTAATCTCTCAATATTTTGTGTTGAGATTTCCGTTTTATCAACGGAAACTCATATGTTTCTTTTTTAGAAACTACTTTGGGACGTATCGTATGATTTCCCCAAGGTGCATATATGGAGTCGTGATGACATCTTTGCTTTACATTATCCAAATCATTGGCATGATTATCGCAACCAATAAATCTATAAATTTTGGATATAGTTTCTTGAGGATTTTCCATCAAATCTTCATACCTAACAAACTTAAAGTTGTTTAAATATCTTCTTTCACAATCTAAAATTTCTTTCAATGCAAATAATGGAGTATAAAGCATATCACCATTCATGTATGACTCAATTCGTTTATCCATTAAATCAACATTATGATATTCTTCTCTAGTTTCAAATGGATAAAGTTCTTGAGTTGATGGAGACATAACTCTATTTTGAGTTTCCATTTTTTCTAATGAAGATATAACTCCTCTCAAATCTCTAACAATATAGATTACTTTTGCTGTAGGAACTAGATTGAATAGTAAATCAAAATCTACTGACCAACTCCTATCCTTATCAACGTAAATATTTGTTTGACATAAATTTTCTAACCAGGAAGATATTCCTGCTCTCATAAAAGAATAATACAATGTCTTCATTTCTTCCATTGTATGTTGAGTTTCACTGTACATCTTCTCAGAATGTTGAGATATGTTTGTAAGAATATTCGATAGACAAGAGTCCATCTCAACAGTAATATCTGGATGTTGTTGTAAAAGATTTCCTAAAAGAGTAGAACCACTTCTAGGTAAACCAGACAAGGTTACAAATTTCATGATTCTACAATCTGAGAGAAGTTTTTTCTTTTTTCAAATTTGATAACTCTATCAAATTTATCGTGAAGAGATTCTTTGTGAGAGATAACAAACACATTTGCATCTTTAACAACAAAACGAATAATCTTCAGGAAATCATCCGTACCAAATCCATCAAGTGAAGAATCAAAGATCTCATCCATAATCAAAAGATTGGTACTAGTAGAGTTTTTAATCTTAGCAACTTCTCTCCAAGTAAACAATAATGCCAAGTCAATACGTTGCTTCTCACCTTCAGAGAATGAAGAATATGAAAAGTCTTCGTGAATTGGTGACTCTATAGTTTCATTAAACTCCTCATCAAGTTTAAAGTTGATGTAGAACTCCATCATCTGAAGATACTTTGATACTTGCTGATTGATGAGTGGAAGATACTTTTCAATAATTTTTGATTTTACTCCACTATCTTTCAGAAGTTCGTGAAGAAAATCGTGATTGGAGACTTTAATTCTCTTCTCTGTCAGATCATCAAAGACTTTCTCAAGACTTTCTTTGTAAGCATTTAACTTCTCTTGTTCTTCATTCTTATTAGTTGACTGATCATTGAGAGTTTTAATCTCATGATTAAGTCCAGTTATCTGTGCCTGTATTGATGAGATCTTAGCACTATTGGTGCTAATTTTACTTTGGGACTCCATAATAGATTTCGTAATGTTGTCATAAACTGACTCACGAAATTCTTCAGACTTGATAGTATCGATAAGTTGTTCAAAACCTTCCTCCAGTTCTTTTAGTTTTGTATTTGAATTTTTCAATCGTTGTGTACGAAATGACTCTTCGATTGTTTGCTCACAAGTAGGACATGTGAGATTATCTGAAAAGAAATTTTGCTCACGTTTGATGGAATCCATCTTTTGCGAGATCTTTCCTTTCAGATTTCCAAGTTTACGAATTTTAGTTTTAGCATCTTGAACACTTTCAAGTTCTTTTCGATATCTCAAAACTTCTTTCTCTTCAATCTTATTATCCTGATTGAAGACATCAATATCAATATTCAACTCACTAATCTTATCTTCGTATTTTTGCAGAGTATTCTTTCCGCGGACATCAAGTTCTTTGATAAAGTTTTCTTGCATCCTAACCTTATCAGAGACTGATTCCTTCTTGAGGTTTAATACTTTAATATCCTCTCGATACTTCCTAAGATGATCCTTGATGATACTATTCATCGTAGAAAAGACTTTAATGTCTAGAATATCTTCAATAACTTCCCGTCTACCTGCTGCTGGTAGTTGCATAAACGGTGTAAAATTACTACTTCCCAGAATTACGATCTGAGTAAAAGACTTGTAGTTCATCTTGAGAATACTTTGCTCAAGATATTTTTGCTGATCATTTGCAGATGCTGCTTGATCTAGAAGTGTTCCGTCACGATAAATCTCAAAGATATTTGGTTTAATGCCACGGACAATAGACCATTCTACTGATCCAATTTTAAAATCAATATTTACAACACACTCTTTCTCATTGGTAGAGTTGATCAGTTGTGGTTTATTAATTTTACGAAACGATTTTCCAAACAGAACAAATGTCAATGCATCAAGGATTGTAGACTTTCCCGCACCATTTGTTCCTATAATTAAACTATTCTGACAATTATCAAGTTGGACTTCGGTAAAGTGATTACCAGTTGAGAGAAAGTTTTTCCAACTAATTTTCTTAAAATAAATCATGCTCTTCGGGTGGAACCACTAACTCATCACTACCAATAATAGCATACATGTAACCATGTTGACTACATGTTTCAAACAATAAATCTTCTTCAACTTCGACAGATCTCATCTTTGGAGAACCACTTTCCTCAAGCATCATAACAAAACGTTCTACATCATCTTCATTTTCCCAGATGTATAGAACGTTTTCACCATTCTCATCTGCTACAGAATATGCTCCCCTATCTTCTTCCCCGTCGATTACAATGATGTACATACTAGATCATTTCGCAAGCTTCCTGATACACCTCTTTGATAATTTTAGATAGTTCTGATTTATCCAAATCAATCTCAGACTCTTGTATGTACTTATTTAACAAACTTAAAGTATTCTCAGATTCAATCTCTTCAATTTGATCCTTTGAATACCAACCATTGAAATCTTGACTTTCTATGATTTTTAAATCTGCTACGTTTGCAACGTAAAACTTATCAATAAATTTTTCAAAGTTTTTGTTATTACTCTTTTTTCGGACAATGATCTTTACAATCATATCCTGATATTTTGAAAAGTCGAAGGTGTTATAATCAGTATCCTCATAGTAAACGTGATGAAAAATACTATAAGGATTGTTGACAAACCTATGCTCTAGAGTTTCAGTATCAAAGATTGTAAATCCACGTACATCATTTACATCATTCCAGTAGATTTCGTATGCATTTCCTGTGTAGTGGATGTTTCCATCATTCGATCGAGTGTGATAGTGACCGCTGAAGACCTTGGTGAACTTCTTAAATAATTTGCTCTCATGACCATGCTCCATGATGCATTGTTTATTAGCGGCAAATCCTCGGAGTTCAAGGTGCCCCATCGCAATCTTGCTAGTTGTCTTTTTAAGAAGTTTGAAAGTAGTTTCCTCATTTTCTTTGTTAATCCACGGAATAAACATTAATTTTAGACCGTCAATAGTAACCTCAGAAGGTTCGGAATACACTTCAACATTCCTGTATTCACGAAGAAGAAGATCAACTGCATTTACATTGTTAGTATTTTTATAAAATGCAGTATGGTTTCCTACAATAGTATGGACTTTACATCCCATACTTTCTAGAACATCGTAGTAATTATCTTTTGCCCACTTGAGTGAACTAAAGTTAATACCAGTTCTATTGTCAAAGGTATCACCCATATCAACAATCGTAGTGATTCCCTCCTCTTTCAGAGTCGGGAAAAATACATTATTGTAAAACTTCAGAAAGAAATCATGAAAGAGTTTTGAATTCTTACGTGCTCCAAAGTGTTGATCTGTAATAAGGGCAATCTTCATACGTTATTAGAACCCATTCCTCTGAGTTTAGAATAGACGGCATCTTTGATGCTATTATAGTCCGCATAATTTGAGTTGTCAATAGTATTGTCATTGACAAACACCTGATCATATCCTGTCTTTTCTAGAATTTTATTCTTAATATCTAATTGCTTCTTTTCTTTCTGAATACGTCTCAAAAATGCATAGTGAATAATTTGAGTAAAATATGCGAAAGGATTTGTAGATTTTTCTGGATTAAAATTATGTATATATTGGATACAATTCTCAACTCCATCTGAAATCATATCATCTTTGAAGATGTAATTGACAAAGTTTGGTTTGTATGATAGATGAGTCGCAATCTTAAGGAAACATTCTCCAAGGTAATTTGTAATACGAGGTTTTGGTTCACCTTTTTCTGCTGCTTCAGCAATTGCCTTCTTGTACTCTACAATTGCATCTAGAAACTCTCTATTATTTACATAATGTTCCGATTGTTTTTTTCTTGGCATTCATCTTTACCAGTAGTTCACTATATTTTTATTATAGCACAGCTTGACAAACATGTAAAATATGAGTAGAATATCTCTGTTGAGGTTGATAAGGAAGTTATAGCTACTAGCTTTTAAAGAGTTTTTCTAAGTACTTACGGGTATCATCTACAGAAGATAGATATCCCATTTTTCTACTTAGTTTATGTTTTTGATGATCATCTTTTGTTTTCCTACAAAAAGATCTATACATCTTAATTGTATGATCATCTTGACATTCTACTATAGTTAAAACATCTTCCATATTTAAAAGTATCATATCTGAAGATGATGTTTTTAACCAAGGATCTATCTTATAACATGGTTGACCTCTAATTACTATTTCATCAATAGTAACTGGATCTAATAACATTAGAAATGTTTTATCACCTTCGTTAGAAGGTGATACCATAGAGAATATTTCTTCAGTATTTTTAAGTTTTATAGTTGCGTAAAAATCTGTGTATTGTTGTTCCATTAGTCTTTTAAATCGATGTTTATAATATCGTAATTAAATTTTTCTTGATTATAGATTTTAATTCTTTCAATAAGGTGATTGAGAGTATAGTTTTTTAAACTTTTAACTGTACAGTCATCTGCAATATCATAAAGAGTTGCTTTATTCTTATTTTTACCCTTTCTTAAAACTCTGCCGATTGATTGTAGATTGCGGATTCTTGATTTAGACGGACTAGCAAAAATAACATTATGAAGATTTCTAATGTTAATTCCCGTTGAGAAAGTTCCATACGATGCTACAATAATTGCATTACTTTCATTCTCAGTTATTCGTCGGACTTCTTCTCTTTCTTCAGAGTCAACTCCACCGTGGACAAAGAATACTTTTCGTCCTTCACTTACGGAACTATTTATCTTTTCAAAAAGAGGTTCACCATGTGTGGCAACCCGACTATAAAGTATTAATGTATTACCTTCTAATCCTTTTGCAAGATTAATTATAAATTTATTTCTTTTTTCATGTGTAATTAAATATTGTATTTCATCTTCATAAGTATCAAATTTTCTAGGAGTATGTTTCAAAATTAAACATCTAATTTCTAAATCCGATACATGTCCTTTTTCCATCAATTCTGATGTTCTGGTCACACGATAGCAAGGACCAAACAATCCTTCTAAAACCCACTTGTGAGTTTGAGTTCCATCAAGTGTTCCAGTAAAACCATACCGATACTTAGTATGATGTAGATGTGTCATGATTGTAATAAGAGACTTACTCTTAAATAAGTGTGCCTCATCACCAATGACTACATCAAAATCTTCAAAATAATTACGTTCTAATTTATAAATAGACTGCCATGTAGTAACGGTTACAGGAAGATCTGTTTGTTTTTCACATCCTGCGTATATTTTGTGACAGTATGAATCCGAATCCCATCCATAATCCCGAAAGTCAGAGACGAGTTGATCTACTAGACTGGTCGTTGGAACAACTACAAGAATTTTTCGACCTTTATCCACATGATATCTCACGACAGCGTAAATCATCAGACTTTTTCCTGACGCAGTGGGACTTAACAGAATCTTTCTGTTATATTTTAATGCATCATGGACTGCTTCAATCTGATAATTTCTTGGGGTTAGAGCAGTTATCGAAGCAAGATAATCCTTGACTCCTTCTAGACTAATCTCCTTATTGACTTCAAAAGGTTTTCCATAGTACTTGTTCGTTATAAACTCATACGTGTAATTGTAATTGCTACAGAATTCGACAAGTCTATGTAAGAGACCTATGTAAAGTCTCTTTGTCCTCATATCAAACAAGTGTATCTCACCGTTCCAATTTCTTTTACGATATTGAGGCATAAACTTTGCCCCAGGAACTTCAAATCTAAAATGATCTCTTAATTCGTATTCAATATGTGGTTCGGTTTTAATTTTAAGATATACTTCGTTTACTTTTTCAATAATTAGATTAGCCATATCCAGCTTGGAATTTCAAAAATTCAATTGAGTTTTTTATTTGGTATGTTCGATTAGATATTTGTTTAAGAATACTATCCACATAATTGATCATTACCTGATAATATTCGATCTTCATACTGATAGTTGATAGTTTCTCATCAGCATCAAGATACTTGTTCATAGCATCTTTATCTCTTACTTTTTTGGGAAAGGGATCTCTCTGATAAACATCAGGATCTGCCTTACCAGAATAATATTCATATCTTTCGTGCCTGACATTTTTTCTTTGCTGCTCTGCCTTTGCTTTTAGGAGAAGCAGATTATTGTAAATGTCATAGTATTTAGAATGCAAAACAGGAATGTTTATTGACTCCTGATGTAAATTATCCATATCGATTTGAGAATCTTTTTCCCACATCGATTTAATCATACTAATATCAAATGTCATAATTAAAAATTACAAATTATTTGTTGAAGAATTACCTGCTACGTTTACATTATACTCGTTAGTTATTGTATAGACAGAATATTTAAAAGTTACTGATGCACTGAAATATTGAATGTCCGTATCTGTAGAATCGAATTCTAAATCTGATAAAGATACAGGGAACATATCTTTAAACATTACATTATATTGTAAATTTTCAGTATTTGTTAGTATCTGCAATACACCATCTGAATATACATTCATTTGAGTATTTTGAGAAAATGGTTTCCCAGTCAAAGTTGTTTCTTTTTGTAAATCATAAACTTCTGAAAGTGATTCTGGAAAACCCAATCCTCTAATCCAATTTTGGATTTCTAGATAATTTTTTAAATCTTCATCAACTAAAAATCTTACTGTAAAATCGTTAAAATCCATCATATCACCAGGAACAGGAATTACCTTTAGGTAAGATCCCTGCTCGGCAACTCCTAAATTAAGTCCAGGAATATTTGCTGAATTAGTAAAATATGCCAGTTGAGGTGCTCTTGCTAAAGAGAATTTAAATCCAACTGGTGACAGAAAATTTCTATTTTGGATCTGTCTTTTGTAAGCATTCGACATGATCTAAAGATCTTTAGATATTCTATTTATTACTCTAGTCCCATGAGGTAATTTCCAAGTGCTTCTCTAAGTTGTTGCTCTGTTAACTCTGGTTCTTCTTTTAAATATTGCTCCAAAACATAAACACAATGATTCTTGATCGCATCATCACTAGACCATGAAAGTCTATCATTTACAATGTCTCTTGGTGTTTTTAGCATGATAGTTTCTCTGCTTTACTATGTATGCATAAAAAAAGAAGGTCCGAAGACCTTCAATCACTCAAGCAATTCTTGTACATTGATAACCGTATTGTTTCCGTTTTTTATTATAAATCCTTTTACTAGTCCACTGAATTCCCATTTCTTTAACAGTTGGTGGAGGTGCTGGACGACCTTTATCCGCATCAAGTTCATCCTTTGACATCGGTTTAAAAAACGATTCACCAACATCATATGTATACCAAGGATAACGTGGTTTTGAACCTCCAGAACGATTTGACATTGATACTGCTTCTTTGACTTCATCAGAAGTCATTTTACTGTAAAGAGAATCGGTTTGGAAAATTTGATCTAGTTCAGGATAAAGTGGCATGGTAATATCAAATGAAAATTAACTTTCCAAATTATAATAGGTTATTCAAATCTTGTCAAGCCATAAAAAAGGACCTCCGAAGAGGTCCCATGAAACCATGTGAAAAGAGATCACATTAGGTTCTTAACAGTTACACGTCTGTAGTAACGGTTGGAGTTAGTGGTTAGTCCACCGAGACCCTGGTTGGTGCCTTCTGCGAATGGGTTAGCAACTAGACCATAACGGGTCTTGAAGCCAATCTTAGGCTGGAAGGTGTTCTCACCAACTGCACGTACCATCTGGAGAGGTACATATGGGCAGTAGAAGAGACCTGCGTCATAAGGTGAAGAACCCTTATAACCTGCAACATAATACTGGTTAGCAGCATTGTTTGCAGAATATGGATCGATGTATACACGGAACTTACCGAGTAGAGTACCAGCAAAGGTGTTGCCAGTGTCATCGACGTTGAGGTTTGCGTTGAGTGCTGGGGTGTAGTCTAGAACACCAGCCATTGCTAGTGCAGAAGCAACGTCTGCAGAGCACATGATGATGTTGCCCTTTCCTCTACGAGTTCTTTGTGCGATCTGGTTAGCATCACGCTCGATTTGGAAGAGTAGACCCTTGAACTTCTCAACAGACCAACGACCGTTGGAGTCGATGTCTAGGTCGAACTCACCAGCAGTTGCGGTGTTGACGGTAGCACCTTGCTCAGCAACCTTGTAGATGGTACGAATGACTTCACGGTTGATCTCTGCAAGAATCTCAGTAGAGAGAATGTTTGCGAGTTCAGCCTCAGCATTCAGACCATGGATTGCCTTGATGTCTTGTGCTAGTTCTAGGGAGTACTCAGCTTTGAGTGCTCTGGACTTTGCAGTCACAGTAACTTTCTCGATGCTGAATGCCATCTCGTTGAACTGATCAGAGACGCCGAGGTTCTCAGCATCATCAGTTCTCATGCCCTGACCAACGTTATATGCTAGTTCGTCAGCAGTTGCAGTTGGGTTGAGGACGGAAGGATTGCTACCAGTCTGTGAGGTAGTACCCATACCAGAAGCAACACCAGACATGCCAGAGGTGTTGTTGAATCCAGAATCCTGTCCAGAGAATGCAGTATCTGCTTCGTTGAACAGTGCTTCGGTTCCGCTCTGGTTGGTGTAGCGGGAACGCATTGCGAAGATGAGTCCAGTAGGACCACTCATTGGCTGAACACCTGCGAGGTCATATGCGACCAAGTTAGGCATAGAGCGTCTGATTAGTGAAATCAGAACTGGGTCGAAACCTGCAGTAGGACCTGCAGCTGCAGATCCACCTTGGAATCCGTCAGAACCAACTGCGTTGGTTGGTGCCTCAGCAAGGAAGGAGCCAGAAGAATTAAATGCGTTCTGCTCTCTTAGGAATTTCTCTTGGTTTTCTAGCAGGACTGCGGTAACTGCTCTCTTATGGGAATCTTGAATAGTGTCAAGACCCTGGTGATCGAGAACGGGTGCCCACTTCTCCTGCAATTGCTCGGAATTGAACATTGCGGTTTACCTATAAAGTGTTTGTTTTTGTTTGATTAATATTAAATTCAGTTTTTAGCAAATGAAGAGAGTGTCTTCAGGTATGCTGCCATAGATCCAGAAACTACTTCTGGAGCAGCATCAGAACCTTCGGATAGTGTCTCAGTTTTTGCTTTTAGAACTGCCTTGGTAGAGAAATATGATTCTCTCAGCATTTCCAGTTTTTCACGATATTTTTCTTCACTTTCAAACTCAACACTTTCAGCAAGTGAAGCGAGCTTTTCCTTCTGTGTCTCGGCGAGACCACCAGAAACTTGATCAAGAATACCCTCAGCAACAGCCTCTGCGAGTCTGGAGTTTAGGGAAACATTCTTCTCAATCTGCTCGTTGAGTTTAGTCTCCATTTCATCAAGTTTTTCTACCATGCTATCAATTACATTGTATTTTTCTTCAGGGATAGTTACATAATGTGCTTCAAAAAGATCCTTCATTCCAGTGAGGAAGGATTCAGTCATTTCAGTCTTAAGTGCATGTTCGATTGCGAGTTCGTTCTCGGACATCCACTCATCTGCAACGTACTCTAGATAAGAGTCAACACGTGCAGTTAGACCTTCTTGGATTTCTACTATTTCTTCAAGTAGTTTTTCTTCGTATTGTGCTTCTAGTTCTTCTTTGATAGTTGCAACCTTTGCATTGATTGCTGTTTCAAAGATAGTACGTGCTTTTTCTTGGAATTCTTCGGAGAGTTCCTCACCTTGGAGAAGAGCATTTACATCCTCTTCCATATTATATTCAGCAACAACTTCTTCTTCAGCAACTACCTCATCAGTTGTTTCTTCATCTTCGGTGACAACTTCTTCTTCAGTAGTTTCTTCTTCAGCAACCACTTCATCAGTGATTTCCTCTTCTTCTTTCATACCTTTTGGCATAGCATCTGCTTTACCAGCAGACTTAGTAACAACATCTCTAACTTGCTTGAGTGTTGCACCTGGCTCTTTTAGTTTTGCTGAATCGTCGTCAGACTTATAATTCTCGGGGGTAGGACCACCAAGATCTTCTACAGAAGCAAGTTGGGTTCCAGGATCTGCCATTTTTGGCATTGGATCTGCACCAGCAGCTCCAGCATTAACAGCAGTTTTGGATTGCTTAGTGCCTGCTTCCATTTCCTGTAAATTGTTGTCACTAGACATTTGTAACTCTCCGTTTATCTTTTAGTTTAGATTAACTATATTTATTTATAAATTAAAATATTTTATGTAAGAAGCACTACTTATAGACTATTGAGGAAGTCGTTGAAGAGACTAATCTTATGTTCTTCAAGTGCTCTTTGATCAACTAGGGTGTTAATTCTACGTGCAGTTTTTGCTGCAACTTGTTCACGAAGGATACCACCTTCCCAAACCCATTCTTTACCTTCCATGATTCCCTGAACAAATGCATCAGGTGCAGATGGATCAGCAACAATATCAGCAGCAGTTGCTAACATAAAGTCTTCACCAACTTCTTGATATCCTTCTTTTGTTGGACGGAGTGAACCAATACCTCTGGAAGAAACACCGAGACATACACCTTCTTTAAGAAGAGACTCAGCAATCTTACCCATTGGTGTTGATAGGATTTGTGCCTTACCAATGAAGTCATTTCCCTTTTGCTCAAGAGAAACGATTTTATGAGAAACACGGTCAAGGTTAATGGTTGGACCATCTGGATGACCGAGTTCACCTAGAGCACGACCTTTAGAAATATGCTCATCAGCATATCTCTTTACTTCACGTTCCATTACGGAACGACGATACACTCTACCGTTGCGATTCTTTTGCTCGGTTTGAAGGAAAGGACCCTGAATATAAAGAAGTTTCTTACCGTTCTTTTCTTCGGTAATAACCTCTACCTTTTCTATCTCTTCTCTAATTAGTTTCATTGTAAAAACTGATCTTTATTTATTATTTAGTTTTCTTATCCTTCTATGGATACTGCGCTGCATCTCAGAGATGAAGATCCACCTCCAAGATATTGACCTGCTTCTTTTTTAATATAAAGAGATTCTTGTGGACCCACTGCATATCTTGCAACAACATCAGTTCCAGATGCATCATTAGCTACTCTAAAATTTTGACCACCAGTAGAATAACTAACTACCCGAACATAAACTGCATCGTCAATAGTGCTGTATGTTGTTGGTGTATGAAGGGTTGTCCCTTTTAATTTAATTGCTCTATGATCCATTATTCTCTAGGGGATATTGGTGATGCATAAACTGATCCACTAGATGCAGAAATAAACTCTGCTGGATCTTTTTTAACAACAAAAGACTCTCCAGGTGCAATAATAGTCTTTCCCACGTTGGTGCTGTCATCATTTGCAGTTGTTCTTACTCTCACATCATAAGCAGTGGTATTTGAAATATTTGTAACTCTGACATATGTAGCACTATCACAAGTACTATCATTGCTACTACCTAACTGAAAATAATCTGAGTTTAAAGATTTAAATGGTCCCATTGCCATTGCTACTACTCCTCCATTGGTGCTGATTCATCCGATGAATAACCAGGGTCACTATTATCTAGTGGCATATCATTAGTGTCTGTAAGTGGATATTCTTCTTCCATATTTATTCCTCCTCAGACTCTACTTCAGTCTCACCAAAAACCCCATTCCCAATAGATGGTTTCAAAGCATCAATTTTTTCTGCACTTTTTGCAAAGAGCATATCCTTAATTCTGTCACTAATATTAGTTGGTGACTCATCTTGAAGGATCATATCCATTAAATCGTCCATGATTTTAATTTAAGTAACGTTTTTATTTATCAGATCTCAGCATCTTTGAGATCTTTTGCACCAATTTCAGGTGCTGCAGTTGCTTGAGCATCTGCTTCCATATCAGGTTCCATTATTGGTTGACCTAAATCACCACCTTCAGGTGCAAATGGCATTCCTGTTGCTGGATCAATTGTTGCAGGGTCTGGAATAATTCCTGCTTTAATTTCTTTTTCGATAAGTTTATCTTGCTCAATAATTTCTTCATCAGTTTGACGAAGGATCTTTCTTCTCAGGTAATCTTGAGAGAAATACTTTCCGACATATGGTTCTGCAGTTGCAGCCATATTAAGTCTTTCAGTCATCAACTCAGTTTCTTTAAGTTCTGAGAAGTGGTTATCGTATAGGAAATCATACTGAATATGCTCACTCATCAACTCCCAATCTTCAGGAGTAACAATATTCTTAAGAATAAGTTGAGTTTTAAGCATATCATTGAACATATTTGAGAATCTTTTTCTCAAACGTCCAACAAACTTTGTGAACTTGAGTTCGTCTCTTAAAATTTCTGAAGAACGACCAAGATTGAAACCACTATCACCATCCATTCTTGATGGTGGAACATTAAGTGATTGATAAAGTTTTTTCTTAAAGTAATCAATATCGGTGATTTCACCAAGATTTTGACCACCAGGTAGAGTAGAAATTTCAGTTCCTCTACCACCTTCACGTCTTGGTAGCCAGAAATCTTCTAGCATACTCATATATTTTTTATCATCACGAATCTCACCAGTACCCGCATCATATACGAGTTTGTTACGATATCTACTCATAACATCACGTAGATATTGTTCTGCTTTCTGCTTGGGTAGATTACCAACATCAATGTAGAAAATTCTACGTTCTGGTGCTCTGGATAATCTGTAGATGACCAGAGAGTCCTCGATCATTCTAAGTTGATTGAGGGACTTGATTGCCTTATGAAGATATGATAGAGTTGATCCCTTATTTCTATCTACTAGTCCAGAGGTGCAATAAGAGATTGAATCCTTTGCAATCTTTACACCCTTGGAATCATTCATTCCACCAACTGCCTGGTTTGGATATTGAAGTTTTGGAGTATACATGAAGTATTCTTCAACTTCAGGAAACACATAATCCATTGGATCTTCAGTGTTCTTCCGTACTAGAATACCTGGGTTCTTATTATCCTTTTTAGTCTTACGAACATAACGCATCTTCATTGCGTCGATGTAACGTAATTCTTGAATACCTTCTTGAGGGTTTTTGAGATCAATTACCTTGTGATAATATAGTCTTCCATCAATATACCAATTCCTATAGATTTCATGACACTTCTTATCAAAATCCAATAAATCTAAAATAGTTTTAAATTCTTCACGAATTTTTTTCTTAATACCATCACTGGCATTTAGATTTGATAATTCAATTTTTACGGGTGAATCATCAGAATCAGAAACAATAGCTTCATTTACAATATCTTCGATTGCACTATCTACCTCAGGATGTAGAGACATTTCTCTATATCTTCTAAGTAGATCAAACTCCGTTCTATAAACACCTTCTATATCAACGTAAGATCCAAAAAATCCCGTACTTAAATAATGGTCAACCCCGTCCTCATTATTTGGAGGAACGGGGGAGACTACTGACGGTGACTTTGGGTCTGAATCTTCAATTGA
>Ga0066377_10000122_pt1 | contig 17503 bp, 16 predicted proteins | sample Knorr_S23_td_Sur_FD_70946 | JGI IMG/M metagenome (GOLD analysis project Ga0066377, IMG submission 70946) | Marine microbial communities from Southern Atlantic Ocean transect - Knorr_S23_td_SurfaceB_ad_5m_LV_B | ecosystem: Environmental > Aquatic > Marine > Oceanic | place: Southern Atlantic...
CTAAAGTTTCAGATAAAATTGAGGAAATCATTGTTCCAACTCATGACATTACAGAAGTAAAAAGAGGAAAGAGGGTTCAGAGAAAAAAGAAGTACTTTCCAGGCTATGTATTAATAAAGAGTGAAATGGATAATCAACTTTATCACTTAATAAAGAATATAAAAAAAGTGAGTGGATTTTTAGGATCAAGAGGAACTCCTATTCCAGTGTCTGATAAAGAAATAGAGAAGATTTTAGGCCAAATAAAAGATGGTGTAGCCCAGCCAAAATCTGCTATAGAGTACAGCGTTGGTGAAAAAGTTCAGGTGATTGATGGTCCTTTTGCTTCTTTCAGTGGTCTTGTAGAAGATATTGATGAAGAAAAATTAAGACTAAAAGTTTCAGTTTCCATTTTTGGAAGACCAACACCTGTAGATTTAGAATTTAACCAAGTTGAAAAGGCAAGTTAATGGCAAAAAAAGAAGTAAGCGGATATATAAAATTACAAATTAATGGTGGACAAGCAAACCCAGCGCCGCCTGTTGGACCAGCCTTAGGTCAAAGGGGTGTTAATATTATGGAATTTTGTAAAGCATTTAATGAAAAGACAAAATCTTTCATGGGTAAACCTGTTCCGGTTATTATAACTGTTTACAAAGACAAGAAATTCGATTTTATAATTAAATCTCCTCCTGCATCACATTTTATAAAAGAAGCAGTAAAATTAAAAAGCGGCTCAAAAGAACCAGGAAGAAATATTGTTGCTTCAATAACAAAAAAACAATTAGAGGAAATTGCTAAAAAAAAAATGGAAGATCTTAATGCTCACAACATTGAGGAAGCTGCAAAAATAATAGCAGGTTCTGCAAGATCTATGGGTATAGAGGTAAAAGAATAATGGCATCAAAAAGATTTAAAAAATTACCAGAAAAAACTAAAGATTTACAAGCAGAGTCAGTAGAAATTCTTTTACCTAAAGTAAAAGAGAATTGTACTACAAAATTTGATGAGTCAGTTGATTTAAGTTTTCAAATAAACAACAAACAAAAAAAAAGTGAAATAAATATAAGAACAGTTGTCAATTTACCAGGAGGAACTGGAAAAAATATTAAAGTTGCTGTTGTTTGTGAGGACACTAAATCAAACGAGGCAAAAGATGCGGGCGCTGATATTGTTGGAGGAGATGAATTTGTTGAAAAAATAAAATCAGGGGAAATAAATTTTGAAAAACTTATTTGTACACCTGGCATGATGATTAAATTGTCGAAATTAGGAAAAGTTTTAGGTCCAAAAGGTTTGATGCCTAACCCAAAACTTGGTTCTGTAACAAATGATCTTAAAAAAGCAATAGTAGATGCTAAATCTGGACAAGTTGAAATAAGAAATGACAAAGAAGGAAATATTGGAGTTAGTATGGGAAAAAAATCTTTTGATGATAATAAATTAATTAAAAATTTTAATGCAATAATAGACGCTTTGGAGAAAGAAAAATCAAATAATACAGTTAAAGGTGATTTAATTAAACATGCATTTATAACATCAACAATGGGTGTGTCTTATAAATTAAAACTAGGGAAAAATATTTAGCTATGATGAATAAAGAACAAAAAAAACAGTATATAGCTGATATGTCGGCTAAGTTCGATAAATCTGAGGCCGTCATTGTTGCCCATTATCAAGGTATGACTGTTTCTCAATTAGATGAACTAAGAAAAGAAATGAGACAGCATGGAATTCAATTTAAAATTACAAAAAACAGAATCACAAAACTTGCATTAGAAAAAACTAAGTGCAAAGATTTATCAAACCTTTTTACAGGTCCTACGGCTGTTGCTCTTTCAGAAGATGCAATTACTTCAGCAAAAATTTTAACAAAATTCTCTAAAGAAAATGAAAACCTAAAAATTTTAGGTGGAATAATGGGTACTGATATCCTTGATGTTGCCGGGGTAAAAAATGTAGCCACTTTACCTTCTTTAGATGAGGCTAGAGCCAAAATTGTAGGAATTTTGCGATCTCCAGCACAAAAAATTGCAAGTATTTTACTTGCGCCGGCGTCAAAAATCGCTATTTTAGCGCTCGAAAAATCAAAAAAATAACCAGGGACAAAGAATATTATTATGGCTGACTTAAATAAAATTATAGAAGATTTATCTAGCTTAACAGTAGTTGAAGCTGCAGAACTTTCAAAACAATTAGAAGAAAAATGGGGTGTTACGGCAGCAGCGGCTGTTGCAGCAGCACCAGCAGCAGGAGCAGCAGGAGCTGCGCCAGCAGAAGAAAAAGATGAGTTTACAGTTGTGCTTGCATCTGCAGGAGATAAAAAAATTAACGTAATTAAAGAAGTAAGAGCAGTTACTGCTTTAGGTCTTAAAGAAGCAAAAGATTTAGTTGAAGGCGCACCTAAAGAAGTCAAAACAGGTGTAAGTAAAAAAGAAGCTGAAGAAATTAAGCAAAAGCTTGAAGCAGCTGGCGCAAAAGTAGAATTAAAATAATTTTAATAGGATTTTTTACTGATTTATTTTTTATAAATCAGTAGTTAAGATGCAACTATCTTTTACTGAAAAGAAAAACATAAGAAAAAGTTTTGGTAAACTTAAAGAAAGTTTATCAATACCTAACCTTATTGAAGTTCAAAAAAACTCATACAAAGAACTTACCGAATTTAGACCTGAAGTAGAACAACATCTTGTCAAAGGATTTGATAGAGTTTTTAAAAGTATATTTCCAATTGAAGATTTAAACGACAAAGCAACTTTAGAATACGTTTCATACAAATTAGAAAAACCAAAATTTGATGTTGAAGAATGTATTACTAGAGGACTGACATATTCTGCTGCATTGAAATGCACTCTTAGATTAGTTGTCTACGAAATTGATCAAGAAAATAATACCAAAGATATTTTATCAGCTAAAGAACAAGAAGTTTATATGGGCGAAGTTCCAATGATGACAAACAGTGGAACATTTATAACTAACGGTGTTCAAAGAGTTGTTGTTAATCAAATGCATAGAAGCCCTGGAGTTTTCTTTGACCACGATAAAGGAAAATCCCATGCTAGCGGTAAACTTTTATTTAACTGTAGAGTTATTCCAAATAGAGGATCATGGTTAGATTTTGAGTTTGATGTAAAAGATTTTCTTTATTTTAGAATTGATAGAAAGAAAAAATTATTAGTAACGACTTTATTGCAAGCGTTAGGTTATTCAAAAAATGATATTGTCAATGAGTTTTATGAAAAAGAAACATACTCTTTTGATGATAAAATTTCAAAATGGAAAACAAAATTTGATCCTGAAAATTATAAATCAAAAAATTTTTCAGAAGAAGTTATTGATGCTAAAAATAATAAAGTTGTTGTTAAATTAGGAGAAAAGATAAATTTTTTAAATGCAAAAAAATTAGCTAATGAAGGGTTAAAAGAAATTTTTGTTTCAAATCAATCTTTGTATGGAAAATATATACATAAAGATATTCAAATTGGTGAGGAAATATTTAAAATTGGAACTGAACTAAATGAAACAATTATTCAAAAAATAATTGAAGCTAATATTAAATCAATAGAAGTTTCAAAAACAAACTCTATTACTAAAGGACCTTACTTACTTCAAACAATTTTAAATGATAAAAATGAAAATAAAAATGATGCAATAACAGAAATATATAAAGTATTAAGACCAGGAGAACCACCTACCATAGAAATTGCTACCCAAATATTTAATAACCTATTTTTTAGCTCAGATAGATACGACCTATCAGATGTTGGACGAGTTAAAATGAATTCAAGATTAAACTTAAATTGTTCAGATAAAATTACAATATTAAGAAATGACGATATCTTAGCAATAGTTCAAAAAATGTTAGATTTAAGAGACGGTAAAGATGAAGTTGATGATATCGATCATTTAGGAAATAGAAGAGTAAGATCTGTCGGAGAATTAGTAGAAAACCAAGCTAGAATTGGCGTTTATCGAATGGAAAGAGCAATCAAGGAGAAAATGACCACTCTTGATGTTGAATCTGCAATGCCACAAGATTTAATTAATGCTAAACCGCTAACTATTTCTTTAAAAGATTTTTTTGCAACATCACAGTTATCTCAATTTATGGATCAAACAAACCCATTATCAGAAATAACTCACAAGAGAAGAGTGTCAGCTTTAGGACCTGGAGGATTAACTAGAGAAAGAGCAGGCTTTGAAGTTAGAGACGTTCATCCAACTCATTATGGTAGAATTTGCCCAATCGAAACCCCTGAAGGCCCAAATATTGGATTGATAAATAGTTTGTCTACTTATTCAAAGATTAACAAATATGGTTTTATTGAAAGTCCTTATAAGAAAGTAGAGAACGGAGTTGTTCAGGATAAAATCGAATATTTATCAGCCATGGAGGAAACTAGATTTACGATAGCTCAGGCTAATTCGGTAATTGATAAAAATGGAAAATTTAAAGAAGATCTTGTTTCTTGCAGACAAAATTTGAATTTTATTTTAGCTAAACCTGAAACGATTGATTATATAGACGTTTCACCTAAACAATTAGTTTCAGTTGCTGCATCATTAATTCCTTTTTTAGAAAATGATGATGCTAACAGAGCTTTGATGGGTTCTAATATGATGAGACAAGCGGTACCTCTTTTAAAACCTGAAGCACCATTAGTTGGAACAGGAATAGAGAGCGATGTAGCATTAGACTCAGGAGTAACTATTGTTGCAAAAAGAGATGGAGTTGTAGATAAAATTGATGGAAAAAGAATTGTAATTAAAGCCTCAAATGAAAAAGATTATTCAAAATCAGGTGTTGATATTTACAACTTACAAAAATTTAAAAGATCAAACCAAAATACTTGCATCAATCAAAAACCATTAGTTCGAGTTGGTGATAAAGTAAAAACAGGAGATATTATAGCTGACGGACCATCAACTAAAATTGGAGAACTTGCTTTAGGAAAAAACGTGACTGTCGCTTTTATGCCATGGCAAGGTTATAATTTTGAGGACTCAATATTAATATCAGAGAGATGTGTAACAGATGATGTATTTACTTCTATTCATATTGAAGAATATGAGGTTATGGCAAGAGATACAAAACTTGGTGAAGAGGATATTACAAGAGATATTCCAAACGTAAATGAGGAAGCTTTGAAAAACCTTGATGAATCTGGAATAGTATATATTGGCGCAGAAGTTAAACCAGGTGATATTTTGGTTGGCAAAGTTACTCCCAAAGGAGACTCTGCCTCTGGACCTGAAGAAAAATTATTAAGATCAATATTTGGAGAAAAAGCAATAGATGTAACTGATACATCCTTAAAAATGCCAAGTGGAAGTGGTGGTATTGTTGTTGATGTAAGAGTGTTTAATAGACATGGTATTGAAAAAGATGAAAGATCGATAACAATTGAACGTGCTGAGATTGAGAGTGTTCAAGAAGATAAAAAAGTTGAAGAGGAAATTTTAGAGAGAAGCATTAAACAAAGAGCCTCAATAATTTTATCAGGAATTACAATCAATAAAAAAATTAAAGATTTAGAGAGTGGTACTAAGATTACAGACGCAAACATTAATAATCTTTCAGTCTCTGATTTGTTTAAAATCAGTATCGATGATAATCAAAAATTAGAGACACTTTCACAATTAAAAGACCAATATAATAGTGCTAAAAAAGATATACAGGATAGGTTTGAAGATAAAGTTTTAAAAATCAAACAAGGCGATGATCTTTTACCAAGCGTAATGAAGATGGTTAAAGTCTTTGTTGCAATAAAAAGAAGATTAAGACCTGGAGATAAAATGTCAGGAAGACATGGAAACAAAGGTGTAGTTAGTAAAATAGTTCCAGTAGAAGATATGCCTTATAGAGAAAATGGTAAACCAGTTGATATAGTTTTAAATCCTCTAGGAGTTCCTAGCAGGATGAATGTTGGTCAAATTTTAGAAACACACCTTGGATGGTCGTGTACAGAGTTAGGTGAAAAACTAAAAAAATTAGTAAATGAAAACCAGAAAAAAATCGAAAAAACAGAAAAAATCAAAACTTTTTTAAAATCTGTTTATGGAAATGAAAAGTTTGATGAGAATATAGACAAATTATCAAACACAGAATTTAAAGATTTATGCGAAAATATTCAAAATGGCGTTCCTATAGCTACACCGGTTTTTGATGGTGCTAAAGAACAAGATGTTACAAAAATGTTAGAGCTAGCAGAACTTCCAAATTCAGGCCAAACTGATTTATGGGATGGAAGAACTGGAGAAAAATTTGATAGACAAGTTACAGTTGGTACAATTTATATGCTTAAACTGCATCACTTAGTAGAAGATAAAATTCACGCAAGATCAACTGGACCTTATAGTTTAGTTACACAACAACCTTTAGGTGGAAAAGCGCAACTTGGAGGACAAAGATTTGGTGAAATGGAAGTATGGGCACTAGAAGCTTATGGTGCATCTTATACTCTTCAAGAAATTTTAACGGTTAAATCAGATGATGTTGCAGGAAGAGTTAAAGTATATGAAACTATAGTTAAAGGTGAAGAAAACTTTGAGTCTGGAATTCCTGAATCTTTTAACGTTTTGGTTAAAGAAATTAAATCATTAGCACTTAATGTGGAGCTTAACTAAATATGAGTAGGGAATTAACAGATTTATTTAAAGGTTCAGAAATCTCTGAAGCACAAAACTTTAATAGCATTAAAATTACATTAGCAAGTCCTGAAAAAATTAAATCTTGGACTTATGGTGAAATAAAAAAACCAGAAACAATAAATTACCGAACATTTAGACCCGAAAAAGATGGATTATTCTGTGCAAGAATATTTGGACCAATAAAGGATTATGAATGCCTTTGTGGAAAATATAAAAGAATGAAGTTTAGAGGAATCATTTGTGAGAAGTGTGGAGTAGAGGTTACCAAATCAAATGTAAGAAGAGAGAGAATGGGTCATATAAATCTTGCTACACCAGTAGCGCATATTTGGTTTTTAAAATCTCTTCCAAGTAGAATTTCATTAGCAATAGATATGAAACTTAAAGAAGTTGAAAGAGTTTTATATTTCGAAAATTTTATAGTTATTGAACCAGGACTTACAGGACTTAAAAAAAACCAACTTTTAGGTGAAGAAGAATTAATTAAATATCAAGATGAATACGGCGAAGAGTCTTTTACAGCAGGTATAGGGGCTGAAGCAATATTAGAAATTTTAAAATCTATTGATTTAGAAGCTGAGAAAGAAACGTTAGTAAAAATTATAAAGGAAACAAAATCTAAAGTTGCTGAAGAAAGATCAATTAAAAGACTTAAATTGATTGAATCATTTATTGAAACTGGAAACAAGCCAGAATGGATGATTTTAACAACCATACCAGTTATACCGCCAGAGTTAAGACCATTGGTTCCTCTTGACGGTGGAAGATTTGCAACCTCAGATCTTAACGATTTATACAGAAGAGTAATAAATAGAAATAATCGATTAAAAAGATTAATGGATCTTAAAGCACCTGACATAATTGTTAGAAATGAAAAAAGAATGCTTCAAGAAGCTGTAGATGCACTTTTTGACAATGGTAGAAGAGGAAGAGTAATTACAGGTACTGGCAAGAGACCTTTAAAATCATTAGCTGAAATGCTTAAAGGTAAACAAGGAAGATTTAGACAAAACTTACTAGGTAAAAGAGTAGATTATTCAGGAAGATCAGTAATTGTTGTTGGTCCAGATCTTAAACTCCATGAGTGTGGTTTACCTAAAAAAATGGCTTTAGAGCTTTTCAAACCTTTTTTATATGCAAGATTAAATAAATTAGGATTAGCTTCAACAATTAAACAAGCAAAAAAATTAGTTGAAAGAGAAAGAAATGAAGTTTGGGATGCGCTTGAGTTAATTGTAAGAGAACATCCTGTTCTTCTAAATCGAGCTCCAACATTACACAGACTTGGTGTTCAAGCATTTGAACCTAAATTAATCGAAGGTGACGCAATAGAGCTTCATCCATTAACTTGTGCAGCATTTAATGCTGACTTTGATGGAGACCAAATGGCTGTTCATGTTCCTTTAAGTTTAGAAGCACAGTTAGAAGCTAGAGTTCTAATGATGTCTACTAATAATATTTTGAGTCCATCTAACGGAAAACCTATCATTGTACCTAGCCAAGATATGATTTTAGGGATTTACTATTTATCTCAGCCACCTTATCAAAATGATAGAGTAGAGGGTTATTTTGTTAATACTTCAGAAATTGAGCATGCTATTGAAATTGGACAGATAAAAGTTCATTCAAGAATTGTATCAAGATTTGAAACAGTTGATGAAAAAGGCAATATTAAATTTGAGAAACATATAAGTACAGCTGGTAGATTTTTATTGGCAAATTTAATTCCTAAAAATATTAATAACAAATTTTCTTTAGTTGACAGATTGTTGCCTAAGAAAATAGTTTCTGAGATTATTGATCATGTATTTAGATTTACAGGTCAAAAAAGTACTGTGATATTCTGCGATAAGCTTAAAGACTTAGGTTTTAAACACGCATTTAAAGCAGGTATTTCTTTTGGAAAAGATGACCTCGTCATACCAGAAAATAAACAACAATTAATTGATGAAACAAAAAAATTGATATCAGAGTATGAAACTCAATATGCAGAAGGATTGATTACAAGAGGTGAAAAATATAATAAAGTAATCGATGCTTGGTCTAAGTGTACAGACCGTGTTGCCTCTGAAATGATGAAGCGTATTTCAGCGACAGAGGTTACTGAAAAAGGTTTAAAAATTAATTCAGTATTTATGATGGCTGATAGTGGAGCAAGAGGATCAGCGGCTCAGATGAAACAATTAGCAGGCATGAGAGGTTTAATTGCTAAACCTTCTGGAGAAATTATTGAGTCTCCAATTACTTCAAACTTTAAAGAAGGCTTAACAGCTCTCGAATATTTCAATTCAACTCATGGAGCAAGAAAAGGATTAGCTGATACCGCTCTAAAAACTGCTAGCTCAGGATATTTAACAAGAAGGCTTTGTGATGTTGCTCAAGACTTAACAATAACCAAACAAAAATGCGATAAACCTGGACATATCAAATTATCTGAAGTTCTAGAGGGCGGAAATATTATGGTAAGTCTTTCTGAACGATCGTTGGGTAGAGTTACTGCAAAAGATGTAAAAAATCCTTTAAGTGGTGAAGTTATTATTAAAAAAGGACAAATGATTGATGAAGCTGCGTGTGAAAAAATAGATACAGCAGGAGTTAAATCATTAAATGTTTATTCAGTAATGACTTGTAGTTTAAAAGAAGGTGTTTGTGCGACTTGTTATGGAAGAGACCTTTCAAGAGGAAAAATAGTTCACGTTGGTGAAGCAATTGGAATGATTTCAGCACAATCAATAGGTGAACCTGGAACTCAATTAACAATGAGAACATTCCACGTTGGAGGTACCGCTTCTGTTAAACAAGAGTCTCAAATTGTATCAAGTTCAGCGGGAACTTTAAAAATAACAAATACTAATTTGTTAGAAGACTCAAAAAAGAATCTAATTGTAATGGGAAGAAATACTGAACTTTCAATTGAAGATGATAATGGACTTCAGGTAGCGTCATATAAAGTGCCATATGGATCGAAATTATTCTTTGAAACTGGAGATAAGGTAAAAAAAGGTGCAAAAATTTGCGAATGGGACCCTTACACAACACCAGTAATTGCAGAAAAAGATGGTATTGCAAATTATGTTGATTTAATTGATGGAGTTTCTTTAGCTGAAACAACTGATGATGCAACTGGTATTTCTACAAAAACAGTTGTTGATTGGAAAACTCAATCGAAAAATACTGATCTAAAACCTAGAATTACATTAAGAGATGAAAAAGGAAATGTTATTAAAAAAGCAGATGATAATGAGGCTAGGTATTATCTAGTCCCTGACTCAATTCTATCTGTTAAAGATGGACAAAAAATTTCCGCAGGAGATGTAATTGCAAGATTACCTAAAGAAACTACAAAAACAAAAGATATTACAGGAGGACTACCTAGAGTAGCTGAACTTTTTGAAGCAAGAAAAGCAAAAGATAGCGCAATAATTGCCGAGAACGATGGGAAAGTAATTTTTGGAAAAGAAGTTAGAGGTAAGCAAAGAGTAACAATTGAATCTGATAATGGTGAAAGTTCAACTTATTTAATTCCAAAAGGAAAACATATTAACTTTAACCAAGGTGAAAAGATTAAAAAAGGAGAATATCTATTAGATGGACAACCACTGCCTCATGATATTCTTAGAATTTTAGGAATAGAAGAATTAACAGATTATTTTGTTAATCAAGTTCAAGAAGTGTACAGATTACAAGGAGTAATTATTAACGATAAACATATTGAAGTTATTTTAAGACAAATGTTAAAAAAAGTTGAAGTAAAAGAATCAGGTGACAGTAGTCTTTTACCTGGTGAAGTAATAGACAGAATAAAATTTGAAGAAATGAACGAAAAATTAAAATCTGAAAATAAAAAACCAGCAGTTGGAGAAAGAGTTTTAATGGGGATAACTAAAGCATCTCTACAAACTGAGTCATTTATTTCAGCTGCCTCTTTCCAAGAAACAACAAGAGTTTTGACCGATGCAGCCATAAAAGGGAAAGTAGATAAGTTAATTGGTTTGAAAGAAAACGTTATAGTAGGAAGATTAGTCCCAGCAGGAACAGGTTCTGTTAAAAATTTATGGAACAAAAAGGCGCTTGAGGATGACAAAAAATTCTTGACTGAACAAGAAAAAGCAGAAACTTCAGAAGCTCAACTAAATCAATAGAAATAGGCTTATTTTTTCAGTCTTTTAGTTTGACAAATAGAATTTCTTATGTATTTTGGCGATGTTTTTGGTTGGAATGTAGTGACTTGATCACTAAACGCTGCCACAAATAACCTGTCAGTTATTTCATCAAAAATAAATAATTAAATAAAAATTTATGCCAACGATTAACCAGTTGATTAGAAAAAATAGAGTAAAACCTTTGCCAAGGAATAAAGTTCCTGCATTGGAAAAACAACCTTTAAAAAGAGGTGTCTGCACAAAGGTTTATACAACAACTCCAAAAAAACCTAACTCAGCATTAAGAAAAGTTGCTAGAGTAAGATTATCAAATGGTTATGAAGTTACAGCATATATACCTGGCGAAGGACATAACCTTCAAGAACACTCTGTTGTATTAATTAGAGGTGGAAGAGTCAAAGACTTACCAGGTGTTAGATACCATATTCTAAGAGGTAATTTAGACACACAAGGTGTAGCAAACCGTAAAAAAAGACGTTCTCTATATGGAACGAAAAAAGGTAAATAGAAAATGTCTAGAAAAAGAAAAGCTCCAAAAAAAATTCCAATAATTGATCCTAAATATAAATCAGTAATAATCCCAAAATTAATTAATTCAATAATGTATGATGGGAAAAAAACTGTTGCTGAAAAAATTGTTTATGATGCAATCGAAAAAATTAAATCTAAATCGAAAGATGAACCCCTTACAGTTTTTAACGAAGCAATAAATAATGTAAGACCAACAGTTGAAGTTAGATCAAGAAGAGTTGGTGGTGCGACTTATCAAGTACCTGTAGAAGTTAAAGCTAAAAGATCACAAGCTCTAGCATTAAGATGGATAATTGATGCATCAAGAAAAAGAAAAGATAAAAAAATGTCAGATAAACTATTCAATGAAATATTTGACGCTTATCAAAATAGAGGATCAGCAATTAAAAAGAAAGAAGATACTCATAAAATGGCAGAGTCAAATAAAGCTTTTGCTCATTTTAGATGGTAATAATTTATGGATAAGAAGTACACTTTAGATAAATATAGAAACATAGGTATCATGGCTCATATTGATGCCGGCAAGACTACTACAACTGAAAGAATACTCTATTACACAGGCAAAAGTCATAAAATTGGTGAAGTTCATGATGGAGCTGCAACTATGGATTGGATGGAGCAAGAACAGGAGAGAGGAATTACAATTACCTCAGCTGCAACAACTTGTTTTTGGAATGATCATAGAATTAATATTATTGATACTCCGGGTCACGTAGATTTTACAATTGAAGTAGAGCGATCATTAAAAGTTTTAGATGGCGCCGTTGCGGTTTTTGATGGAGTAGCAGGTGTTGAGCCTCAATCCGAAACAGTTTGGAGACAAGCCGATAAGTATAAAGTTCCAAGAATTTGTTTTGTAAATAAGTTAGATAGAACTGGGGCAGATTTCTTTAGATGCGTTGACATGATTAGAGATCGATTAGGATCAAAACCTTTAGTTATGCAAATTCCAATTGGTATAGAGGCTTCTTTAGAAGGTGTTGTTGATTTAGTTAAAATGAAAGCAATTGTTTGGAAAAACGAGGATCTTGGCGCGGCTTGGGAAGAAAAAGATATTCCAGCAGATCTAAAAGATATTACAGATAAATATAGACAAGAATTAGTTGAAACTGCAGTTGAGCAAGATGAAAAATTAATGGAATCTTATTTAAATGGTGAAGAAATAAAAGAAGAAGATCTTATTAAGTGTGTCAGAAAAGGTTGTTTAAATTTTGATTTTGTTCCAGTTTTAACCGGATCTGCCTTTAAAAATAAAGGAGTTCAGCCATTATTAGATGCGGTAGTAAATTATCTACCTAGCCCTAAAGATCTAGGATCTATTAAAGGAAAAAAACCTGGATCTGATGAAGAAATTGAGATGCCATTTGATAGCAATGCTCCATTTTCTGCTCTTGCTTTTAAAATTGCAAATGACCCATTTGTAGGAAGTTTAACTTTTATTAGAATTTATTCCGGTACAATTAAATCTGGAACAGGAATTTATAACACCTCATCAGATAAAGAAGAAAGAGTTGGAAGAATGTTGTTAATGCATGCGAATTCTAGAGAAGACATTAAAGAGGCAAGCGCTGGAGACATAGTAGCTCTTGCTGGTCTTAAGTATACTATTACTGGACATACATTGGCTAACAAAGATAATCCAGTACTTTTAGAGCCAATGGAATTTCCAGATCCTGTAATTGAAATCGCCGTAGAACCTAAATCAAAGGCAGACCAAGAAAAAATGGGTGAAGCACTTGGAAGATTAGCAAAAGAAGATCCTTCATTTAGAGTTACTTCTGACGAAGAGTCTGGACAAACAATAATTAAGGGTATGGGAGAACTTCATTTAGATATTATTGTAGATAGAATGAAGAGAGAATTCAAAGTTGAAGCAAATATAGGCGCACCGCAAGTTGCATATAGAGAAACAATTTTAAACTCTGCAGAGTTTGATTATACTCACAAAAAACAAAGTGGTGGTGCAGGACAGTTTGCTCGAGTAAAATTATTAGTTGAACCTTTAGAGCCTGGAAAAGGTAGAGAAATTGAAAGTAAAATAAAAGGTGGTTCAATTCCAAAAGAATTTATACCAGGTGTTGAAAAAGGGGTAGAAACTATTGCTGATGGAGGTATTTTAGCAGGTTTTCCTTTAATCGACTACAAAGTAACTATACTTGATGGACTTCATCACGATGTGGACTCAAGTGTTTTAGCTTTTGAGTTGGCTTCAAGACAATGTTTTAAAGAGGCATGCACCAGAGGTACTTTGAAATTATTAGAGCCAATTATGAAAGTTGAAGTTGTTACCCCAGAAGATTACATGGGAGATGTTATTGGTGATTTAAATAGCAGAAGAGGACAAATTAATACTCAAGAACAAAGAGGTAATGCTACTGTAATTACAGCGATGGTTCCACTTGCAAATATGTTTGGTTATATAAATAATTTAAGATCAATGTCTCAAGGAAGAGCACAATATACAATGCAATTTGATCACTATGATAAAGTCCCTCAAAACGTTCAAGATGAAGTTACAAAGAAAACAGGATCATAATGGATAAACAAAATATTAGAATTAAACTGCGAGCTTACGACAACAAAGTATTAGATCAATCTACAGAAGAAATTGTAAATACTGTAAAAAGGACTGGTGCTAATATAAAAGGACCAATTCCTTTACCTACTAAAATAGAAAAATATACAGTTTTAAGATCGCCTCATATTGATAAAAAAAGTAGAGAGCAGTTCGAGACACGAACTCATAAAAGATTAATTGATATTATTGAACCTACTCCAGCAACAGTCGAAGCTTTAATGAAACTAGATTTGGCATCAGGAGTTGATGTGGAGATTAAAATATAATGACTGAAATAGCATTGATTGGAAAAAAAATAGGGATGTCTAGAGAATTTTATAAAACAGGACAATCTGTTCCTGTCACTGTATTAAAAATGGAAACTGGAAGAATAATTAGCATAATTGATAAAGAAAAAAGAGGATATAATGCAATTCAAATTGGATTTGGGAAAATAAAGAACTCTAAATTATCTAAGTCCATGAAAGGATACTTTGCAAAAAAAAATACAGAACCTAAAAGAATTTTAAAAGAATTTAGAGTAAACAGCCTTGAAAACTTCAAAGAAGGAAATGAATTTGGGATAGAAATATTTAAAGACACCAAGTTTGTTGATGTTAAATCTAAAACTATTGGAAAAGGTTTTGCTGGAGCGATGAAAAGACATAACTTTGGAGGATTAAGAGCATCACATGGTGTTTCGATTTCTCATAGATCACACGGTTCAACAGGCCAAAGGCAAGACCCTGGAAAAGTGTTTAAAGGTAAAAAAATGGCAGGTCATATGGGTGATAAAATGAGAACAATTCAAAATATAGAAATAATTAAAACTGATCCAGAAAATAAATTAATTTATTTAAAAGGTTCAATTCCAGGATCAAAAAATGCAGAAGTTTTAATTAAAAAATCAGTAAAAAATATTTCAAAGTTAACAATGGCTCAAAAAATAGAAGTAGCAGAAAAATTAAAGAAAGCACCAGAAAAAAAGAAAAAATAGATGAAAATAGATAAAATAAACTTTGACGGTAAAAAAGATTCAATTGAAGTTTTAGATAAACTTTTTGCTGCAAAGATTAATAAGCAATTAGTAAGTAATGTGCTTTATAAAACAAATGCAAATTACAAAGGTAGAAAAGCAAAAACTAAACAAAAAAATGAAATAATAGGCTCTACCGCTAAAATTTATGCACAAAAAGGAACAGGAAATGCAAGGCACGCAAGCAGAAAAGCACCTATTTTTGTAGGTGGTGGAGTAGCTCACGGTCCAAAAGGTGAGAGTAAATATAAAATCAGAAAACTCAATAAATCAGAAAAAAAATTAAGTATCGCATCAATAATTACAGAAAAGAATAAATTAAATAATTTGATAATATTTAATGATTTTGACAAAAAAATTGAAAAAACAAAAGAGATGTTTAATATTTTATCAAAATTTGATGCGAACAATTCTATTATAATTGCTGATAGCAAATCTAAAGAAAATATTTTCAAATCATCAAAAAATTTACCAAATGTTAAAGTTACAGACGTAAATCATTTTAGTGCTTTTGATTTAGCTAAATATAAAAAAATAATATTTACAGAAAGCTCTGTTAAGGAATTAGAAAAAAGATATTAAATATGAACAAAATTCATTTATACGATAAGATTTTAGCTCCAATTGTAACTGAAAAATCAACTAATTTATCAGAGCAAAATAAAATTGTTTTCAAAGTACCAGCTAAAGCAAATAAAAAAAACCTTAAGAAAAATATTGAAAAAATCTTCAAAGTGAACGTGACTAAAATCAACATTATTAACAAACAATCTAAAACTAAAGTTACAAGAGGAAGAAAAATAAAAATTAAAGGTTTTAAAAAAGCAATTATTACACTTAAAAAAGGTCAAAATATTGATCTAACAACAGGAATTTAAAATGACTTTAAAAACATTTAAACCTTATACAAAATCCACAAGAGGAACTGTATTAGTTAATAGAGAAGGTTTATGGAAAGGTAAACCATTTAAGTCATTAACATCTAAAAATAATCCATCTAAGGGTAGAAACAATCTTGGTAGAATTACATCAAGAAACCACGGTGGTGGACATAAACATAAGTATCGTCAAATTGATTTTTATAGAAATAAGTTTGATATGTCGGCAGAGGTTGAGAGAATAGAATATGATCCAAATAGATCATGCCACATAATGCTTGTAAAATATGAAGATGGTCAAAGAAGTTATTACTTAGCACCTCAAGGAATCAAAGTCGGAGAAAAAATACAAAATGGACCAAATTCTGAAATTAAAATAGGAAATTGTCTTCCATTACAAGATATTCCTGCTGGAATAAATATTCATAATGTTGAACTACAACCAGGAGCAGGTGGTAAAATTGCAAGAGCAGCAGGATCTTCAGTTACAATATCTGGACTAGATGGAAACTATTCAATAATTAAAATGGCATCTGGAGAAGTAAGAAAGATAGATTCTAGGGCATTAGCCACAATTGGTGTTTTGTCTAATCCTGATCAGAAAAATATAAAAATTGGTAAAGCCGGCAGATCTAGATGGTTAGGAAGAAGACCTCATACGAGAGGTGTGGTGATGAACCCTGTTGATCACCCTCATGGTGGAGGTGAAGGAAAAACTTCAGGAGGAAGGCACCCGGTATCTCCTACGGGACAATCAGCTAAAGGATTAAAAACTAGAAATAATAAAAGAACAGATAAATTTATAATAAGAAGAAGAAAAAATAAGAGGGCATAATTTATGGCAAGATCAGTTTGGAAGGGACCATTTGTTGAAGAGAGTTTAATAAAAAAAGTTGAAAAAATTAAAAATGATCCTAATAAAAAACCAATTAAAACTTGGTCTAGAAAATCTACTATTATTCCTGACTTTGTTGGGTTTAGTTTTTTAATCTATAATGGAAAAAAATTTATTCCTATTACAGTTTCAGAAGACATGGTGGGCCACAAATTTGGTGAATTTGCACCAACAAGACAATTTTTTGGACATACTCCAGCAGATAAAAAAGCAAAAGTTGAAGGTGGGGCTAAAGGAGAAGATAAATAAAGATAATGAGCAAAAAAATAAAAAAAACAGAATCTAAAATAGTAAAATCTATTAATAAAAATGTTAGATCTAGCGTTAGAAAACTAAAACCAATTTTAAAGTCAATAGTCGGTAAAAAAGTTGATGTCGCTATAAGGGATTTATCTTTTTCAGAAAAACGTATTTCTAAAGATGTTAAAAAAACTATTTCTTCAGCTGTTGCTAATGCAGAAAATAACTATCAGTACGATATTGATAATTTAATTGTTAAAGAGGCTTATTGTGGAAAACAGATTGTTATGAAAAGATTTAGACCAAGAGCAAAAGGAAGAGCTGCACCAATATTAAAACCATATTCAAACATAACAATTATTTTAACTGAACAAGCAAAACAAACGGAGAGTCATGGGGCAAAAGGTTAATCCAATAGGTTTAAGATTAGGCATCAACAGAGGCTGGGACTCAGTCTGGTATGCAAAGAAAAAAGATTTTGGGAATTATTTAATCGAGGATTTTAAAATAAGAGAATATATAAAAAAAAATGTTATTAACTCTGGTGTATCTAAAGTAATGATAGAGAGGACT
>Ga0066377_10000123_pt1 | contig 17372 bp, 14 predicted proteins | sample Knorr_S23_td_Sur_FD_70946 | JGI IMG/M metagenome (GOLD analysis project Ga0066377, IMG submission 70946) | Marine microbial communities from Southern Atlantic Ocean transect - Knorr_S23_td_SurfaceB_ad_5m_LV_B | ecosystem: Environmental > Aquatic > Marine > Oceanic | place: Southern Atlantic...
CCAATCCTCTCTATATCAATTACATCTCCACATTGAGACGCAATATGACACGCAAAAACAATTTTGGTTTTTTTATCAATTTTATTTTTAAGATCATCTAAACAAACTCGGCCATTTTTTTTTAATTTCGAAATTTTATAATTAATTTTTTTATTAATAATTCCAATTAGATTACTGCCATATTCATTATCTAAAATAATTACATTTTCATTTTTTTTTAGAATGATTGAATTTAAAAAAAAATTCCATGCATAGGTTGAATTCTGTAAAAATGATATCTCAGATGGATCGCAGTTAATTAATTTTGCAGTATTAAAATAAAAATTACTAATTTTTTTTTTATACAGGTTTTCAGCGTTATAACCTCCAATATAATTCTCATAATCAAAAAAGCTTTTAACAATTTTAAGAGTTTGATTTGTTACAAAACTTGAACCAGCATTATTAAAATTTATGTAACTCAAAACTTATCTACCCTAAGAAAAAAAACTCCAAAATATTTATTTTTATCTGTAAGAAAATCTACAATTTTATAACCAGATGAAATACATAATTCTTTGAATTCTTCTTCAGAATATTTGTAAGAATTTTCTGTATGGATGGTTTCACCTTTTTCAAACCTAATTTTTCGGTTAGATACGTTGACAGTTTGATTCTCCTTACTTATGAGGTGCATTTCAATTCTTTTCTTTTCATTATTAAAATAAGCAAGATGATCAAACGAATTAGCGTCAAATTTTGCTCCAGTTTTCTTATTAATTCCTAAAAGGATATTTTTATTAAATTGCGCAGTAATTCCCTCAGAGTCATTATAAGCTTTTTCCATAATTTTAATATCTTTTCTAAGGTCAACTCCGATAACTAAGTAGTTATTTTTTCCAAGAATTTTAGCGAATTTTTTTAAGAGTTTTTTTGCATCTTGTGGACAAAAATTACCTATTGTTGAACCTGGAAAAAAACCCAGATTTTTACTTTTATGTTCAATTATCTTTTGCAAAGAACTTAACTTATTTAAATCAGCACAAACTGCTTTAACTTTGATTTTTGGAAATTTTTCTGCAAATTCTTCTGCATTAGTTTTGAGAAACTCATAACTTATATCAATAGGAATATATTCTTTAGGATTATTTAAAGCCTCTAATAATTTTTTTACTTTTTTATTTGATCCACTACCAAATTCAATAACAGACGCTTTTTCAGGAAGGTTTTTTTTGAATATACTCTTTTGATCAAGTATTTCTAACTCTGACCTTGTTGGATAATAATCATTAAGGTGAGTAATTTTTTCAAAAAGTTTAGATCCTTTCTCATCATATAAATGTTTTGAATTAATTTTTTTTTGTTTCGAACTTTCTAGGTTATCAACTATCTCTTTATCTTCAATGATCTTATCGTCTATAAGATTATAAAAATTTAAATTATCCATTATTAAATATCCGATGCTAATCTTAATCCGCTAAATTGCCATCTATCAGATGGATAATAAAAATTTCTGTATGATGCTCTAATATGACTCTTTGGGGTAGCAAAAGATCCTCCTTTTAAAACAAATTGATTGCACATAAATTTTTTATTGTATTCTCCAAGATTACCTTCAAATGGTTTATACCCATCATAAGGAACATAATTGCTAGATGTCCAAGACCAAAGATTTCCATAACTACCATTAAATTTATTTTTCAACAGAGAACTGATAGGTTTATAATAACCATTCTCAAGAAAATTGCCCTCTTTTTTATTTTTTTTTAAAAAAAATTCCATTTCAAATTCTGTGGGCATTCTCCTTTTTCTAAATCTACAAAAAGCATCAGCCTCATAGTAGCTAATATGAGATACAGGTTGATCATTATCAATTCTTTCTATACCTGTTAAGCAAAACTGATATTTTTGATCAATCCAATACATTGGTTTATTTATTTTATACTTATTAATAAATTCCCATCCATCAGATAACCATAATTCAGGTCTTTTATAACCATTAGAATCAATAAATTCTCTCCACTCATTATTAGATACAAAATCATAATCTACTTGAAAAGGTAGTAGTTCCCTATATCCAGAAGGGGATTCATTGTCATAAGCGAATAAATCATTAGTATTTTTACCATATTCAAATCTAATTTTTTTCTCATTTTTCCAGGTAACATTACATTTCTTTAGTCCATTAATCTTTTTTTTTTTAACAAATTGAGGTCTTAATGGATTTTTAAAAAATATATTTAAAATATCCATTAAAATTAGTTCTTGATGCTGCTGTTCATGGTTAATTCCAATAATAAAAAGATTTTTTTTTTTTTGATTTAAATTCAACTTTAAAAATAATTCACAAATATTTTTTTCTACATACGATCTATATTGAAAAATTTTTTCAATTTTTGGTCTATTCAAATAACCTCTCATGTCTTTTGGATTAAATTTACCAACAGAGTAATAATAAGAATTGAAAATATAATCGAAAGATTTATCGAATAACTTATATTTCTTAAAATTTTTTAAAATAAAGTTTTCAAAAAACCATGTAGTGTGCGCTAAATGCCATTTTATTGGGCTAACAAAAGAATCTGTTTGTATAACCATATCTTCAGAACTTAGACCTTTTACTAATTTAAGGGTTTGTTTTCTAACATTTAAAAAAGATTTAAAAAGAAATGTATTTTCTATTGAAATATTTTTCATAATTTATTCATAATCCTTTTTTTTAAAATTGATAAATATAATAAAAAAAAAAAGGAATTAATCAAAAAAAATTTAATAATTAACTTATTTATGTATCAATTTTGTTTTTTGATTGAAGATGACATTGGAATTACCTTTATTTTATAGTCAATTTTTAAATAGAAGTATAAAGGTCTTTGTACTTATTCAAGGTATTTTTAAAACTTAATTTTTTTGAAATTAAGTTATAACCATTTCTAGCAAAGTCTAATCTTAAACTGTGATTTTCAATAAGTATACCCAAAGATTTTGCAAAATTATTAACATCCTTTTTTTTTATTAAAAAACCATTATAACCATTTCTTACTATTTCAGGGTTACCACCGACATTAGTTGCAATAACAGGCAGTGAGTGACTATAATACTCAAGAATACTATTTGAAAAACCCTCTTCGTTTGAAGCTAAAATACCTATATCTGAATTATTTAAAATTTTTGCTGTATTTGAAACTTGACCTAAAAAAAAAATTTTTTTTTCAAGTTTATATATTTTTACTAAATTTTTAAGTCTTAAAAATAATTGTTTATCAGAATAATCACCTGCAAAACTAACTGTCCACTTTTTTTTACTTTTAATTAATTTACAAGCATTTATAACCATTTCATGATTTTTATAATCTATGATATTTGCTAATAATAAAACTTTTACAGTAGGTTTATTTCTTTTTTTTACGAACTTTTTCATTGTTACATTGTTATAAATTAATATACTTTTTTTTTTACTAACAAACTCTTCATCTTGAAGTTGATTCATAATACATTCAGAATTACTTATAATGTAATCCATACGTTTATGTAGTATAATCTCAATGAATTTAACTAAAAAATATTTTTTTTGGTAATCATTTAATGATCTTCTTGACATTATAAGTTTTAGATTTCTCTTAAAAAAGCACACTATTCCACCGACGATATAAGAGTGAGGTAAATAGAAATGCACAATATAAGGTTTTATTTCATTTATTATTTTATGAACATTTATATAAAGATCTACAACTCTCTTAATTTTATTAGTCGATTTTCCAAAAGCACAATGAATTTTAATGTTTAGTTTTTTATATTCATTAAACAAATTTCCTTTTTTATGTATTAAACATATATGAATATCAAATTTTTTATGAATAAATTGCAATATATTAAATAATTGTTTTTCAGTACCACCGATATCTAAAGATCCAATTATAATTAGAATTTTTTTCATAATTAAAAAAATAAAATTGTAACAGAAGAAATTACTGTTTTATGATTATGCGATATTGATAAAGATAAATCATAGTTTTTGTACTCAATAAGCTTTTTTTTTAATAATAATTTAGCATAATCAGAAATTTTAAAATAAGGTCTTTTGTTTTCCTTTCTAATTACTTCAATATGACTAAACTTTAGACCATTTCTAAAACCATATCCTACTGCTTTTGCAAATGATTCTTTTGCAGAAAAAGAGCCTGCTAGTAACTCTAACTTTCTATTATTTTTATTTTTAAATTTTTCAAAAAAACTTATTTCATCATTGGTTAAAATTTTTTTTAAAAATTTTATTCCATACTTTTGATAAATTTTTTTTATTCTTGATTTTTCAATAATATCTATACCATGGTGAATTTTCATTACTTTAGATTCTCCTCAATCCATAAACCAGCAATAAAATAATTCCATATAAGTGCAGGTGGACAAAATTTATATTTCTGGAATTTTCTCCAATTTGTAATTATTTCATTTCTATCAATATTACATATTTCCCACTTTGTTTCATTAATTACCATATCAATTTTTTTATTTAATTTACTAGCTTTCATCCATCTATTAAGGGGTATGGCAAAACCCATTTTTGGTCTATTGTAGAGATTACTAGGTAAATAGTTTGATAAAATTCTTTTTAAAATATTTTTAGAAACACTATTCTGAAGTTTAATTTCACTAGAAATATTTGACATTTTTTCATACAATTTGTGATTTAGGAAAGGTGATCTAACTTCAAGAGAGTTTTTCATACTTGCTCTATCAACCTTTACCAAAATATCGTTAGGAAGATAGTAATTAAAATCTAATAATTGAATACTTCGAACAAACTCTTCATTTTTAATAGAATCTTTGTATTCATTAAATTCATTAGCTAAAAAATCAATTAAGTTGTTATCCATAACATTTAATCTGGCATAAAAATCAATGTTATTTTTGGATTCTAATACATTTTTTATTTTTTGTATCTTATGAGATAAACCCTGAAACCCAAAAGTTTTAGATATTGGATAGCTTAAATAGTCATATAGTCCAATAGGGATTATACTTAAAAGCTTTAGTAAAGTTGTTTTTATTATTGATTGATTAAAAATCAATCTCTGATATTTTTGCGCAAAAATATACCTATTGTAACCTAGAAACATTTCATCTCCCCCATCACCCGACAAACATACCTTTACATAATCGCTTGCAAACTTACTGATAAATAATGTTGGAAGACACGATGAATCACCAAAAGGTTCATCATAAATTTTTGTTAACAAGTTTATATGTTTTAGTAAATCATCAATAGATACAATCATTTCATAATGATCAGTTTTAAGATAATGCGCAATTTTTTTAGCGTAAGTTGACTCATCATATTCAGTTTCATTAAAACCAATTGAGAATGTTTTTATTTTTTTTTTTGATTTATTTTGCATTATCGAGGCAATTATTGATGAGTCAACACCACCTGAAAGAAAACAGCCAACCTCTACATCAGCAATCATCATATTCTCCACAGATCTTTCAATTTCTTCTTTAATATTTTCTTGATCATAAACATTGGAATTAAGAGAAGAAGTTTTCCAATACTTATTTTTACTTATAAGTTTTCCTTTCTTGATAGAAACAATTTCTGCTGGTTGAACTTTAACTATATTTTTATAAACAGATAAAGGAGCTGGGATATAACCTAAAGCAAAAAAAAACTTAAAGGATTTTTCATTGGTTTCTAATTTTTTTGTTTGATAAAATTCAGTTATTACTTTTATTTCTGAACCAAAGATAAACTCATTGTCATTTAAAAGATAAAAAAGTGGCTTTTCTCCAAATCTATCTCTCACTAAATGAAAGGTTTTCTCTTTTTTATCCCATAAGCAGAAAGCAAACATACCCTCAATTAATTTAAGAGCATTAGAAATTCCTTTCATACTTATTAACTCCAAAAGTAATCTTGTATCGGATTTAATTTCTAAATCTGTTAGTGATTTATTTTTTAAAATCAACTTCTTAAAATTATATATTTCTCCATTAAAAATAAGAACAAATCTCTCATTATATGAAATCATTGGTTGTGAAGCATTAGATGACAAATCAATAATTGACAGTCTTCTATGACCCAAATAGACCCTATCAATCTCTGACTTCCAATTACCTTGATCATCTGGCCCCCGATGTAATATTTTATTATTAATTTTTTTTAATAAACTATCACAATCTAAGTTTATATCCTTTAATAATTGAAAACCTGATATTCCACACATATTTATTTTTTTACTGTATTAACATTGAAGAAAAGAATAATTGAGAAAAGGAGTAAAGGATAGATTGGCATTAGATATCTTATTGTTGAAACATTAATAATAGACACAGAAATTAAATATACATGAATAATTACTGATAAACTAAACAACAAATTTTTTTTTTTACAATTTAATGATGTAACAAATAAAATTAATAAAGAGAAGATAAAAAGAACTAAAAAAAAAACTTGGCCAAGCAATAATAATTTCTTGTTATCAAATTTTACAAATCCTGAGACTTTACTTAAATCTTCAACATATGGTATACTTTTGGGTATTGGATAGAGATACCTCATTCCTGTTGACCACAATCCTACATAATGGTTGAGTGTTAATACAAGATAATCTAAAGGATTATTAATGAGTAAATTAAAAAAAATAGGAATTGAGTTATTTCTTAGATAAATTTTCAATTCATCTTTAGCCTCAAATCTCTCAACAAAAAGGTACTGTGCATGGACTTCATAATCGGCCGCATAATCTGCTTTTAATACTGGATTTTTTATTTCATTTAAAAATTCATGAGTTTTTGAATAAAAAGACTTGGATGATACCAATAAATCCTTTAATTTTTCAGGATAAGAATTTATATCAAAAGATTCCTTGCCAGATAAAATAAATAATTTACCAATTACTGCATTATAAAAAACACTACTTCTGTTTTGATGCTTTTGATAAAAAAAAAAGTTTTCAAGAAAAGTCAAAAAAATTATTGGAATAAAAATTAAGCAGATCTTTTTAATATCTATTTTTATAACTCCAGTGATAAATATCATTAATAAAGCTAATATTGAGAAAACTGGACCAATAGTTTTTAAATTAAAAATTAACCCCAACATTAAACCAATAAGAATGAATTTATAGAAATTATCTTTTTTTAAAATTGCAGCTAAAAAAAGAATTATTGAGCTGAAAAATAAAGACTCAGGTAAAATTATTTTAGTATATGAGATATAATAAATATTAAAAATTAATAACAACAATAATAATAAACACAATAAGGGGTTAACTTTAAATTCTAATGTTTTGAAAAATAAATAAACAACACTGAAACTAAAAATAAATTTTTGTATAATCAAAATATTGATATCTAACAAGTTTGATAAATCTAATAGCATGGGATAGAGAGATTTTCTATAGGACTGAAAATTCATATAACTTGAGGAATCGGGTTGAACCTCGTCCATAATTGAAGGCATTTCAGAAATAACAAAAAATAAAACAATACTTAAAAATAATTGTAAAATAAAATTTATTACTGGATTTTTAATAAATTGAGGCATATTAGTTATGTAAATATTATTAAAATTTCATATTAATTCAATGTCACACAAAAACAATCTAAACCTTATCAATACAATTATCTCTAAGACTTCTCAACTTTTACAAAAAGTTAAATTTTTCGGTTTTAAATTAAAAATAAGAAAAAATTTACAAATAGTTCACGATAAATTTAAAATTATCGATAATAGATGCATTGAATTAAATAAAGAAAATCTAAAACTATTTACCTACTTCTCTATGATTTCTAAAAATGCTCCAAAGGGTGATATTGTAGAATGTGGTTTAGGAAAACTTAAAAGTTTTCAAATGTTAAAATTATTAAATGAGTCAAAAACAATTTTTGGATTTGACTCTTTTTGTGGATTTCCAAATCCAACTAAGGAAGACCATAGTCCAAGAAATCCAAAAAAAGGAGACTGGAATATACTAAATTATAATGATACAAAAAAATTTTTAGAAAAAAATAACTACCAAGAATTTACTCTCATAAAAGGTTATGTTGAAGAAACAGTACCAATTTGGAAAAATAAAATAACAAGAATTTCTATACTTCATATAGATTTAGATCTTCACAATGGTTATAAATGCGTGTTAGATAATTTTTTTGATAAAGTAGTAACAGGAGGATACATTCTTTTTGATGAGTATAATAATCCAAAATTTCCAGGCGCTAAGTTAGCTGTTGATAAATTTTTAAAAAAAAAGAAAGAGAAAATTAAGAAATTTGAAATTTCAGAGAATAAATTTAAATATTTTATAATAAAATTATAGTTGAAAATCATTTAACTTATCCAAAAATGTTTTGGCATAAAATTCACCAATTTCTTTATCGTCAAGTGTATCAAAATCAAAAGAACTTTTTCTGTCAACGATTATTCCATGGGAGGGATGATGAAAGAAATTTTTATTGTTTAGAAATGTTTTTGTTTTTACAGCTAAAAAATTACCAAAAAAAAATGATTTCTTTTTTTTTTGTTTATTAAACATTTTTTTTCTTTCTTGCGGAAAGTTAAAATAAACTCTCTTATTTGTTATATATCTAGAATTTATTGGGTTAAAATTATGAGGAGATTCACAAACAGTTTGAATAGAATTAATTTTTTTGTCTTCTAATATTAATTTTTTTGCACTAAATAAATCTTTTGGATCTATAAACGGACTCGTTGGTTGAATTAAAAAAACCCAATCATAAAAATCTTTATTTCTTTCTAAATATTCAGCTAGAACATCAGCAACATTTATTTCATCACCGGATAAAGACTTAGGTCTTTTATCTACTTTAATACCATATTCATTTGCTTTATCTGCTATTTTTTTACTATCTGTTGAACAAATAATTGAGTCAAAAATTTTAGATTTTTTTGAAGATAATATACTATAGTAAAGCAAAGGAGTTCCATTTAACGGAAATATATTTTTTAATTTGATACTTTTTGAACCACCCCTTGCAGGTATGAATGCTAAAATTTTCATCTTATTTTTAGTTTTTTAATTGTTTTTTCAATTACCCTTATTTGTGTTAAAAACCATGCATCATCTGTTGAACCTCCGATATGTGGTGTAATAACAAAATTATTATTTTTTTTAATGTAGTCAAACAACTCTGGGTAATAAGATTTTAAACTAAAATTTATTTCAAACTCTCCCTCAATTGTATCAATAGCAACACACTTAAGATGTCCATTCATTAAAAATTTAAGAGCATCACTTATTTTTAGTAATTCTCCACGCGCAGTGTTAACTATAATTGAGTTTCTTGGCATTAATTTTATAAACTTTTCATTAATTATATGTTTATTGTTTACATTATTTGATGCGTTGATAGATAAAATATTACAAAACTTTGCAAATTTAGTTATTGATTTTTCACCACCCTTTTTGTAAGGGTCATACCACTTCACACACATACCTAAAGACTTACAAACTCTTGCAACACCTTGTCCAATTCTTCCATAACCCAATATTCCAATTTGTAATTTGGATAACATTTTTGGTGACGAAAACTTCCATCTGTACCAATTATTTTTTTTTACATCTTCAATTGAATCTAAAACATTTCTATATCCCAATAGAATCAAACTTACTGTATGTTCGATAGTTGGAGTAATTTTTTTTAAAAAAATTTTATCTTTATGTAATGCACTTATATAGATATTTTTTTTTTTACAACTTTTTTGATCGATATGGGGAATACTTGTTGTATTTGACACAACAATTTTCAACTTCTCGCATTTTTGTATGAGTTTATTATCTACTTTTAAGGAAAATGGGGCGAACAAAACTTCAACATTTTTAAGGTGTGAAATATTTAGGAAACTCGAGTTTTTTAGAATTAAAAGTTCAAATTTTTTTTTTATTAAGGAAACATTTTTTTTATTAAAGTTTAATTCTTCAAAATAAATTGCATTAACTTTTTTCATTAAAGTTTAGATGCCAATCCCCGTTGATGGACCCATTCCTGAAGAATTTATTTCACCACTTTCAATTTCTTTTGAATTACCTTGTTCAGTTATTGCTGTTTCAGGGTTATTTAAGAATCTATCAAGATATTCTTGTCTTAATTCATTCCAAACTTTATTACCTTCGTCATCAAATTTTTCCGCTTTTTCAATATCTTTCCATCTGTTTTTAGGAAATTTCACATACATGGCAAAAGTTCTTCTTAAACCGCGCATTTCCTCAGGAGAAAAATTTGGAAGTTTTAGCATTGTATCATCAGAATTGGCAGGACAAATTGCCTCATCATCAAGAAATTTATTTTTTACAGCAAAGTCTCTTAAAGGAGTTCCATAATAAGGTTGAAGAATAGAACAACTCATTTGATCTGCATCCCAATTTCTATTTATTTCCACGGTATCAAAAGCAAGTTCTCTAGTTTCACCTGGAAAGCCTATGATATTGTTAACTGTAAATGGCACTCCATATTCATGCGGAATTTGTAGTGCTTCAATCGCAGACTTATTAGAATATTTCCTATCAATTACATCTGCTCTAAACTTCTCGTTGCCATGTTCCATTCCAAATGCAAGCATATGTAAGCCAATGTTTTTAAGTTTTTTAATCCTCTCATGAGTAACAGTTTCTACTCTTGTTTGACACCAAAATGGAAGTTTAAAGTCTTCATACATTTCACAAAATTCATCGAACTCTTTTGGTGACCAAGCAAAAAAAGTATCAGCCCAAAAATATACATATTCAACATTCATGTCATTTTTAAGGTAATTTAGATCTTGCCTAACTAAATCAACAGATCTTTTTCTAAAAAACTTTCCTGAGGTTTTGGTATTATAAAGTACGTTTTGAGATGGTGAATTGCAAAATGAACATTTGTATGGACAACCTCTATGTGTTTCCATTGGCATCATTCTGTACATTTTTCCATACATCGGCCGATAAAATCTAGAATCATCAAAAATTGAAAGATCTGGCAAAGGTAATTCATCAACATTTACTGGGTTTATTATCCCATTTTTAACTATACCTTTATCAGTTTTTACCCACAGATTTGTAACATCGTGATAACTTTCACCTGAGTCTATTCTATCAACTAAATCAACTATTGCATTCTCACCTTCACCAACACATACCATATCGATCTCTTCATCTTTGATAGCAACCTCAGGCGCAAAGGTAGCAAAAACTCCTCCGAGGATAACTGGAATATCATAGTTAGAAATGGATTTTAGCAATTGAGTTGCAAGGTTAAAGGTACTTTCGGTAGAGGTGACTGCAACTAAATCTGGTTTAAACTCTAAAACTTTCTTCTCTAGATCTTTGCTGGCACTTCTATGCTTTATTAAAGAATCTCTTTTTGACTCATAAGGTCTAACTAATAAATTATTTACAGCAACAGAGTTTTTTTGTGAATTTTTAAAGCTTATATACTCATCTGCATCCAAGTCGTAATCAGAAGTGTCGAAAAGCTCAACCTCATGACCTCTATTTTTAAGTAAACTTGAGAATATTGCTATAGCAGGCGGAACAAGACTTTCTGATCTTTGGTTCGGATATATAAATAAAACTCTAACTGTCATAGCTATACAATAGTTTTTTATTCATAAAAATCAACATCATTCATTATATATAGTGTTAGTTTTTATGTAACACATTGCAAAAAAAAAAAAAAAATTAAACTACCTAAATCTTGTTAAAAAATAATTAAGAACTAATTAATTTCTCAAGCATTATTGGCATTTTTAAGCCTAGATTACCATTGGGATTATTTGTCCAATATTTTAGAATATATCGATCTTCTTTTCCTAATTCATTAACTTTTAAATTATCATTATTTAAATTTTTAACTATTAATCTTTTAAGGTCATCTTTACTTTGCGCATAAATTGGAGCATTACCGTAGTCTAATAAATGATTTTTATATGTAGGTTTTAATGCCTCTGCAAACTTTGGAGAAATAATTTTTTTTCCAGCAGCCATTGTTTCAAGGATACTACTTGAATTAAATGCACAAACTAAATCACTATCTTTTATTAAGTCTGAAGCATTATTATAATAATAAGAATCAATAACCAAGTTTTTAGGTAGTTTACCAAACTTTTTGTAGAGATTTTTTGCTAAGGCTAAATCAGAAACTTTTGGCTTTACCACTATTTTTATATCCTTATTTTCTAAAGCAACCTCGTATATTGCCTCATTTGTGTATCTGACGAGCTCTGTCCATTGCAAATTTTTTTTTGGATCATAAAAGGCCTTTAACCCTGATTTATAAATCATGGAGGGAAATTGAGCAGTAGGTTGAGTAAAAAAAACACCTAATTTTTTATTATTTAAATTTTTACCTAAATTCCTTTTCCTCCAGTAATGTAAATCATCTAGACGAAGCATACCCAATATCATAATTTTTTTTTCATCAAATAAACCGCTGTCAGCTATTAATTTTTTTGTAAGCTCATTATAAACAACAACACTATGTCCTTGATATTTTTCTCTACCAAACTTAAAAGCTTTAAAAAAAAAGTCTCTCCAACCATTTGATAACATACATTCCTTGTGAAATGATATAAATTTACCTCCACAAACTTTTACAGCTTTAGCCATTTCTTGTTCATCAAACGCTCCAAAATTACCTGACAACCACGCATCAATTTTTTTTTTTTTTGATATATAAAAAAATAATTTTTCATAAAATAGCCTTAAGTCTTGCTTAGCTAACATTGTTTTTTTGTTATTAGAAATATAATTCCAATGAGAAATAGTTTTAGGGAGAAATAATCTAGCTAAGTCTCTATTAAACTTTCTACTATATTGATATATTAAAAATTTATTGGAATGACTTAATCCGTATAATATATCATCGTTAAATGCTCCTTTTGAATTGAAAAAAATATTATACTTTGCTGAGAAGATTGAGAAAGGACTGTGAAAAGGTACTAGAGATTTTAAAATTTTTTCAGCTAATTCCTTTTCATTAATCTTTTTTGTTTTATTAAGTTCTAAAATCATATCGCTAATATATTTTTTTTTGGCTAAATACATAATTGTGGAATATTTATGGGTTATATTTTCTTTGACTCTAAACTTCATATGCACAACATTTAAAAGATTTTATTCTTTATTAAATAATTCTCAGCCTCTTTTAAATCATTTAAAGAATCAATATTAGCAAAAAAATTTTTTTCCAAAACAAAACTAGTTTTTTTACTGTACATTTTTCCCATTCTGATTAAATCACTCTTTATGGCATAAATTTGACCTGTTCTAATAAAAGTTTCATCTAACATTTGTCTGTTAATAACATTTCTACCATCCTTGGAACAGTAATCCAAATAACCATCTTTTGAAATTTTAAGTTGTTTTTTAGGATTAAATTTTAAATCTATTTTACTTATACTCCAAACAGAATCAGATTCTTTTGAGGATATTTTCTTTATTGCTTCGATAATCATTTTTTTTTTTCTTACAGGACTTGTTGGTTGTAACATTAAAACTATATCAAATTTATCTTTATAATTTTTTTCGCAAGTCTCTAAAGCATGTTTAAGAACATCAATATCATGAACATTATCTCCGGAAATTTTTTTTGGCCTAATGAATGGCGCTTCAAGGCCATATTTTTTTGCTATTTTTATAATTTTTAGACTATCTGAAGAAACAACCGATTTATCAATCATTTTAATTTTTTCAATTATTTTAGCTGTATAGTAAATTAGTGGAAAACCATTTATGAGTTTAATATTTTTATTTTTTATCCCTTTTGACCCACCCCTTGCAGGAACTATAGCTAAAATTTTGAGTCTCTCACCTGAATCAGATAAAATCATATTGAGTCGCTTAATTTGTTACGAATCTCAAATCTTCCCCAATGTTTTACAATTGTTTTTCTATCCTCTCTCTTCATTTTATTAATTCTTGAATCTTTATATACTGAGTCATGAGAGTAATGGGTTGTTGATATTTCTTCAGCTATAAAACCAACTTCAGTCTTGAACTTATGCCATGTACCTGGGAGAACTAAGCTGGTATCTCCTGGAATTAATTTTTTTTCTCTCCCATCAATATTTAAATTCATCTCCCCTGACAAAACTTGAAAAGTTTCTTCTTTTAGTTTGTGATAATGAAAGGGATGATCTTGCCCAGGAAGTTGTATTAAAATTTTCTTACAATATTCTCGATTTATACACTGAATTAAAATACAACCTATATCCCCAAACTTTTGAATACCAAAATGATGAGAATATTCTACATTAAATTCATTCCCTAAATCAATTTTTGCCAAGTTTAACATAGCTTTAACTTTATGAACATAATGATATAGATGTTCTGTTTTTGAAATAATTGGGTTTTCTATCTTTGTTGTATCCAAAATTGAATCAATATCACAGTCTTGCTTTAACTTTATACCCTCCTTAAACTTTCCTGAGCTAAGTTGATTTTTTATTTTAGGCATTGCAAAGTATATATCTTCGTTCGTAAGTAATTGCCCACTTTTTTTTTCTTTTTTTAAATAAACACCTCTTTTTAATTCATCTAGACTAGAGATTTCTTGTTTATCAATTACCCTCTCATAAGAACCCAAAATAGTTTCAGATAACTTAATAGACTTTAGCCATTTATCAATTTCTAATGGAGTTGAACTGTAGGCATTGAGTTTTACTGTCTCTGTTTTGTAACCTATATGCCTTTCAAATATTTCTGCTCCAAGAGATTTAGCCATCATGACAATTTCACTATCATTTGGATCTTCATGTGTGGACCAACCTACTTTAACATTAGGATATCTTTCTTTTAACATTTTTATATTTAGAAGATTACTATATGAAGGGTGCATTGGATATATTGATACACAATGCATGAGAGATAAATCCATCCTTCTGTGTTCTGCAAAGCTTACTATTTTATCGATATCTTCAATTAAGAGTCCTCCAGTTGAAATTATACAAGGTATATTAGTTTTTGAAACTTCTTCGATGAGTGGCCAATCATCGGCTGAACAAGATGCCACTTTTATAATATCAAATTTCATTTTGGAGATTGATTCAACTGATTCTTCATCAAATGCTGTACACATAGTTTTGTATCCTTGATTTTTTATTTCATCATACAAAATTTGGTAATCTTTTAGTGAAAGACGAGTCTCCTCAAATCTACTTATGTGTTTAACATCAGTACTCCCCTTAAATTTCTTATGGATAAAAGTATCTAAGTTCCTGAATTGAAATTTAAATGCTGCGTTGACAATGCTATTTTTGTTTAAAACTTCACTGTGTGCCTTTATCAACTTTAAACCATGTTTTACAGAACCCTGGTGATTATTAGCAACATCTAAAACTATTAAATCTTTTTTTTTCAACGAAAAACTTCCTTTACCAAAATCTTAAAAATAACAAAGTTAAAATTAAATTGAATTATATGTTTAATAATATATTTATATTATTAAATTAAAAAAATAATATTAGTAGTGCTTAAAAAAATTTTTTTTGTTATAACAGCTCGAGCAAGTTTGCCAAGAGTAAAATCAGTTATAGAAACTTGTAAAAAAAAAAAAAATCTTAAAGTTTATGTGATAGCAGCTTCGTCTATGGTATCTAATAAATATGGCGAAGCAGTCAAAGATTTAAAAAAAAACGGCATAGAATGTAATTGGCAACTACCATGTTTATTTGATGATCATCATATATCTTCGCAACCTAACTCAACTGCTAATTTAATCCTCCAATTAACTTCGATATTTCATAATAATCGACCTGATGCAGTATTGACGGTAGCAGATAGATATGAAACCATTGCGACTGCAATAGCTGCAAGTTATATGAATATACCATTACTTCATTTGCTGGGCGGAGAAGTAACCGGAAATATTGATGAAAAAGTAAGACATTCTATAACAAAACTCTCTGATTTTCATTTTGTATCAAATAAAGATTCATTTTCTAGAGTAAAAAAGATGGGAGAAAATCCAAAAAATATTTTCATAACTGGCTGTCCATCTATTGACATCGCAAAAGAGTCTAAAAAATATAGTATTAAAAAAATAGTTTTGGATGGCGTAGGAAATAATATTGATCTTTCAAAAGACTACTGCGTAGTTCTTCAACATCCAAACACAAGTAGGTATATGTATTCAAGAGATGATGTGAAATGTATCCTGAAAGCAATAAAAAAAATCGATTGCCAATGCGTTTGGTTTTGGCCAAACCCAGATGCTGGAACATCACAATTATCGGAGGGAATAAGATCTTTTAGAGAACTTGAAAAAATAGATAATGTTTATTTTGTTAAACATCTTCAAGATATTAAGTTTTTATCATTGTTGAATAGTTCTAAATGTTTGATAGGAAACTCAAGTGTAGGGATAAGAGAATGTTCGTATTTGGGCGTGCCTGTTGTAAATATTGGAGATAGACAAAAAAATAGATTAAGAGCAAATAATGTTTTAGATACAACGCACAATCTTGAATCAATAATAAGTTCCATAAAAAAACAATTTCAAAGGAAAAAATATAAATCTTCAAATATCTATGGGGATGGTAACTCAGGTAAAAAAATATCTGAAATAATATCTAAATTATCTTTCACATATGAAAAGCAAATTACATATTAGTGAAATTTAAATGTCATCAAAAAAGGTAATTTTTTTTTTTTGTTATCGTTTCTTTGAGTTAAGACTCCTTATAACTAGCTCTTTATTAAAAGAACTAAAAAAAAAATTTAGGGTTATTATATTTGTTCCTTATCAAATTAAAAGTATTGCAAAGTCAAATTTACCAAAGGATTCTGAAATCTTTAACCTAAAATTTCAGAGTGATAAAATTTTAAAGAAAGAAAGAAATCTAAGGGGAAAAATAGAAAATTTTTTAAGAATGATTCTCTCTTTGACTTATTCAAATGAATCGAGGATTTGCAGCTCTTATTCGACCCAAATTAAATCTTTTTTAAATAGTAGAAAAAAAGGGACCTATAACTTTGTTAAGATGAACTTAGTAGTTGTTCTAGCAAAATTATCCTCAAATTTTAGAATTATAAGAAAGATAATTCAAAAAATCATTTTTTATTTGTTAAAATCTGACCATCATCATAGTGAGTATGTTAAATATAAACCAACCTTCGTTTTAGTTGGTTCATTAGGTTTAGATGTTGATGCAAATGTAATAAAAGAATCAAAAAAAATGAAAACAAAATCTATTGTTTTGACTCAAAGCTGGGACAGAACAGTTTGCAAAGGTTTTCCTATAATTGAGTCAGATTATATTTTCGTTTGGAATGAACACATGAAGCAAGAATGTGTTGATTTTTTAGATATAAAAAAAAATAAAATTTTTGTTGTTGGAGCACCAGTTTGGGATAACTTCTTCAAAAAAAAAGGATTAGTTTCTAGAAATAATTTTCTTT
>Ga0066377_10000124_pt1 | contig 17117 bp, 14 predicted proteins | sample Knorr_S23_td_Sur_FD_70946 | JGI IMG/M metagenome (GOLD analysis project Ga0066377, IMG submission 70946) | Marine microbial communities from Southern Atlantic Ocean transect - Knorr_S23_td_SurfaceB_ad_5m_LV_B | ecosystem: Environmental > Aquatic > Marine > Oceanic | place: Southern Atlantic...
CGTGGTATGATCCACGACATGATGCCTGAAACCGACAAGGTCCTTTCTGAAGGTACTACTGCGGGCTATATAGGATTTGATCCAACTGCAGATTCTTTACACATTGGCAGCTTGGTTCAAATCATGATTTTAATGCATTTCCAACGAGCTGGTCACAAGCCCATTGCACTAGTAGGTGGCGCCACAGGGATGATCGGTGATCCCTCTGGAAAATCGGCGGAGCGCAACTTGTTAGACGGTGAAACGTTGGATAAAAATGTTACAGCACTCAAAAATCAGTTGGGTAAATTTTTAGATTTTGACAGCAATAATGAAAACGCTGCGGTTTTGGTCAATAACTACGACTGGATGTCTCGCTTTTCACTAATCGATTTTGCGCGTGATATTGGCAAGCACCTCACCGTGAATTATATGATGGCCAAAGACTCAGTTAAAAAACGATTGGGTGCTGATTCGAAAGAAGGGATGTCATTTACCGAGTTTACCTATCAGCTCATACAAGGGTATGATTTTTTACACCTCTATCAACACCACAATTGTGTGTTACAAATGGGCGGTAGTGACCAGTGGGGCAACATCACAACGGGTACTGAACTGATTCGCCGTAAACTTTCTGGAAAAGCCTATGCGATTACCTGTCCTCTGATCACCAAAGCCGACGGGACTAAGTTTGGGAAATCCGAAGGCGGAAATGTTTGGTTGGACAAACAAAAAACATCTCCATACAGCTTTTATCAATACTGGCTCAACACCTCTGATGAGGACGCTGTTCGCTACATCAAGATTTTTACTTTTTTGGATCAACAGCAAATTCAAGAGGTTATAAAAACTCATAATGAAGCGCCACACCAAAGACTGCTTCAAAGGACTCTAGCCGACGAGGTTACCCGAATGGTTCACTCTGAAGAAGATTGTGCTCGTGCAGTACAGGCTGCTCAAATTCTTTTCGGAAATGCTACTTCTGATCAACTTAAAGATTTGGACGAACAAACTCTTTTAGATGTCTTTGCAGGTGTGCCTCAGGCAACGCTCGACCGTTCAGATTTAGATCAAGGCATCGGAGTGATTTCGCTTTTGGCGGGTGCTACGGGCTTTTTAGCTTCTAATGGGGCCGCACGCCGTGCTTTGCAAGAACGTTCTGTTTCAGTAAACAAGGAAAAGGTAGATGACACATTTGTGGCGAGCGCTGATAACCTTATCTGCAACAAATATTTGTTGCTCCAAAGAGGAAAGAAAAATTACTTCTTAGTTATTTTCAACTAATCATTAAGTTACAGCCTCGGATATCGGAAGTGTCAAAACGACCCAGCACTTCAAAACTTCCATCTTGATAAACCCTTCCCAAATCGTCCGTTGCAATAAAAGCACATGAGTTTTTATTGGCTAGGTCGATGATATTCAAACACCCTCTTCCTGAATGCTTTACATCAAAAGGGTCGTTAGGGTTTCTCACCAACACTCGCATCCACGAGGGTGAGTAGAAAATCCCATTTTTAAGCGCATAGGCCTGAGATAGTAGCTCTGTCATACCATACTCTGAGTGGACTTGGCTTACTCCCAGATTTTTTTTTAGAAAGCTGTGTAGCTCCTCTCTAAGCAATTCTTTTCTCTTTCCTTTCATGCCGCCAGTCTCCATGATTATTGTTGAGGGGATATGACATGAGTGGTTCTCTGCAAAATCCATTAAGGCAAAAGTCACACCAAATAGAATGGTTTTTTTATGAGCTGCCTCGCGCGCTTCCAACAAATTTTGTAATTCTTGGTGTTGGTTTAAGTAAAAACCACTGTCAGAATCCTTGGAGGCCTCTATCAACCGCTGCACCATATATACCAAAGAAGAATTGGGTTTTTCTAAATAGCCTGGCAAGAGCCCTACGATAGCATACTGGTCAATATTTCCATAAAACTGTTTAAAACAAGTTAAAAAGCTTTGTTCATACAAATTGATGTCTTGCACATAATGGGTGCTTTGAATACCGCCAGTACCGCTGCTTTCAAAGGAGTGAGTAGGCTCATTTGAGCCAGTAAGGATTTGGTGTGTTTTAAAAAAAGAAATGGGCAAAAACGGGATTTGGGAAAGATCTGATGTTTCGGCAGGTGTCTTGTTTATTAGGTCGCAAAATGATCGGTATATAGGGTTGTATTCAAACTGTTGCGTAAAAAGCGCAAGTGCTTGGGCCTCAAAATTTATTTCTGTATTGTAGAAATGCACATTATCAAAAGTAAGAACATATATCCTAAATGAGTTTGTCTTTTAGGTTAAATAATCGTTTTCAACTTCACTACACCTAAAATTTTATTTACATTTGAGATTTTAAGGCAAAAATGAAAAAAAAGGAAATTAAAATCTTGTTGGTTGACGATGAGCCCGATATTTTGGAGATCGTTAGTTACAATTTATCCAACGAAGGTTATCAGGTGTATACAGCAAGCAATGGTGTAGAAGCCCTCTCTAAGGCTAAAAAACACGTCCCACACCTGACACTTTTAGATGTAATGATGCCCGAACTAGATGGCATTGAAACCTGTGAGCGACTTAGAAAAATCCCTCAGCTCAATGAAATGATTGTGGTTTTCCTGACTGCTCGTAGTGAGGATTATTCACAAGTTGCAGGTCTAGAAGCAGGTGCCGATGACTATATCACCAAGCCAGTTAAACCCAAAGTATTGGTTTCCAAAGTGAAGTCTTTGTTACGTCGTGTCAAAAATGACAACAACCAAGCTGAAGTCATTCAAGCGGGTGATTTGATTATCAATCGTGAGGAGTATAAAATCATATACGCTGGTGAAGAAAAGATACTGCCTAGAAAAGAATTTGAATTGTTGGCCTTGTTGGCGAGCAAACCCAATAAAGTTTTTGAGCGAGAAATCATTCTAAACCTAGTTTGGGGCAACGAGGTTATTGTTGGAGGTCGTACGATAGATGTACACATCCGAAAGTTGCGTGAAAAAATTGGAGACAATCACTTTAAAACCATTAAAGGGGTGGGTTATAAGTATGTAGTATAATCTTTTATGACACAGCGCACCTACTCATCTAAAACCCTTGCTCTTGTCTGTGCAACCATTATTTTTCTCTTTACCCTTATCTCCAATACCCTAGTCTTCGGATTAACAGTTGGGTTTGAAAGTTTAGACAATCATTTTGTGTGGGTTTGCTTACTGGTGGCCGTAGTGTTTGCTATCATAGGTTACTATGTTTTGGGACGAAGGATCAAGTTTGCTGTTTACCGTCAACTCACACACTTGTTTAACAATATGGTTCCTGAAAATCCCTACGTGCCAAAAGAAGAAACCATAGGTATGGAAGATCTGATCACACAGGTTCAGGATGTGGTGGCCAAAAGAAAATTAGAAATAGACAGCTTAAAAAACCTAGATGCTTTTCGTAAAGAGTTTTTGGGTAATGTTGCCCATGAATTGAAAACCCCCCTTTTTACGGTTCAAAGTTATATACTGACGCTTCTAGACGGTGCTTTAGAAGATGAGACCATCAATAAAAAATATCTAAACCGAGCAAATAAAGGGGTCGAACGCCTAAATTATATTATTAAAGATTTGGACTTGTTGACTCAGTTAGAAACAGGCAATACGGCCTTAGAGGAAACCTATTTTGATATTGTTTTATTGATTCAAAACGTGTTTGAATTATTAGAAATGCGCGCCCAAAAATCCAAAGTTTCTCTAGAATTTGATCGACAATATACCACACCTATTATGGTTTATGGAGATGATGAGCGAATCCAACAAGTGTTGACCAATTTGATTGTGAACTCCATTAAATATGGTAAGGAAAAAGGAACGACTGAGGTTCGAATCGAATCATATGATAAAAATCGGATTATTGTTCGCGTTTCTGATAATGGTGATGGGATCGATGAAACACACCTTCCTCGTCTTTTTGAACGTTTTTACAGAGTGGACAAAAGCGGAAATCGTAAGCAAGGAGGATCTGGCTTAGGACTTTCTATTGTGAAGCACATCATCGAGGCTCACAAAGAGGAGATTTTTGTCGAAAGCCAGCCTCAGGTTGGATCACAATTTTCCTTTACTTTGAAAAAGTCTGCACCCGATGGTGCCATAGAAAAATAATTATCAAATTTCTTTATGGGCAGTAAAAACAAACTCAAACGTTTTAAACAAAACGAATCATTTTCCAATGTAATTCAACCCCCGCGTGAGGTTCTTGTCAAAGGAGATTTTGAACACAAAGGAAAGTGGAAGAAATTTTTCGGTAATGACAACCCTTTGGTAGTGGAGTTGGGTTGCGGAAAAGGAGAATACACAGTTGCCCTTGCTAAAAACCATCCTGAGATCAATTTTATTGGCATCGACATTAAGGGCGCGCGCTTTTGGCGAGGTGCTAAGACAGCACTAGAAGAAAACCTTACGAATGTTGCCTTTGTAAGAACACAAATAGAACTTATAGAGCTTATTTTTGATTCAGAAGAAGTGTCGGAAATATGGCTCACTTTTCCGGATCCACAGCTCAAATACAAGCGAACCAAACACAGGCTGACCAATCCAGATTTTCTTACCAAATACCACCACATACTTCGCAAGGGAGGAGTGGTTCATCTCAAAACAGATTCTCCTTTTTTGCATGGTTACACATTGGGAGTACTTCAAGGGTTGGGGATTCAACCCATTATGGCACATCATGATGTGTATAGGTATGTACATGCCCCCGTGGAGGTTACGAGCATTCAAACTTTTTATGAGTCACAATATTTGGCACAAAATATCCCCATAACGTATCTAAAATTCAGTTTTGATGCCCCAGACTAAACCCACTGATTTCTTTCTTCGTGTCTATGAAGTGGTTCGCCAAGTACCAGAAGGCCGTGTGACTACTTATGGAGCCATCGCCAAATATTTAGGGATGCAACGGTCTGCACGTTTGGTAGGTTGGGCAATGAATGCTGCTCATTCACACCCCGATGTGCCTGCACATAGGGTAGTGAACAGAATAGGCATGTTGACTGGAAAGCATCATTTTGGAGGGCCTAGGGTGATGCAGCAATTACTAGAAGAGGAAGGTCACCAAATTATAGATGATCAAGTTGTGGGTTTTGAGTCTGTGTTTTGGAAACCTGGTGATGATGTGTAGGTTGGTGTAGATGCATTATATTTGCAATTTAGAATCATTTTAAAGAAAATTTGTGGGAAAGCCCGAAATCGAAGAATACATCAATCAGCTGACCATTGCTGGTACAGACAAAACGCTAGGTGCAGTAGGAGGTCTTAGCAACCTTCAAGTTTTTGGTGACGAACTTATCATTGACCTATCTCTTCCCAACCCCAGTTTACAAGCTCGAAAAAAGACCGAAGAGTCAGTTGTAAAGGCTGTAAAAGAGCAATTTGGGAAACACTTAAAAATCCAAGTGAACAGCAAAGCTTCAACCCCAACAAAGCCAGATGCTCCTATAAAAGGGAAATCCATTCCTGGGATTCAGAACATTGTAGCGGTGGCTTCGGGGAAAGGTGGTGTAGGGAAGTCTACTGTCACGGCAAATTTGGCGATTACCCTAGCCGAAATGGGGTTTAAGGTTGGGATTTTGGATGCTGACATTTACGGCCCCTCCATGCCTATGATGTTTGATGTGGTCTATGAGCGCCCACTCGCTGTTAACGTTGGTGGGAAATCCAAAATGAAGCCCGTAACGAATTATGGAATAAAATTACTATCTATTGGTTTTTTTACGGAGCCCGATCAAGCCGTTATTTGGCGCGGTCCGATGGCGGCCAAAGCCCTTAATCAAATGATTTTTGATGCTGATTGGGGTACTTTAGATTTTTTGCTAATCGATTTACCTCCTGGAACAGGAGACATTCATTTGAGTATCATGCAGTCATTACCCATCACTGGGGCTGCGGTGGTAAGTACTCCCCAGGCAGTTGCCTTAGCTGATGCCAAGAAAGGAGTCGCGATGTTCCAACAAGACAGCATCCAAGTTCCTGTTCTAGGAATCATTGAGAATATGGCTTATTTTACTCCTGCAGAACTTCCAGACAACAAATACTATATCTTTGGAAAAGGCGGAGCAAAATATTTGGCTACCGATTTGGAGGTTCCCTTTTTGGGGGCACTGCCTTTGGTACAAGGCGTTCGCGAAGCGGGTGACGTAGGCCGACCAGCGGTATTACAGGAAAACAGCCCTGTGGTCGATCAGTTTGTCGAAGTTACACGCAACTTGGTCAGCGAATTGGTCAAACGAAACGAGCAATTGCCCCCAACAGAAGCGATTAAAATAACCACTATGGCAGGTTGTGCTGCTGTTCAAAAAACATAAAAATCATGACTGAAATTGAACAACTTGTAGAAAAAGCCCTAGAAGAAATTCGTCCTTTTTTGGTCAATGACGGTGGAGACATCTCATTGGTTGCTATTGAAGGTGATACGGTGATTGTTGAACTTCAAGGCAACTGCATTGCGTGTTCTGTGAATCAGATGACCCTGCAGTTGGGTGTAGAGACGACCATCAAAAAATATGCTCCTCAGATCAAAAAAGTGGTTAAGGTCAATTAGGTCACCAAACACGAAAACTTTCTAAAAAAGATTTTCTTTAATGGATTAATTTTTTTCAATTGCATCCAATTCAGGAATTTATATTCTCTTGAATTAAGTCGGTCTAAACCACTACAATCTCATTTGAAACAAGTTTGCATTCGAAGCATAAAAAAGACCAAGCACTATGTGTACTTGGTCTTGGTTTAGTAGAGCATACAGAAAAAAATATCGAACTCACTTACGGAAAGCTTAGCTCAATTTTCAAAACAATTTGGTAGATAAAAATATTTTCAGAGTTAAAAATTATTTTATAGAATAACCTGTAATCCAAACTTAGGTAAGTTCGAATATATTTAATAATCTCAACACTGTTTTAAATATATACTAAGCAAGATCTTTTGTTTCGTCTAAGGAGTTTAACTTTTGTGGACTCATCCAAGCTTCTACTCTTGTCCCTCCCCAGCTTGTATTGACAATTCCAATCGGCATGTCCAATTTATTATGAAGTTTTTTTGCAAAATAATATGCTGTTGCGCTAAAACTTCCTGTATTTTCAGGGTTTGCCGATAGCCATTTTCTAAATTTTATACTCTCGCCAGTTAAATCCTGAGGCACTGAAAACATACGGATCATATCATTGGCAGAGTTTTTTATTTCCTCATCTTGGTTAATTACACACCCATCACATTGATTCATGAACCACTGCATGTTGGATTGGCCAGATGCCAACCAAACTTCACCTATAAGAATATCATTGATTTCAATAGTAGAATTTCCATCTGAAACCATAAATGACAGCCCTTCTGTGTTCATGCTTTTATTGTAAGCAGGAGTTGGAAGTTGAAGGCTCCAGCTTCCCGAATCATTAGCCTGGGTGATAACTTGTTCACCCCAAGATGATGTAAGTGTTATTTTTGAAAAAGGGGCTGATGTCCCCCAAATAGCGTTAGATTGAGCCTGCTGTAATACCATTTTATTTGAAAAAATAGGAACAAGAGAAAATTCTGTTTTTGGAGAATTACAACTTATAATTGAAATTATGATTAAAAGAAAAATAGATGAATAAGTTTTCATATCAAAAATTTAAATGTATTATATATACAATCTCATTATAGTAATCCCTTGCTTTAAAAAAAATAAATCAATTGAGAAAAAGTGTAATTATGTTCCGATTTAAACAGAAAAAATATCCTCAAAAACAAAATATTAAATATTGTTTTTCCCTCCTGGCCATGAAATAATCAAAGAATCATTTTTTTGTTTTATCCAGCCTGAAATGAAAAATTGAGCTATTCTGGGAAGCACGACTTGAACCGCCATCAACTTCTCTAATCAAATTTAAATACTCAGCAACAACTGTTACTCGACCAACTAAACCTCTTGTGGTACATTCATTTACATTTTCTTATACTTCTAAATATTTCTTAACTTAGACAATGTCTTAATGATTTATACTTAAATATTTTATAAAACTCTCTGATTTATACTATTCAACGCACAGAATTTTTTTTTGACACTGAAAATAAGATGTTTGCAATTTTTATAACTTTTACAATCAGTTCATATAACCACCATTTACATTTTATGAAATCAGTTTACAAAGCTTTAAACAACTATTTTTTAAATAAGTTTTTAAAGTTATAATCTTGAAATTGATATAAAATAAATAATTATCAGATGCTTTTAGTATTACTAAATCATTACAGTAAAAAACACAATATGATGAACAAAAATTCTGATGAAATTAACTCTTTTGGAATTAAAATTATCAAATCTTTTAATTTTTGGTCTAAATTATTTTTAAAAATCTTGTTCGCCACACTAACTTCTTCAATACTGTTTTTAGCGTGCAGTAAACATCAAGGATCAGATCGTATGCGTGAAGAGCTTGCAAATATTTACGAACAGGCGTTAGAAAATCCAAATCAGTATTTACATATGAATAGAAAAATGGTTGAGTGGATGAAGGCTAAAGCTCAATACCTTCCCCCCGAAAAAATTCTTTTTCATCGTTATTTACTTTCTCAGGAATTATTGCGTGCAGGTCAAACAGAAGACGCAATATCAGAATTAGAGGGCATACTAAGTGATGTTGGTTCAAAAACTGATAGGGTAAATAATTCAACAAGGCCTTTAATTGATGAGCTTGCTTTGGCATATCTACGTCTTGGTGAACAGATTAATTGCATTGAGCACCATGCAAGTGAGTCATGCATTATGCCAATTGTTGGAGATGGTATTCAGGTTAGTAAAAAAAGCACAAAAAAAGCAATTGATCTTTATCAGGTCATTCTAAACAAATTTCCTGACGATTTGGGATCACGTTGGTTGTTAAATATCGCATATATGGCAGTAGGCTTATACCCTGATAGTGTTCCAAAGCAATATCTTATTGAAGGGCTTATGGGTGATTTTCAAGCTGAAATACCAAAGTTTAGTAATATTGCTGATGATTTAGGTGTGGCAATAAATGATATTTCAGGAGGACTTAGTATTGAAGATTTTAACAATGATGGACATTTAGATCTGTTTGTAACTTCCTATGGATTAAATGACCCTTCATACCTTTTTTTAGCAGATGGAAATGGAGGATACAATAATTTCACTTCTGAAGCAGGACTAGACGGTATAGTTAGTGGTCTAAACTCAATTCACGCAGATTATAATAATGATGGTAATACTGATATTTTAGTTTTGCGTGGTGCTTGGCTGGGGGATGCAGGATCTCATCCTAATTCACTCCTGCACAACAATGGTGATGGAACATTTACAGATGTTACTCATGATTCGGGAATAATTTCGTACCATCCAACCCAAACAGCATCATGGGCTGACTTTAATCTTGATGGACACCTTGATCTTTTCATTGGTAATGAGTCGAATAGTGAGTGGCAGGATATATTTACTAATAATCGAGATGGTCAAGGACAACAACACTATTCGGAACTTTATTTAAATAATGGTGATGGTACATTTACAGAAGTATCTCAACAGGTAGGTATAGACCTAGAAGCTTTTGTAAAAGCTGCTGTGTGGGGCGATATAAACAATGACGGATTACCTGATCTATATGTCTCGATTCCTGGTGAACCAAATAAATTATACGTCAACAAGGGGGGGACATCCATAAAGGATTGGAGTTTTATCGAACAAGCTAAAGAATCTGGGATTGAAAATCCTTTATTCTCTTTCCCAGCTTGGTTTTGGGATTTTGACAATGATGGATGGGAGGATTTACTTGTACTAACCTATGATTACAACCATTTCCCTTATCTGAATAGTGATATTGCAAGCGAGCACTTAGATTTACCTTTCAAGAGTGAAACTCCACGGCTTTATAAAAATAACAAGAATGGAACTTTCTCTGATATTACAAAGTTAGCTCAACTCGATAAAGCCCTATATAGCATGGGATCAAATTTTGGAGACTTGGATAATGATGGCTGGTTGGATTTTTATGTTGGAACCGGTTCACCTGACCTCCGATCTATTGTTCCTAACAGGATGTTTAGAAATATTGGAAGTAAATACTTTAAAGACATTACCTATGACATTGGCATGGGACATATTCAAAAAGGACATTCCATAGCTTTTGCTGATTTGGATCGTGATGGAGATCAGGATGTTTATGCAGTGATGGGGGGTGCTGTTGAGGGTGATAACTTTGCAAATGCTTTATTTGAAAATCCAGCTGTAAAGGATGAGAATTCATGGATTACAATTGAACTAGAGGGTAGAATAGCCAATCGTTCCGCAATTGGAGCTAGAATTGAAATTATAGTTCAGCAAGCAGATGGGCAGAATCGTAAGATTGCGCGTACATTGGGGACAGGGGGTTCTTTTGGTTCCGGGAGCCTTCAAGCAGAAATTGGCTTGGGAAAGTCTAAAAAGATTAGGGAGTTAACTATAAAATGGCCTAATGCCCAACAAACGGTTGAAACTTATAATAACCTTGCCATCAATAAATTCTATCATATCATTGAAGGGAAACCTCCAGTAGTTTTAGACAGGTCCCCTGTTCCATTTAATAAGGACTCAAAAATGAAGCACAATCACTAGAATGTCTTGAAAACCTGGGCAGTCCAACGGATCACTTATAACGATAACAAAACGTTATTGGAAAAAAACTATTTATAATAAATTTTAAGATCTTGAATTAAAATAAATAATTTCAATTAATAGTTTTTAAAGCTGATAATTTTGAGATTACAATCTATTTAATTGTAAAATTTTATTTTGAATTAATGTTATCAATTATGAAACCCATAGTTTTTTTAATTACGGAGGTAGGGTTTGAATAATTCCAAATTTCATCAGCAAAAGGCTCCAAGGAAAAATACCCATTGTATCCCTTCTTGATTAATTCATTAATTTGTTTAATACAGTAGGTCGAATCATTGTCCTGAACAAAAAATCTATGTGAGTCTTGAAGCTCTTCTATAGTTAAACTCTGGTCAATAACGCTAGATATGTGAACTAGGCCTGTTCTTTTAGGATAATATTCTGTTTCTTTTGCACCAGCATGATGGAAGTTGTCATGTAGAAGACTGAAAATATTGGAAACACCTGCATCATCAATAGCTTTGAGTGCAAATTTTTTTTTGCGTAAAGAAGATTTTGGAAAACCTAAAGGTTCAACATAACCAATTAAGTTACGGGATTTTAGAATTAAAGATATTTCATTTAAAGCATTAGTTGCTTTTTGGATCTGTTTATCATCTGTAAATTCCATATTTTCAGAAACTAACGGACAGCAAACCAGTGCTTTAGCACCAATAGCCTGACACAAATCTGCTAACTTTACAGCCTGTTCTTTACGTTCATTATCCCAAATATTGAAAGGATAAAGCGCATTAATTGTTAGTATTTCAATATTTTTCATTAATGCATACTGACCCACTTTTTTAGCAATATTTATATCACTTATACTGTTTTGTTTTATATCAGTACGAAGTTCGATTGCAGAAACTCCCAACTCTATAGCGAGATCAATTAACTCTATTGGACTTATCTGAGGGCAAGAGCGATGGTTTATAGCAAATTTAAACTTATTATCTCTCATGTTTTATTGTATTTTAAATTCCAGTTTTGCTTTATTATGGATTATTCTTCCTAAAGTTTTAATTTTTTATGCTTGATTAAAATGTTTTTTCAAGTATTTATATCCTTTAATAGCATATTCCAAAGGGTTAGCCAGCGCAGGATCTTGTTCGGCTTCAACCACAACCCATCCATCATACCCGCTTTTGGATATTAAATTGATAATTGAATCAATGGGAAGATTGCCATCGCCAGGAACTGTAAAAACTCCCTTTCTAACAGCATCTAAAAAACTTAAACCTTCCTTTTCAGTAAGTTCTTTTTTGGCGGCTCTAATATCCTTGAGATGAATATGATTCACTCTGTTGTGATATTTTTTAAAGGCTTCAACTGGGTTAACGTTAGCAAGAGCAAAATGACCGCAGTCATAGTTAAGACCAACATAGTCAGGATGCGTTTGGTTCATCAACCTTTCAACTTCTTCATCACTTTCAACCATGGTGCCGATATGGTGATGGTATGATAATTTGATTCCGTATTCTTCTATTGAAAACCTACCCAGTTCATTAAGACCTTTTGTCAATAAGTTCCACTCCTCGGCTGATGATGGTTTACGTTCATTAATTGGAATGTTTGGATTCCCGTGGATGGTATTTCCACACTCGGCACCGCCCGAGACTTTGGCACCAAAAAAATGTAAGAATTGGAGGTGTTTTTCAAAATCATTTTTAATTTTATTGAAAGGTTTTTTGGTTAGTTCAAAACTAAACCATTGATTGCAAATACGTAAATTCCTAATTTTTAGGTGGTATTTTAGTAATGGTAAATTATGGACCGGAAATTTGTTACCTACCTCACAACCAGCATAACCTGCCAAAGCCATTTCACTCACGCATTGTTCAAATGAAATGTCCCCACCTAATTCTGGCATATCATCATTTGTCCATCCTATCGGAGCAATACCAAATTGTATCATAGTTTTATTTGAATAAATGGTTTTTATTTAAACAATTTAATAGTCTAAACTTCTTGTGGATTAATTTTTCCAATTCATCCATATATTTTTTTCCTGGAATCAAGTGGTCCCATTCACCACTATGATCTCTGAAATACTCTCTAAAAACACGCGTCCATAAAAGTCGCAAGTCTGTCGCTATATTGAGTTTACACACCCCAAGCCCAATCGCTTTTTTGATCTCGTCATCAGTGATCCCTTTTGCACTATTCAAAATATTCCCTCCTGCGCTATTGATGCGTTTTATTTCTTCAGGATCTATCTGGGATGCTCCATGTAAAACAATTGGAAAATTGGGAAGATTACTTTGAATTTCGGACAATAAATCAAATCGAAGTCCTTGCCCACCTGAGAATTTGTAAGCGCCATGGCTTGTTCCAACAGCAACGGCTAGGCTATCGCAATTCGTTTCTTTCACAAAGGTAACAACGTCATTTGGGTCTGTAAAAAGAGCATTTTTTTCATCTACCTCAAGATCATCTTCTACACCACTTAATATACCTAACTCAGCTTCTACTGAGATATTTTTAGAGTGAGCTTGTTGGACAACTTTTTTTGTGCGAGCTATATTTTGTTCAAGTGAATCATGAGAGGCATCGATCATCACAGATGTATATTGACCCGAAGCGATAGCATCATGTACATGGGATTCATTTCCATGATCCAAATGAACAGCATAAACAACATCGGTATAGATTCTTGACGCTGTTTCGACATAGGAAAGAATCATTTTAGCACTGATGTACTCCCTTGCAGCAGGGGATGTTTGTACAATAAAGGGTGCTTGGTGTTTTTTTGCCGCTGAAAATAAAGCGGTTACTTGTTCAGGATTTGAAATATTGATAGCTGGAATACAAAAGTTTCCGTAAGCTTTTTCAAATAATGTGCTTGCATTTACCTTCAAAGTATCTTTATGATTTAAAATATAAATTTACAGACTTGAAAAAGAAGAAGCAGGTAAACCCTCACTGTTAAATAGGGTGCCAACAAACCAATTTTTCCATCCATATCGAACATGAACAGGTTTTATTACTTTATTTGATGAAACAACAATTTTATTTTTTGAAATCTTAGCAAGTGCAGGATGGAAAACACGGTCTTTTCCTGCTACTTCAAAGCCTGTTAGTTTTCCATTAGAAACCAAACCATTGGCGATATGATCAAAGTAAACTTCAATGCGTGACCCCTTACTAACATGGTTTTTATATAAAGGTCCATTCGCTGTAAGATTGAAGTTGTATTGATTTTTTAATGCATGTAACGCCAAGCGTTCACCGACATCTTTTTTATTCTCAGGATGAATATCATATTCCTCACCAATATCCAATAAAACTGCCATGCCTGTATTTTTTACTCTATCAAGTGTTTTTCGTTGAGCGTCACGTAAACCTTGAGAAGATTGGTTTTTATCATAGATATAGGGGGCAATTTGGGCAAAGTAAAAAGGCAAATCTGTAGACCAAGCAGACCGCCAATCTTCTATCATCCCAGAAAATAAATTGGTGTAATCTTGAAAGTTAATAACATTAGATTCTCCTTGGTACCAAATTACACCCTTAACTCCGTAAGGCATTACTGGCGTCAACATACATTCATACATTGCAGAAAATCCGTTATGATCATTAGAAACAAATCCCTTTAATATATCGTCTCTGTTTTTTTGAGTAAGCGATATAAGTTCATTAATTGAATGGTTATGAACAATGATGTAATTATTGTTTGTTATGAAACCGTGGTGTTTGTATTTAAAACTTTCAAACGGGATTATAATGACATTATCTCCTTCGTGTAACTCAACTTGACTATTGAATCCTCCTCCACCGCCAGGGTCAGTAATTCTGAATGAAATTACATTTTCACCTTTTTGAATGATTTCTTTTGGAATAGTATAGTTTCTTTCAAGATAATGGCCATATGTATTCCCAATAAGTTTACCATTAAAATATGTCTGATCTCCATCATCAATTCCTTTTTTGATTTTTAACACATAATTTTTGGTTGAATCTGGTATTCTAACACGAACACGATACCAAATTATACCATTTGATAGTAATCTATCTGAATCGTCAAAAACAGCTTCAAATCTTCCTTTGCTAATGGGGGGAGTGTAATCATTTAGAGTAGGATTCCAATTTCCCCATAAGTTATCATCAAAATCAGGCCTCTTAAATTCTTTATCTCCTAGATCTAGCTCCTGCCATTCCTCAGCATATTTACTCCACAATTCCTTAACATCTGACTTCTTTGGGAGTTCAAGAGTTTTATATCCATATTTTTCACTAATATCTTCAGCTATGGAATCATTATAGTTTTTGAAAAACCCCTGGGAGCTTAAAAAACTATAGTCATCAGGAATTTGATCTTTTGTTTCCTCAAGTGTTCTTAGTTTTTTAGGACTCATCCAAGCCTCAACTCGAGTTCCGCCCCAGCTTGTGTTCACAATTCCAACAGGTACGCCCAGCTTTTCATATAGTTTTCTTGAAAAATAGTAGGCAGTAGCACTAAATTTCCCTGTTGTTTCAGCACTTGCTGACATCCATTTTTTATGTTTTATAGCATCACCAGTTAATTCATGTGGAACGGAAAACATACGAATCATATCGTTGTTAGAGGTCTCTATTTCTTTTGTCTGATTTATTACACAGCCTTCACATTCGTCCATATACCATTGCATGTTTGACTGCCCAGATGCCAACCAAACTTCCCCAATTAACACATCTTTAATTGTAATTGTTTTGTAACCGTTTGAGACTTTAACTGTTTGTTTTTTATTGTTAGAACCTTTCCCATAGACCGGAGTAGGTAGTTTAACTGACCAATGGCCACTGCTATCTGCTTTTGTATTAACTGACTCCCCCCATGATGAAGATATTTTTATATCAGAGTGTGGAGATGAAGTACCCCATATTGGATTTGATTGTGCTTGTTGAAACACCATTTTATCTGAAAATATAGGAGCTACATTAAATGAATTATTAATATTATTACAGCTAGCTAAGAGCAATGATAAAATTAAAAACGAGATTAAAAATTTATAATTCATATTTTAAATGTTGCTTGACTCAATTAATAAACGTTTAATTTACGTTTTTAAAATTATAAATTTTTTTTGATTTTTACTTTGATTATATCACCAAAAACATGAACATTTTACTTCTTTTAGAATTTTTTTTTACTTTCACCGATTATTTATATAGAATGAATGTTTAAAAAAAAATACAACAAAAATCAAGAAATAAGCGTAGCAGTTGACTGTGTTATTTTTGGTTACGATGAACAAAAACTAAATTTATTGCTCTTCAAGCGTAAGTATGAACCTTTTAAAGGGGATTGGTCTTTGTTAGGGGATGCACCTGATGGAAAGCTTTCAATGGACCAAAGTGCACAAGATATTATTTTTAATCTAACGGGAGCCAAAGATATTTATCTAAATCAATTAAAAACTTACGGAGATGTAAATAGGGATCCCAGAGATAGAGTAGTATCTATTGTCTATTTTAGTTTAATCCGAGTAGATTATTTCAATATTATTGATCTTGAAAAGCATAATGTAAAATGGTTTGATCTGTATAACATTCCTGAAATAGTTTTAGACCACAATCAAATGGTTAATGATGCATTAATGAAATTAAGAGATATTGCAAAAACACAGCCTGTCGGATTTAAATTACTACCAAAATTATTTACCCTTCCACAATTACAAAATCTTTATGAATGTATATATAATACGGAGTTTGATTCCAGAAATTTTAGGAAAAAGATTCTTTCAACTGGATTTTTAGAAAAAAGTGATAAAAAAGATAAAACATCATCAAAAAAAGGGGCATTTCTATATCGTTTCAAGAACATTAATGATCAAATAGCTTCTCCAAATGAAACCATAAACTTGAAGGATGTTTTTCAATTTTAACTCATTAATATTCATAAATTACTAATTAAGTAATTTACTCTAAAGGCATTAATTACAAATTAATATTTCACTAAAAATGTTTAGATTTTAAATATTGGGACTTCAATATCATATTTTGTAATTCTTTTTTCACACAAATTCTAGCTTATTTTTTTGTAATTCTAATTTTTTTATGTAAAAATTACGTTTATAATTTTTTTTTTATTAATTTTGATTTATAAGCGTATATTATACATTTAAAACTTAACTAAATTTAAACTATAAATTATGAAAAAATATCTCGTTAGAAATTTTACATACTTATTTGTTTTATTGTTTGTGGTGCAAATATCTGCCCAGAACATTAATGGGTTAGTACTTGCTGAAGGAAATCCTCTTCCAGGTGCATCTGTACTTATAAAAGGAACAAATAATGGTACAACAACTGATTTTGATGGAAATTTTTCTATTCAAGCAAATCAAAATGATATTTTAATTATATCATATATTGGATTTTCTTCTCAAGAAGTTGAAATTGGAAATCAGACTAATTTAACAATTTCATTATTTCAAGACGTGCTTGAAGAGGTTATTGTTACTGGTTATGGAACTCAGAAGAAAGAGGAGATCACTAGTGCAATTGTTTCAATAAATTCTGAAGA
>Ga0066377_10000126_pt1 | contig 16785 bp, 22 predicted proteins | sample Knorr_S23_td_Sur_FD_70946 | JGI IMG/M metagenome (GOLD analysis project Ga0066377, IMG submission 70946) | Marine microbial communities from Southern Atlantic Ocean transect - Knorr_S23_td_SurfaceB_ad_5m_LV_B | ecosystem: Environmental > Aquatic > Marine > Oceanic | place: Southern Atlantic...
CCTCCGTTCCCTGACCATGTGGCCAATTCTCTGCCAAGCGTGTTCCTCCACGCCCCTGGCGTGACACCTGATTGCTTTTGCGGTTTCATATGCGTCCCAGATATTCATGATATTAATTTCCTCTCTAATTCTTTTTGTTTTCTGAAAAGGTCTTGGAGTTCTTGCGCCTCCTCCTCGGTGATAAAATCGTACAAGTGGCAATGCTCTCCGGGGGAGCGGCTTTTGATCTGACGGATCCGTTCCTTAACGGCTTGGAGTTGCGTGTTCACTTCCCACGTTGATGGTTCCCGTTTGACCGGTTCCATGTTTTTGATTGGCTTGGTGGTGGTCTGGTTGCTGACGTATCGGTTTGAATTGACAGCCCTGCTGATCCATCCATTGAGAAATCTCTTCATGCCGTTGGCGGTTTTCTTAGTGTTGGCAAGCGTCCATGCTTTAGCCCTTTTACACTCAGCCAAAATATCCACTCCAGGGTAGACCTCGGCCCATTCGTCAACTTGCTTTTGGGTGAGGGTCCATTGGTTCACCTTCCCATTGCAATCAAATGTCAAAACGCCTTCTTCTTCTTCTATATTCTCTTTATTATTCCTTTCTTCTAGTATAGTGTGACCCTCTCGTTTCCTTCGCATTTCCTTCGCATTTCCTTCGTTGTTGCCTTCGTAGTTGGCTGGGTCTTGATAGAAGCAGTAATTAAGCACCTTCACACGGATTCCCCGTGTTTCCTTCGTTGTTGCTATCGCATTGCCTTCGCTTAGCCTTCGTAGAGATTTCGTAAGCTGCGGTTTTGAGTACCGCATTTTACGGTATCCCACATACCAGGATAGATCCTCCTGAATGTCCCCTAGCGTAAAGAAGCCCTCACCCCTGGGAATGTTATTGCGATCATTGTCCCGCCAGTTGACATTGCGACAGAGATACTGCCAGAGTTCACGAACAATAGGGGCGTGACTCATAATGTCACTGCTGTCCAATCTGCGTGGCTGAAGGACAAATCCACCCTTAATCTCATCACTCATAGCCCGTTCCTTATCCGGTATTGGTTGAACTCCTCGATGCATCGTATGATGTGATTTCGCTCAGCAACCAGACTGTCGTAGGTTATCTGATCATCCTCAGATCCCGGATCGAAAGACTCCAGGGAGTCGCTAATCGCTTTGTTTGTGTCTTCCAGATTTTGCTTCATGGCGGCAATAAATGCTCGTATTTCTGATTCCATATTCTGTTACCTTATTTATGTTAACGGTCAACAACCAAATCCGTTTCTTTGACGATTTTGATAAAGTCGCTGAACCGCAGAGTGACTAGCCAATCTTCCCGGCTCTTCTTGGACGCTACTACCGGAACCTTGTCCCCGGCATCCTCAATCGCCTGGGCCATCCACTTGCGGATTGCCTCACGCTCCACGCCCTTAACCTCCCAATGGATGGTGGGCAGGGCTGGGCATATCACATCAGGGGAGTCTGTCCCACCGGCATACTGCTGGCCTCTTCTCGCTTCAAATCCTTCATCTCGGAGTTGGTCCCGAAACTTGCGTTCCACCCTTGCTCCCTTGGCTCGGCTGTTCACTTCAACCACCCCTCTTCCCTCGCCCGGTTTGGGTGAGCATGGATCCAGTTGTGGCATCTGCGGCAAATGGCCATAAAGGTGTCCGGGTCGGCTGTCTTGCTTCCCCGGCCCTCGGTGTGGTGAATTTCCTCCGCTGGTCGCTGAAGGCAAGCCTCGCATACCGGATGTTCGTCCAGGTAGTCCTTGCGCACCGCTGAGTAGTCTCTGAGGCGCTTTTGTTGCTTCTTTGACACCGGACTAAGGGGTGTACGCTTCAAGGGCTTTGTGGAGCGTTTTAGGGGGGTCTTACGCTTGAGAGGGCTACGCTTCATTCGTCCGCTCCTTTCATTGCGTTGTCGATGGCTTGGCGTAGGGTGTCAAGATTCCACTCGTCATCGATTTCAATCCAGCAATAACTTGGGTTATCTGGATAGGCGCATGACTGTAATGTGATGGAACCTCTGGCATGCGTGATCGCCTCCATCCAATCCAGCCTCTCCGTGTCAGCTTTAGCGGTTGCAAGCTCTGTCCTCAGAGCGTCAGCATCCTTCTTCGCCTCGGCAAGTTGTAGCTCCAGTTCGGCAATGCGTTTGCGATACGGGCTGGGGTCTGTGCCGAGTGTAAGGTTCGGTATTTTACTGAAGTCACTCATCGTCCTGTCCTTTCTTGTTCAGAGTTTTTGGTCTTTCCCTCATGTAGAAAAGACTCTATTTCTTGGACGTACTCATCTGTCCAGGTGTTATCACACGGCAATAAGGTGGCAATCTTGCATCCTACAAGAGCATGTTCCAGTATGGATTCGAGGCGATCAATGCGCTCGTCCTTGGCGGTGAGTTGCTTCTCCAATTCCTCTGCCTGTGCATACATGTCCCTAAACACCCTTGTTCGTGCGATCTTCCTGTCCCTGCTGTAGCAGTAGCGGTACATTGCGGTTGTTTTAGGCGTGTCACTCATCGTCCTGTCCTTTCTCCAGAAGGTCGGGCGTGATGCCAAGGGGACGTAGTGCGTCCAAATCACCAGCCAAGTCGTAGATCGTTTCCCCACCTCGCCAAGGATGGTCATAGCGTATCCACACAGCCCTAGCCACATCCCGCCTGAGGTCGGCCAACTCCTGCTCCAGTTCGGCGATGCGGTCTTTCGCCATTGCCAATTCACGATGCTCTTTGGTGGCGTACATGCTCATTGGATAACCCAGTGGGTTTATGATGTCTTTCTTGTTCATACGTCCTCTCCTTTCAGTTTCCAAACCTTTCTGGGTGGCCGTACATCCCCGCCCAGCAAACGCAGACGGGAATAGGCTGAAACAGTCAGACCACATTCACTGGCCTCCCTCTTCAGGCGGTTAAAATCTTCACGCTCAAAGCGTATCTGCACTACTTTATCCTTCATAATTCTCCTTACAAAATGATCTCACCAATACGGGCCAACTCCGTCAGGTCATCGGCCAAATATGCTTGGGCGGCCTCCGGGTCTTTCAACAAGACCTTGTGGAAGTGCTTGCCCTCTACCCCGTGCGCCCTCGGTTGGGCCACACCCAAAAACTCTGCCGTGGCAGTCAGCCCAGCGAACTCACCGTACTGGTTCGCACACCAGACTTTCATCAGGTCAATCTGACTGCGGGCGAACCCGTTGCCATTGAGGACCGTGGACGGAACACGCTGCCGGTTGACCCAGGAGCGCTTGAGCAGGAAGGGCAGATCAAACTTATGCGAGTTCCATCCAACATTGTGGTGATGCTCGCTGTTGATGTTCATAGCCCTCCATGCAAATTGGATGCACTCCAGTTCCCCGGCAGGATCCTTGCAGAAGGTGGCATCGTAGATACCGTCATGCCATGTTCCCACGGCACAGACGTAGCTGAATCGTGGGTCAAGGGCGGCCTTCTCAAGCAACGTGTCGTAGTGGGCGACCTCTGAGGCCACCAGCTTCTCGTTGCGCTTGGCAGGATCCTTGATGTTGCCCATCTTCACGCTGTCCGGGTCAAACGGTTTCAGCTTGCGAATCTTCTCCACTGCGTCTGGCAGGGGGGCGGTTTCAATATCAAAATATAGATAGTTCATACGTCCAATGTCTCCATCAGTTTGCGGTTAGTGTGGGCGATCTCTGGGTCCGAATGGAACCGGGTCACCTTGTGGATTTTGCTGTGATCGGTTAACAACCGACCCAAAACAACGGCCTGATCTTCCGTCAGGTAGATGGAATCGTACTCCGCTTCTTCATCAGAAAAACGAAACTCCATCTTGATCTCATCCGGTTTGACCGATGAGCGTGACAAGCGAATGTCATGGTAAATGGAAACCACCTCAGTTTCCCCTGTGGCAAAGTATTTCATCATTACTGTCCCTCGGCTTTTTCAAAGTTAAAGGGGATCTCTTCATCAGCTTCCCCCAGCGAATCAATGGCCTGACCTACCCAGTCAATCTGTTGACGGTTGCTATCCGCAAACTTGCTGGACGGGTCAAACTTCTGTTCCATATACGAGCGCATCTTCATCAATGCCCCCGGATCACTCTTGGCCAACTCACCCAGGGTCTTGCCCTTGGTCGATTTGCCAAACGGTACTACCCAATCCTGCCAACGCTCCACCTTCTTGCGGGGCGTGGAGGCGGCCTGTGCATCGTCATCCTCATCGGATACCATGCCAACTGCCGGGGCAAAGGCATAACGCCTTGCGTAAGTGACTGCACTTCCCATGCCCTGCATATTGTTGCGGTCCAGATGCAAGGCCATCTCACCCAGATGCAAGGTTTGACCGGACTTATGAACAATCGTGGTTGTCAGGCTGTCACCGTCAAATCCCTGCACCACGCACAGGCCATGCTTGGCCAATACCGGGCGGGCTGTCTCCACCATGCACTGCAAGGTGGCATACTTGTTTTTGAAATGCGGGTTGGTAGCGTCAAACTTTGCTACCGGCATCTCAGCTTGTGCGGCTACCAGTGCGGCCGCCAGTTCGTTAATATCGTTGTTCATCAGTTGACCTCCACGCTGAAAAGTTTGCGTTCCCCACGCAGGATAGTCTCCCACGCAGATTCCTTTTTCAGATCGGCTTGCAACCGATCCCAATCCCCACGCTCCAGGCGGGGTTGGCTGTATCCCTTCTTGGATACTTTGATTTTAATGGGTTTGCTCATCATATTCCTTGGTTGGTGTTAACTTAATCTTGTTAAATTAGATTCTAAAAAAATACTTCCGTCAACAACATAATACAAAATATAAGCATTTTTGCCTATATTACTTATCCTTATCTTTACAAATCAGATGCCTAATGTAGTCCTCAAACGACCCGAAGGCGGCCACGATCTCATTGTGAGTTTCCTCACTCATTTCCAGTTCAACCCAGACGCTTACTGCGTTCTCGGTAGTTTTCTCGGTATTAGTTTCGCTCATGGTTTTAGTTTTTCTGGCGGTTTTTATTTAGTTGTCAACCGTTATTTTTTTTTTCACAGCAACTTTTTGTAGTAGTTAAAAGACTTGACCTTTTCTTGTTAACGGTAAATAAGGGATGCTTAACCCTATATTAGTATGAAAAAAACACCACAGAAAAGGGGACGACCAGTGACTACCGGGAGGGTATACGTCACACGATCCATCAGCTTTGATCCGCAACTCAAGGAACGGGCTGAGGTCAGGGCGAAGGAACTCGGATTCCGATCCTTCAGTGAATACCTCTCCAGGCTCATTGAACGGGATGTGGCCCAAGGCGGCCCTCTCTTCATCGAACCCCACCGGAAGGCTTGATGCCAAAATACCTTTTGGCTTGCTCCCGATCCGTCACCCCGGCATAGTATTGGAATAATACATCGGGGCTACGATGCCCCAGAACCCTAGCAGTTTCAGAAGCACCATGCAAAGCGTAGTAGTAAGTAGCGAAGGAGTGTCTAAGTCCGTTTGGGATGAGTGGAAACGGAGAGATCCGTCCAAGTCGCCTAAGCCTACGACCAATGTTTCTAATGCCAAAGCACGGGTACGCCCTCGCAAACCCCTTCCATGTGTCCTCAACCGGGTCAACGAACCGGCTTATGAGATTCTTTGCGATAGACGCATCTATTCGGATGCCCAATTCGCTGAGTGGGTTAGACACCGCCTCCAGATCATTCAAGCGGAGGAGTTCAGTGGGACGGATCCCGCAGAATAACCCCAACGCAATGTAGCCACGCAGTTCTGGCTCGGCCAGGCGTAGCAACTCCCCAGCCTCCTCCACCGTGTAGAAGTCAATGCGCACCGTACTCTTGATGCGTACCTTCTTCCCAAATAGCGGAACGGCCCCGTAGTGCCTCCAAATCTGGTCTGTGACACGCTTTATGTCCCGCTTGGACTCAGGGCTTACATCCAACCCAAAAAGCCATTCCTTGGCCTTCTCAGGACTCACAAAGGCCATTCGCTTATTTCCGAACGCCTTAACAACATATTCACTTTGGTTGCGGTACGATTTTATTGTTGCAGGACGCAGCCCCCTGCGCTTGCTTTCCTCTAACCATACGGTCCGTGCATGACTCACGGTAGTTATGTACTTTTTCATCTGTCTGCCTTTCGTTATTATTCGTTGTTGACCATTCACAAAGAACTGCTTTGGGAGCAAGAAGTCGTCGGTTCGAATCCGGCCGCCCCGACCATGCTTCTACCTAGTGAACCCTGTTAGTTAGGCAAACAAATTTTTCTCAGCTTGCGACCTCGTAGCCCGCTTGCTCGTAAGCAAGATCACGCTTTACCACCGCCTCGGCCAGATCGCTATACTCGCCCACGGTGATACGCTTCCCATCCTGCCATACCCGAACCCGATATTTACCCCGATAGATCCCAATACCGATAAATCCGGTGGAACTATCACGCCTGGGGCTTTTATTCATACAGTTTTTGCTGTGTGTAACATCCCGAAGGTTGCTCCAGCTATTGTCGCACCCGTCCCTGTTGATATGGTCAACCTCCCCCTTGGGCCATTCACCGGTCATGTATAACCACGCCAGCCGGTGCGCCCGGTACTTTTTCCCACCAATGGCAATATCCATGTAGGCTTTTTTGGTCTTACCCTTGAGGGATATACACCCGGCCTTGGCTCCTTTTCTTACTGACCCGGCACTTTTGAGCCAAAAAAAATCCCCGTTCTGGGGATTGTAGGTTAATGTAGATTTCAGTTTTTCTTGATCCAACATGCTACAAAGGGTGCATGTCGGTCATTAACTGTCAACATCGGTTAACAACTTATATCACAGATTCCCACCGTGGTTGTGGTTGCAAAAATTCTTCATGGACTCCACGACCCTCTTCAGCCCGTTCAGTTCCGTTTTCAGTTCAGCGTGATTGCTGTCTAGCTGGTTGATTCTGTGGCGGTTCTTGCTGATGTCGTCCTTGATTTCCGTGATCGGGATCTCCTCGATCTTGACCTCCAACTTTGCCAGCCGTTCCAGTACCTTGACCATTGTGGTCAGCACCCAAACCGACAGTCCAATGCCGATGACTTGGAGCAACCCCAGCAGGAAATATATGAATACGGAGTCCATCATTTTGTTCCTTGTCCTAGATAATAAGCGCAGAGCATGAGAAAGGCTTTCCTCACCTCTGACGGAAATAGTACGCCATTGACGGTTACAAACTCTGTGACAGCCTTCTTCCAGAAGAGAATGCCCTTTGTGACCTCGTTCTCCACCACCACCGGCACATTGACGAATCCAGCAAATATAACGGACACGATGACGAAAGCTAGTATCCCCAGGATGGCCCTGCGCATCCATGTGCCACCGTCCCGCTTTGCAGCCCTATCCATGCTGTCATCCCGTGCGACAAGTCTGGCATTAATTGCGGCATTGCGCTCGGCATTGTATCTAAAGAAATACCCCACCACTAGCCCGATGAGGGAAAGTCCTGCTTCACTGGTTAGAAATGCGATCATAAATCCTCGTACCAGATAAGGGTTGCGGTTACAGGTGCTGAAGCACCGGAGGTTAATTTTCCCGACACAGACAATTTAAGGGTCGGGGGGATACGGATTCTTAGCTTTGTCAGGTCTATGGTCACGCTGTCCCCGCCACCAATAGAAGCCCCAAGAAGGAATCTGCCCCCGGTCATGGTCACTGCGGATGTATCAATATCAGCCAGGAGGTTTGTTCCGATGTCCTGAAAGTCGGTGTCGCCTCCGGGGGTCGCATTGCCACGAACCTCGATTTCGCAGTTCTTACCCGCCTCATTGGAGAGGATGAGATAATCGGGGGTAATCTCCTGCTGGTTGATTAACCCACCGTAGTGCCGGGTGTTGCGTATGGTTAAAATGTTCGTGTATGCGGATGTGCCGATGGTCTGGGTAAATTCTTCCGCACGGGGGTTCCGGGTACGGCCCTCAAAGCCCTCGACAAAACCCGAAAGGGAACCGGATTTAACGGTCAAGTCCGTAGTGCTTCCAAGGGACACTGCATATAATCCAATGTGCATGGAGGGGTTGGAAAGGGATGTGGTGGTGTTTGCACCGGCATACTTGATGGTGTGGCACTTGACAAACTTCCCCGTGTCAGGGTCTTCAATGTAGTATTCGATATTCCCGAATCCCAAATACTGGAACTTGATTTGGTAGACATTGCCCTTGGTGGGGTCAAACCCGGACGGGGTTGTTCCGTTCCAGCTTCCCTGTGCAATGTGGGTAGATGTCTTAGTCACCCCTGCTGTGACCTGTGCCAAGGATCCGGTAGCGGTGGCACTGCTGAATGTGTATGCCCCGCTCTTGGCTGAATCGCTCAAAGCTGTGACCGTTACCGTGTCGTCAACTTGCTGGGCATGCCAGACGCTCTGGTTGGCATTAAGCCACTCTTCAATCTCATGGGCGTTGTGTTGGACGGTCCCGGTTGTCAAGGGGATGGTGTACCCTGTGCCGTTTAGGGTGAGGGTCAGGTTCTCCGATCCCCCTGCGGCCCCGGTCACTTGTACGGTGCGGATTTCAGATGCCCCGTGGCTTCTATGCCATACCCCAAAATCGGTTCCGTTGTATCCGAAGGATAGTTCATCGGCAATGGTAAACAACCCTACCCCCTGCCATGAGTTGGCAACGCCTGTGGTGAATAGCCCCGTAAAACGAGCCATACCCCCTTCACCGGCCTTGTAGTTGATCGCCCGGAACGATTGGATGGTTCCGTATGAACCCGACCCTCCCGTTCCTGTGGTCACCTGAAACATGTGGCTGGCCGCCCCTGTTGTCCCCGTCCCGCTGGTGTACTCACGGAAGTTGGCCGGGATCAGGTTGTAGGCGGCTGTCGCCTGGATGAAGGGTCGAGACTGTGCGGTTGATACCTCCCCGAATGCCGTCAACGGTGAATCAATGCCAATGTATTGACCGCTGGCAATGCGTATGTCCGATGAGCCAATGCTTGGCCCAGCGGCATTGAAGACCGTTGCGTTGTTGGTCGGCATTACTTCTTGGGCGTAATGGTGTAGGTCAGACTTCCTGCGTTAGTGGAATCCGCTCCGGTCACCAGCTTGATGACCTCCTTGGGGGCGACAAACTCAACTGCCCCGTCTGCGGTGAACGCTTGAATGTCCACATCATTTGTCCCGTCAGACCACTTCAAGGTGGCAGTCATGCCATCCCATGTTCCCGCAATAGCCAGGACGTAGGTTGCCCCGGCAAGGGAGGTGAAAGTGTCCGTGGTTGATTCTACGATAGTTGCCATATTATCCTCCGATGATTTTGACCGCAAAGTAGATGACGATCAAGGTGACTGCGATCCCGCCCACCTTGCTCAAAATTGATTTCCCCCAGAGGAGGTTCTTGATTTGGTTTAGTGCTTTCATGATTATTTGCTCAAATAATACTCTCCCACCGTGGAGCGTGTGCCCGCTGGGATAATAGTTGTTCCGTCTTCACTGCCAAGGTTGTCCTCCCATGCGTAATCCAGTTTCCCGTTGCCGTTCCAGTCTAGGTTCTTGACGGCACTGCCAGTGATAGAGAAATCCCAAATACTACCATACAGGGGAAGTCCATTTGTTCGGGTTGCTACCTGCAATTCCGTTCCTGTTCCGGGGTTTCCAGCCGCCTCACTGCCGGACCAAATGGAGGTTCCGTCAATAGAAACGTCTTCGATTACGCCCCCTGTTCCGAAAGTGCAGACAATTTCATACTCCTGCTGGTCGTTGGGACTCCAACCCGTTGCTGTTCCGTTGACTGATAGCAAGCCGGAAAGGAGAATGGCCCTGTACCCGGCAGAACCATGTGACCAGAGTACCTGATTGGCGGGAGTGGTCTTGTCCTCGATGAAAAACTTTGCACGAATGACACACGCCCCAAAATAACCGGAAGCACTCGACCCCAATTCCAGTATAACCCGCATACCATTCACCCCGTCAAAAAACATCTTGTCGGAGTTCCTGACGTAAACATTGGGGTAAATATCTGTATCCACCCTTTGTGCAATTCCTCGCTTGATTGGTTTTACTGTACTCATGATACTGAATAATCGCTAATGTGAATTGGGCCTACGCAGAAAACTCCCCCTACTCCTGTTGAATCAACCTCGACATGGACTCCTGCTCCCATATTGACTCCCCCTACTCCGTCATAGATGGATGAGGTTGCCAGATTGAAGAGACTTCCCAACCAGTAATTCTTCTGGGATGCTCCATCTGATACCCCGAAGTGAAGTGCAGGACTTGAACCTCCACCCGATTGGATGGACAGACTTGTGCGTGAAGTCTGGTTGCTGGGAAGCGTTGTCAGCAGGGAGGTGTAGGTAGCGGAGGTTCCGTCATGGAAGAACCCGTACACCTCACGACCCCGCAACTCAAAGCCGAATTGATAATAGGATGCAACCAATCCGATAGTCGTGTCCGTATCCAGCTTGCCAAAGATCACCCGTGAGTAATCATCCGTATTGGCAGTGAGTCCGTCAGCAAAGTGAACATCAAAGTCGATCTGCCAGTTACGCCCAATGGTGAACTCCTCACGTTGACCGTTCTCATCTCCGAACAGGCTAGAGAATTTGGTACGAGCCTGTGCTTCAGCACCCGATGCCGTACCATCCAGTTCAAGGTATCCAGACTTCTCAGTGACAACGCCAGAGGCCACTACCGTTGTGTCCCACCCGTTTGTACCAATGATGGCAGGACGGCATCCTGCTTCTGAGCGTGGATGCAAATTGTCCTTCACGATGACAATTCCCGCTTTACGACCACTCACACCTTCATTGCCAACTGGACGCTTAAAGCTGATTGCTCCACCCGCATTGTAGACCCGGTTTCCAACCACCCTTAACCCGTTGGGGAACTTGTCCAAATCCGTTTCACTGCTGGTGGGAATAATCTCTCTGGCGATGGTGGGAACATCATAGAAAGTATTATCTGAAATGATTGTATTGTGTGAATCAAGGGAGTTTATAGCGAAGGCCGCATTCCCCGTTGTAACGGTGGACAGCTTCCGCATGACGTTTCCCTCAATCACCGTGTTCATGGCTTTATCCAGAGTGAGGATAGCAAAGTCTGCTCCGGGGTGGTCACTCATCTTGTTATTTGACACAATCACATCCCGCAGGAAGTCATCATCCAAGGAAGGATCAAGGTTGGCCTCCGCATCGTCATACCCGTAAATGGAAATACCACACTGTTCCAGCGTGTTCCCCTGAATGATAGTACCAGCGCAGAACTCATTCCCTACTTGTATGCCGAAAGTATCCATCACTGCAAGATTGGCGACAGTCTCATTATTTACCACCGTGTTATTGGTAACGATGCTCGGCATCTTCCACAAATCAGACCATGCCACGACCTCACTGGAGTTTGTCCATGTGGTAGGGGTGGTTCCGGTGGCCTTGAATACAGATCCGTCCACATTGATATTGGCCACATTATCAAAGTCGTCACCAGTTTCAAATTGAAGCACCCTATAAATCTCTCCAATGGTGAGCGTCCCGCTTGTCTGAGTTGTCCGGTCACTGACCTTCTCAACCTTTGTCCCATTACTCCATGTCGTAGGAGTGGTTCCGGTGGCAGTGAATCGGCAATAGCGGTTATTGACGGTTGCGATGTTGGAGAAGTCGTCACCAGCAATGAAGTCCTCGACCCTGTACCGCTTCCCCGTGGTCACGGTCCCGCCTGTCAGAAGATCACTTGGCAGTGCCTCAATCGCCTCGTTGTGATTCGCCTCCTTTCCCACAATCTCAATCCCGATCTGGCGAAATCCGGTAACAAAGTTATTGGAAACCGTACACCCAAGCCCGTAATCCATTGAAATACCAAGGATGGCGTTGGGGAATGAGGGATTGAACGGAGTATGCTCAAGGTCGACATAGTTTCCAATCACCCTTGCATTCATCCCTGAATAGGCAATTTCGCCACGCAGAACCAGACGATTGAAGGTAATGTTCACATCGTCCGTCAATCCGTCTGCCGGGGAGAAGATGGCAAACCCGCTGGTATCGTAGCACTTGTTATCGGAAATGGTGATACGCTTTGCGCCACTGTTCAGGTTGTCAGCATAGACCGCACGACCCATAACAGACGCACTTCCGCAAGTGTTGAATTTATTTCGGGAGATGTTTACATTTTCAACCGTCCCTGTCAGGCGAATTGCCGTTCCAAGGAAGTTGCTGAAATCGTTGTCCTCAATCTGGATGTGGGTTCCACTAATATCCAATCTGCCCGGTGCTGTAAGCGACCCACCCGTAGTCACATTAGCCACATTGCCATCAAAGTTGATTCGGCTAACCTTGAGCCTGTTCCCCGTACTTGTCCACATTGGGGTAGTGGTTCCATCAAGTGAGGAGTGGGCCTTCAGTGTTGCCCCCTCACCCGTCAGGGTGATGTCACTTGCAGTTGTTGATGCACCACCCAAGTGGTAGGTTCCACTGGTCAGGACAAGTTGTTTTGCTCCACACCCGATAAAGGAATTGAAATTGGTCTTCTGGTCCGTGGTCAGAGTCCCGTCCAAACCAAACCAACCTGAATATGCTACATCCGCATACAGATTCGCATACCGTCCATCTGCCAGGGTGTGAGACTTAACCCCACCCGTACTTGCCTCCACAATCAACTCAATCGGGGATCCAAAGTCTCCTGCCGCATAGTAACCAGTAAGCAGGACCACATCCCCGCTTGATACGGAGGTGATGCTTGCTTCCGTGGTCAGGGCCGAAACAGAGGCAAAAACCATTCTGTCACCGCTCTGGTAGGTTGCTTGCGCCCTGGATACTAGTTCCACCTGTGCATTGGAGGAGGTGTCAAATCCAAGCAGTTTACCCTGCCGGTTGGCAAGGGTCAGGTCAGTGGGTAGGCTGGCCGTGTCGTAAATCGGGAACTTGAGGGACTGATCCGTGCGCTTGTCCAGCAACTGGCAGAGCATGGTCAGCTTGTCATAGGCATTCTCAAGGGAGGTGCTAGGCATCTTCCCGTTGAAGGTCAGGTCCAGCAACTGCGTCAACGGGGGTTCGTTGACAATGACCACTTCCACCCCGCTGGCCGGGGCGCTTGTAAAGGTCACGCTCCCACCGGATGCGCTGCCCCCACCGCTGACCGTAAACCCGCTGGTCTGCGCCACTCCATCCAGATAAACCTTCAGGTGGTCGTTATCCAGAAACTTGGCCGGGAACGTAAAAACGGTGGTCGATGCATTGCCTGTGTAGGACTGCACTATATCTGTGGCTGAGGTGGACATATCTACTCCTTCTTTTAATTTAAGATGTTAACCGTTGGCAACTCATTTCCTAACATTACTCTCGCAACTTGCGCTGCCTCTTCTTTTCAATCTTATCGGCTCCCTTGCCTTCGTGCCAGTAGTAGAACTTGCCGAACCAGGGGACCATCTTCCAGCTATCCATTTTGCTGATTTCAAAGTCCTCCCCCTTGCTTATCTGGTCGTAGGCTTTACGGGCATCATTGAACGGGTATTCAACATACGGGGCCGGGGGCATGATAATCTTGGCGACCGCCATGAAATTGGGATTCTCCCTTGCAAAGTACAGGTTGTACCGTGACAACCCGCCCAACTTCCAAAGGTTGTCCACCATCACATCGGTCATGTCCGGTTCACGCCCGTAGAGCCAATCCTTGATCCAATCCACCGGGAAGTTGGCAAGATAGAAGAAACCCATCAGCTTGACAAGCTGGGTGATTCCCCGCCTGACATTGCCCTTGGCCATTTCATCAATGCCCTCCCTGCGGAATGCATCCAGTTGTTTGACCGTGAAGGTCTTTAACTGGTAGAAGACACGGCCACGGGGGTTATCCAGATAGACTTGTGGCATCTCCGACAAGGATACCGGCTGGTAGTCCAATAGGATGTTATGCGCTAACAACAGAATATTCTCGTTAATCTCGCCAGCGGCAAGGTCGGCCATCACCTGTGGCGCTTCCTCCCCGAATATGGCGTTTAACCGGGATGAGTCCCTTGCACTTAGCACTCCTGCCTTGGCCCGTTCCTGCAAGCGTGAGATGCTGGCGTTGATCAGGGTTTCCTTACCCACCCGGTCAATGTACTTCAATCCAGAGTAGGTCAGGACGAAATCCAGCGCCTTGTTCAACCGGCCCATCGTGGAGAACTCCTGGGCGATCAGTTCAATCCCCACATCCTCCCGTGTGATCTTGGAACGCCCCACAGTGGCCCGTGAAGCGGCCGCCAGCGTGTGGAAGATACCAGCCTCATACCCAGCCCATGCAAAATCACCAAACTGCGTTATGGCGCTACTGACCTGTCCCATAGCGGTCAGGTATCCAAGCGACCTTGCGGTGGCCCATGCCTTTGGGGTGGCCTGATAGCTGAACCGGGAACGGTAGATGGACATGACCTCCTCCTGCTGTTGGTAGGAAATCTTGCCCGATTCAATGAGATCGAGAACCATCTGGCCTACGGATCCGTCCAAATCCAACTTCTGCACAGTATCCTTGCTTCCGTCCAGATTGACCTGATCCAACTCCTCCATCTTGGCACTCTTGCCAAAGAATTTGCGCACCTCGATGGCCTCATTCATGTTGTCCAGATAGGCATTCAAGGCGTGAAGCGGGTCGTGGTAGAACTTCAGGTGACCTGACTCCAACTGCTCAATCGCTCGCACCTTGACGTTCCCCGGCTTGTTCAGCCCGCTGGGTCGGTATCCGATCAGCAGATTGTTGACAATGCGGATGCGGTCCTCCTGCGTGATAGGTCCGTTGGCCTGTGCCAGCATCAACGCTTCCTGTATCTTCCCGTTGATTTCCTCATCACCGTACAGGAACTCCTGCAAGCCATCCAGATCCTTGATGATGCGGGGCCAGTATTCCCTGCGGAATCCAACCTCCAGACCCGCTTTTACCGCCCGGTCATGGATGTTCTTTAATGCTTTTCGGACAACCTCGTATTCCTCTTCAAGTCCGTACTTCTTGTTGATGCGGTTGACGGTGGTCGTGTCCCCGTTGTTCACTGCCAGTATCCACTCAGCCTTCTCATCCTTGCTGAAGCGCCTTGTCCCCTTCATGTAGGCTTCCACATCCATGCGGTCAGACTGCCTGCGCTTGTTGATGCTGCGCTCAAGTTTGCGCAATCCCGAACCAAGGCGGGGGTTGATCCTGCGGAGGCGGGAGGTGATTGGGGCCAAATAGCGCTTGGCCAATACTGCGTCCGTGACCTTGTTCAGCTTGCGGTAGGTGTCGGAAGAGCGGTCCATCTCGTCCACTTTGGTAAAGCGCCCTACCTGTGGTTGCCTGTCTAGGATTTCCTGCAACTCTTCCTTGCGTAAGCGGTGGAAGGCTTCGTCCAGGGGTTCCGTAGGGGATTGGTCGGATTGGTAGAGGTCTTCTGGCTTGATGCCTGTCTGCTCGGAGAGGGTCTTGCGTACCGTCTGGAAGGTGATGGGAGCCATTGAGGTTTCGGCTGAACGCTCAATCTGTCTCCGTGTCTTATTTGGACGCTGGATAACATCACTCACCCGGACGGGGTCTTCAAAAACCCCGATACCCTTCCCACGAATAACAACGGGATAGCTGGCGTGTTCAGCAATACTGATGTCTGCCGCACGGGTTGAACCCTCTTGACCTTGTTCAAATTGTATTGCGCTTATGATTGTACCGGTGGTCGCATCCTTGAACCGTGGATCAATAAATAATTCCACCATTGTGGTCAGATTTGGAAAACCCTCAGAAACAAGTTTATCTGCGCCTATCTTTGACCCCTTGTTTTCACCTTTCTTATTCCCATCATACCCAAAAAACATCCCGGCACGGACATCAAAGGTGGTTGACCCTAGAGCCTTCGCAAAATCTTCAACGCTGTTCCACTTCTTGCCAAACAGTTTACCGGCATCCGAATCCCGTGGGATGACGGGCCTACCCTTTTTCTGTGCGCTATATGCCGCAAGCCTTAGTTCATTAATGACCTCAATAAATCGTTTCTTTGTTATCTTCTTCGTTTTGAGCGAATGTTTAATCTCGGCCACATACGCATTTAGAAAAGTCATGTTCGCCCGCAAATTTTCGGGGGAGTAAAGTGCAACAAGCCCGACCCCGTCCCCGCCATTAACACGGTTGTTAAACCGGGAAAACATACCCTCAGAGGAGAATGCCCAACCCGCACCCTTCTCTTGATTGTCGGCCTCAAACGGGTACATTGGTCCACCTTGAAGTGGAATCTCAATCCCGCTTTCCGGGTCCAACCCTGTGTAGGTTCCAACCCTTGTTCGGTCGGCAAAGAAGATGAACTTCTTTTTGCCTTTAAGGTCGCTACGCTTGATTGTTGGGACATTCCCTACCGTTGGTCGAATTGTCTGGAATGTGGTTTCTGCGGAGTCCCACAACTCGTCATCAACCTCCTCCTGTGAAATCGTGCCAGATTCATCTTCAATTCCCTCATCAATCTCCGTTGGAGTGAGGGGTTCCCCCGCTTCCTCAAGACTTCTGTCCCTGTACGGCTTCACCGCTTGAAAGGTCTGCTCAATCTCCACATCGGCATCGTCAAAGATGACGTAGTTGTAGTCGCCCTCTCCCTTGCCTCTGCTGGACCCGTCCAGGTACTTGATGCCTCGGATGCCGAGGGACTTGAGGTACATGGATGCATTTTCCTGTCCTCCAGCAGTTGCTGACAATCTTTCATACCATTGTCCTGCAGTAAAAGTTTTATCCTTCAACATATAGTTGGGGATTGCATCGACAATTTTCTTGGATTGACCCCTAACCTTCTCACTCTGCTCACTGAGGGGCTTGTCCCACAGCAGGTACTCGTCCTCAGAGGGCTTCAGGTCCACTTGGTAGAGGGAGCCACGCTTAATTCCTGTCTTCAGTTCAAGTTCTTGCACCCACGGT